>OBYG01000782.1_pt1 | contig 19805 bp, 25 predicted proteins | sample 1538201 | NCBI WGS metagenome assembly OBYG01 (sample SAMEA2580177, study PRJEB22360) | human gut metagenome | biome: human gut; feature: human-associated habitat; material: faeces | place: Denmark | collected 2008/2010 | reverse complement strand
CCTTATTCTCTTGGTTTTATTATGAAATCCTTGAGAATAAGCTGTCAACTTTTTTTATACCACACCATAATGCCTCCTGATTTTTCCATTTATCAATTAAAAGTATGGTCTCCTGATCTTCCATTGGAAGGAAATATTCATATTGCAAATTACCATCTTTTGCACGAATATCTTCTACAACTCCCTTTGCAATCATCTCTTCAGCAAATTTTCTGGCATTTCCATTTAAACCGGTATAATAAATATTGATTGTAATAGCCATATGTATCTCTCCTTATTTTATTTCAATGGTGACTCTAAAAGTTTCACAGTCTTATCTGTTGCGTTTAATTCCACTTGGCAACCAATAGGCATGGTAAACATAGGATGTGTATGGCAACAGTCAAATTCTGCTAAAAATGGAATCTGACAGTTATTTAATACTTCCAATAAAATTTCATAGGGTTTTCTGCCTGTTCCGTTATCATCAAATTTCTCATGTTTTCCAAGAATGATGCCGCTAATTTTATCAAGTACACCTGCTAGTTTTAACATGGAAAAGGTGCGCTCAATAGTGCAGGCATCTTTTAGAGAATCTTCTATAAGAAGAATATCTCCTTTCCTTATTTCCGGCATATATTCTGTTCCAAAAAAACCTTCCATGGTATTTAGATTTCCGCCAATCAACCGCCCTTTGCAAACGCCAGGGAACACGCAAACCCAGTCATTTTCCCACTCTTCTTTTGCCCTATCCTGTTTACTCCAATCAATAAATTCATCTGTCCACACAGACGGCATTTGATAAGTATACGGGAAAGACAAATCATGGCAGAAAACCTCTTGAAAAGAATCAAATGTCCAATCTACAAAAGGTGGAAGTTCTCCAAAAGAAGAGGCTAGCGCCGGACCATAAAAAGTAATAAGACCAGTCTTTGCATAGATTGCCAGTAATAATGCTGTGGTGTCCGAATAACCTACAATAATTTTAGGATGTTTCTTCAAATAATCATAATCAATATAAGGCAAAATAGAGTTTGCCGTCTGTAATTTGATTTTGTATTATTTCCGCCAATAGCTGCCATAAGTATCTTTACTTCTTCATTGTATAGAAGCTGGTTAAATTCATTGGCACGCTCTTGAATACTTCCTGAACGATAAAAATCTTGTTTCCCATAAAGAGCTCCATCTATTATGTGAAAACCTTTGTTTGTTAAATATTCTTTTCCCCTGTTATATCTTACAGGCACAGTGGCTGAGACAGGGGAAGAGGATGAAAAAATACCGATTGTAGAATCCTTTTTTACCTTATTTGCTTTCATATTATGTATCACTCCTTAAACCTATATTACCATTACGAATGTTCCAATTCCAATGAGTATGCACCCTACCAAAGATTTCACCGTAAATTGCTCGTGTAGCAAGAAAAAAGCTAAAATCATGGTAAGGACTATACTCAACTTGTCAATGGGAACAACTTTTGATACATCTCCCATTTGTAATGCTCTATAATAACACAGCCAGGAAGCACCTGTTGCCAAACCAGACAAAATCAAAAACACCCAGCTTTTCTTACTGATTTCTGAAATGCCGCTTTGTGTATTCGTAAGAAAAACCATCCCCCATGCCATAATTACTACAACAACAGTCCGAATGGCCGTTGCAAAGTTTGAATTCACACCATCAATTCCCATTTTTGCCAGTATAGATAAAGTTGTTCCAAAGATTGCAGACAAGAGCGCAAATACAAGCCACATGACACATCATCTCCCTACTTCTTTTATAATTTTTTCCATAGAACTTTCCCGCAATGCGGACACCTTTATGGAATTTGTCTTTATCCCCAATATGGCATAATCAGCTGATACACAAATGCTATCACAAAGGATAATCCTATTTCCATAGCATATTCTTTCGGTTTTCTTCTCAAAAGTATTACACCGATGATCCAGGTAAGCACTTCCAAAAAGTGATACATATAAAACCCCTGGGTGATACTTAGACGAAATGCCTGTGCAAGTAAAACACCCATAATCAGACTTGATATGAATATTGCAATGATACCCTTCCCTTTTGCGTACCAACATACATATGCCATAAAAAAGGTAGCAAAAGAAATCACAATCCATATCATCATATAGGTTTTCGGCAAGAAACCCAAAATGTAATTGCAATAGAGATAATATCCTGCCAGCATACTGATAAAGAAAAAGAAGGTGTTAATAGCAGCTCTCAATGGAGATTTTGCATACACAGAAATTATGGTTACCAATAAAATCCATATTGCCAATCGTCCAAAATAGTTTCCAATATCCAGTTGCTGCATTACTACTGGCAAAGCATTTGCAGCGGTACCATCTATCCATTTCTGCAAAACACCAAGTACAAGCCCAAACAGGATGATTCCGATTGTTTCCGCTATTTGCTTATTTAATGGAATATCTGTTCTTGGTTTTCTAATCTTTTCAAGAAATGATTTCATTTTTCATATCTCCTGCTTCATATACAATGTCACCATTAAAATACATTGATAATGACCTCTTCGTGTCCTCAAAAGTCTCTTTACCGGAATTTCTTTCTATATAAACTTACTGAGTGATTTCAAATTCTGCATAGTAAATTGCTATATCATAATCCCCAGTTTTTTTCAAGAAGAACAAATTCAGGTGGAAAATAGGAAGAAAGCGATTTTTCTTCCTCTGTAAGTTCAAGATATCTCAATGTTTGATTACATAACTCAGATCTCTTGCGTGTAATACCGTTATAAGTAACCATTTCATCTGTTTTTTCTGCTTTCTTAACAATTTTTATATCATAAACCTCGCTAATCTGTGCCGGATCACTTTCTGCAATTTCCCCGTCATATTCAATTTTAACAATATCTCCAACTCTTGGTTTTAATGATGATTCAAGATTTTCTATAGGAATTGTAATTTGGTCTGCACTTTTTAATTCTTGACCTCCTTCTACAGGACACACCAAATAATAACTGTCAGAAATCTGCAATATCTCTGCTTCAAATGTTACACTGGATACATCTCCAACGGATTTTTTATCACATCCAACTAAAGTCCACACAATTACAAGAAAAAATAGAAAGGCTACTAACCTTTTCATAGCAACACCTCCCAGATTCAAATTCTCGCATGATTTCAATCTTTTTGTAAGGTAGAAATTATATACTATATTTTTTAGCTTTCTTTCCACTAAGAAAACCGAAACAAAAAACTGCCATCATATAACCAACAGCAAGAACCTGCAAAGCAGCCATACTTTTCTTTCCTACATAATTTGGTTGGGTTTCAAAAAGTACTGCAATCTTTGCCAATAAATATGTTGGGGCAGCAGCAGAAAACATCTGAGAAATGCTTGCCAAAGTAAGGTTGATTGTTTCCTCTGTCTTCAGAAAAAACTGCCACAAATAAATCAACAGGGAAATCACTCCCGTTGCATTGCCAATCAATAGAGCTGGTACGGTTTTCCAGGTGCTTAAGGCATACTGTCTGCCCAAATAGAACCAAAAAACCGTTGTAAATAAAGGCAAAACATAAAAAATGATGCTACCAATTACCGGAAGCCTTATTGAGATATTCACAAGATATCCAACCAGACAAGGAACAAAAGTTAATAACACCAAACAAATCTTTTTCATACACACCCTCCTCCTTAATAAACAATCTCTCCGATTCCTGAATCGAAACTTTACTCTGCTTTTCTATTTTTTAGCTTATTTATAACAGTTCTAACTCCCACTGTTACAAATGAAATGAATCCACAGAATATCAAGAAAAACCCGCTTGGTATCAGGAAGAAATTCTCATGTAAAATTCCCTGGGCATCTATATACTCTACGGACATTCCTTTTATAAAGAGAAGCATGATTCCTATTAGAAGCAGAACTCCACCCACCACAGAGGATATCATATTATATTTTGCCCTTCTTGTTTCACTTCCATCTTTAATTACTTTTTCTGTCATGTTATTCATCTGATTATCTCCTTTGATTAATTGATCCAGAGATATTTGAAATACATCTGACATCAAAATTAACATCCCTATATCTGGCAGATTTTTATTATTCTCCCAGTTGGAAACTGCTTGTCTGCTGACATTTAGTTTCATAGCAAATTGTTCTTGTGTCAAATTTGCATTTTTTCGAATACTTTTAATTTGTTCTCCAAAATTCATATTTCTTACCTCCGTTTTCTCAGTGTATCTATCCAAGGAGATTTTTTCAAGAAAGTGGTTCTTTCCTATAGCAAAACCTGACGCAAGGGGCTCTTGCATACCTATATTGGAGTCCCAACTTCAATCAAATTGCCATCTAAATCATAAAAGCGAACTACTTTTTGTCACTATTTGACGATACAGGAATCCCAATTTAGGAATAGCCGCAAGAATTTGTTCTTCATTCAAACTCTTTTCATGGGAAATACCTGCCATGCTTTCATCAAAAATTGGAATAAACTGATATTCTACATTGGGTATGAACACATCCGGTTTTTCTTTTCTCTCCATTTCTGTTCGTAGGTCAATAATCTTCGCAATGTGATACTGTTTCTGTAACATTTCCTTGTCCATTTCCGTTGCATCTGCCAAATTTGCAGAGCGAAGCAGCCGTCCAGAAGAAATCATTTCTCCATGTGCATTTAACAATCCGCCCATATCCCTGGCATTCCATATTTTTTCAAACTTTATTTTTCTACTGCTCATTTTCATCACTTTTTATCTCTTCTAATATCTCATTTTACACTATTTTTCACTATATGTACTCTTTCTGAATAAAAACAGGAAGCCTTTCTACTCTTGTTTATCCTTAAAATCGTCTTTTCCCAGCAATGCTAATAAAAACGAAATTATAACAATAGAAATTGTTGTAGCCGACACAGATGACATGCAATTATCCACTGCTGTTAGCCCCAGACTTGTGGCAGTAGTATCTAAAATCAAATACAATACAAGTGCACATAATTTACTTATTCTTTTAAGCTCATACAATGCCTTTGGCAATGCCCCTGCTACCAGATTCAGGGGATATGATATGACAGTTGCTATTGTAAAAAATAATACAATACTCCCTGCAGATTCATACTGAAATCCCAAAAATCTCATGATAGCGCCACACACCAGTGCAATAATGGAAAGCATCCCCATAAAAATCATTCCACAAATTATAAAAGTTTTCATTTTTTCTCTGTTGTCAATCCACCATTTTCTCATGATTCCATCTTATCTCTCCAGCACCTCTACCTTTTCAACTGCAACAACACTAAAATGCTCCTGCAAGGACTGGTCCCAGTTTTCCAAATCTACTTCTCCGGTAGCCCATACCTGTAACTGTTCTTTTGTGTAATCTTTTGCATTAACGGTATGGACTGTGTGATAAAACAAATCCGCTAATGATTTACAATCAGATGACTGGTACTTTCTAATCTTCACTCTTTTTCTCCTTCTTTAACCTGTTTTATTCCAATATCTCCATTATTTTATTATACTTGTCCCAATAAAATTCTTTACTCAAATCAGACAATTTTTGAAAACTGCGTTCAAGTTTATTCTTTACAAACCCTTTACCTTCCTCAATATCAAGTCCTCTTCTAACATAAGCCAGATATAATAAACCAGGTACATTATCAAAATGAGAAATAGCATCTGCATCTGCGACACATAGTTCTTCAAGTGTTAATTTATTATTTTTTACACTTCCTCTATGATTTAATATACACTTTTGAACTTTCTGAATCCTGCCTTCTTCATAGTCAAAACGTTGTAATATTTCTTCAGCAATCTGCGTTCCATAAATGTGATGTTCTGCATATAGGTTGTAATCCGTAACAGAAGCTATGTCATGTAACCATGCAGCAATAATAACAATTTCTATGTCCGCTCCATATTTTTTAGCCAATATCTCAGCATTCTTTGCTACCGATTCAATATGATAATAGCATCCCATACCAAAAAAGTTGGTTGGTAATTGGCATCTCCTTTTTACTTCTTTTTGCAGATAATCAATAATATCATTCCGCATATTCTCACCTCAAAATCCATCTAATTCCTTATGCACATTTGCACCCTAAATGCCTCACCGCTTATTTACCATACCTCTTCCTGGAATTCCTCTGCTTCGTTCTCTGAGATTTCCCTCTCTTCCCAGTAAGGTTCGCCATTTTTTATACCATGTTGCACTTTTGACGGAGCATCCAGATAATACCCCTCATAATCGTAATCCAGGGTTTGGGAATGACGGATATACGCTGCCAGCTCATAAGCGGCTTCCTTTGAGTCGCTGTCCCGAATACCGCCAATAGCCGGACCGCTTCCGGCACAATACGCTTCCAATAACAGAGCATCTCCCTTTTCATTGATTGCCTTTATGACATAACGGAACTGATTCTCCAAATTATTCGTCATATAATCTGGCTCTCCAAATAAATGTTTTAATTGTCCCAATGCCAAAACATAATTTTTTTCAAAATTTTCATCAAACTCATATATAGAACAAATATTTGATGACGGCATATAAAAATCCTTTGCAACATTTGCTTTTTCAAATCTATACATCTTCCACTGACCTCGACATTCTTATCTTATTTTTTACATTATATCAGTTTCCAAAGGTCTTAACAATAAAAATGCTCTCTTCTTCGTTTTTCTTGATTCCAACCACAGAAAAAGCCCGGTCAAGAGCCTTGCCACACCATGAAGGATGGCGTTTTACACTCTTGACTGAGCTTTTTCTTTGCAACATCTTAATAAATTTTTTATTCATATAATTCGATTTCTGAAATGCAATTGTCATTCCATCTGGAACCTTCATAGGCTTCTTTAATGTACGCGGATACATAAGCAGCTTCCACAGGCTCTTCAAAAGACAGACAGAATTTCTTTTTTTCATTTGGAAATTCCACATCTTTTTTCTGCTGGTCTCCCACCTGTATGGTAAGCGTCTTTGGTCTTGCATTATAGTCCCAGAGCTGGTCACTTCTCCAGTTTCCCAGATGCAATACCATATAGCGTATTTTGTGAACTCCATCCAAATTCAGTTGAAAGCCTTTGCCTTCTCCAGCGCCCTCTTCATTTTCCTGCCAGGAAGTTGTAACATCTCCGTCTACCACACTTTTGGAGCTGTAATCATAAGATTCTGACTCCTTCACAGAATTTTCTTCTGTGCTGGCAGGCTGAATTTTGGTATATTGGGAAAAATCAATTTCATCTGGATTTACCAGCTTAAAATATTCTTTCTTTGCCTCTTCTTTCGGAGGTTCTTCCTTTGGCGTTTCCTCTTTTGGCTCTTCCTTAGGTTCCTCTGCAGGTGTCTGGGTTTCTGCTGAAGCATCTTCTGCAGGCTCCTTTGGCTGTTCTTCTGGTGTCTGTACAGGTTCCTGGGAGGATTTTTTCAGATTTTCATAATATTGTTTTTTCTGATTTTCCATTTCTTTCATACGATTCAATCCAAAGTAAATTCCAAGCCCCAGACAGGCAATCAGGAACACCGTAATCCCCAGCCATTTCCATCGTCTGGCTTTTTTCATCTGAGGCGTCAGCACAGGTGCAGAATCTTCTTCTTCCTCATCCTCTTCTTCATCAAAATCCCATGCCTCTTCTTCCAGGGCTTCTGCCTCTCTATTTTCCGCTTTCTCTGTTTGGAGGGTTTCCTCCTGGGATGCTTCTTCTAAAGGTGCTTCCTGTAATAGGTTCAGCCTCTTCAACAGACTCTGTTTCGGATTTTCTATGGAATCTTCTATCTTTCTTTCCGGCTCCTCAGAAAAGTTCTCAGTGTCTTCAGCTTCTTTCTCCTCTGTCTCTGAAACTTCCTCCTCTTCTGCCGCTTTTCCGGATTCTTCCAGAGATTCTTCTGCAATCTCTTCCTTAGAAGTTTCTAATTCCTCCGGGTGCTCCTCTTCCAGATTTTCCGGCTCCTCTGTGATTTCTTCCTGCTCTTTTGGCTCCCCGGATTCTTCCTGATTTTCGGATTCTTCCGAAGCCTCTTCCTGAATTTCTTCTGCAATCTCTTCTGAAACAGGCTCTTCTTCCTGTTCCAGAATCTCTTCCTCAGGAGCTTCTTCTCTTGTCTCCTCCAAAGCAGGCTCTGTCACATCTGGTATGTTTGTCTTTTTTAAGGATTCCGGCAGTTCTTCCACGCCTTCTTCCTTTAATATTTCTATCAGTTCTTCATCTGACTTATAGAAGGCCCAGACATCATCCTCATCCATATATTCCGGAAAAACCGCTTTTCCGCAGCGCTGGCAATATAAATCTATATCTGAAAGTTCTTTCCCACATCGTTCACACTTCATACACTAATCCCTTCTTCATGTCTCTGTGCTTTAGCGGCTTATTGTTGTTATTTCCAATAATCCCTCTCATTGTCAATCATATACAACAATGCATTACAGATACACGCCGCAATATTGCTTCCTCCTTTTCGGCCTCTGGCAACAATATAAGGCGTATCCGTTTCCATAATCATTTCTTTTGATTGTACCACATTCACAAAGCCTACTGGAACCCCTATAATTAAATATGGTGAAATTTTTTTCTCCTGAATCAGTTCATACAGCCGAACTAAAGCTGTGGGGGCATTTCCAATGGCAAAAATCAGTGGTTTTCCCATGGATGCCGCCTTATCCATACTGGCAGTGGCTCTGGTACAGCCAAGCTCTTTTGCCTTTGCCGCCACATCCTCATCAGACATAAAGCAAAACACCTCTCCCCCGTATTTTGCCAAGGCTTTTTTATTAATACCGGCTTTTGCCATCTGGGTATCTGTGACAATGCAGGCTCCGTTTTTAATGGCTTCTATAGCTTTCTCCACAGCATTGGAGGAAAAGCAGAGATTCTCTGCATAATCAAAATCCGCGCTGGTATGAATACAGCGCTTTACAATCAGCTCTGTTCCCGGAATCAGAGGTGTGTCTCCCAGTTCCTCTGTAATGATTTCAAAACTTCTCGTCTCAATTTCCTTTGGCTGTACATTTTCCAGTTCTACCTTCATCTTGTGACCTGCCTTTCTTCTTTATATCCCCTGTTCTAAAATTTCATAGATTTTCTTCATGTCCAAATGTTCCCGAAGTCCCTGGGCAAGTTTGTCATACTGGGTTTCTTTAAACTGTGCAAAATCCACCCCTGTCATCTGGGAAACATCAATTCCTTTTTCTTCTCCCAGACCTTCTATTACTTTTTTTGCCACTTCTTCTTTGTCAAAGATTCCGTGAACATAAGAACCATACACATTTTTATAATAAGCGCCGTCTTGCTTTGAACTTCCTGTTACCGTATCGGTAAGCTCTGTAAAAGCACAGGCGCCTTCTTTTCCCACGCTTTTTCCCATGTGTATCTCATAACCTTCCAGAGAAACTCCGGTAAGGGTATGAAGAATACCTTCCACCTTGGGAAAAGTTCCTTGCACTCTGGTTCTGGTTTTGGAATCCTGAAATACCGTATCCATAGGCAAAAGTCCCATGCCTTTCATTTCTCCTCCGGCTTCTATCCGTTCCGGGTCGCTTAAGGTTTCTCCCAGCATCTGATAGCCTCCGCAAATGCCAAAAATCACTTTTCCCTCTGCTGCTTTCTTCAAAATAGAAGCCTCCAGACCATTCTGACGCATCCACAGCAAATCTTCCATGGTATTTTTTGTTCCTGGGAGAATAATCATATCTGGATTCTTCAATTCCGCCGGATGCTTCACATAACGCACAGAAACTCCCGGAATCACTTCCAAGGCATTAAAATCTGTGAAATTGGAAATCCTTGGAACCCGGATAACTGCAACATCAATGACGCCCACTTCTCCGGAATTGGAGAAGCGCTCAGTAAGACTGTCCTCATCCTCCACTTCCAAATCCATATAAGGAGCAACGCCCACCACCGGAATTCCGGTTCTTTCTTCCAGGGCTGCTACTCCCGGGTCTAAAATAGTTTTATCTCCCCGGAATTTGTTAATAATCATGCCTTTTACCATGTTCTGCTCTTCCTCTTCCAGCAGACTAATGGTTCCAACAAGCTGTGCAAAAACACCGCCCCGGTCAATATCTCCCACCAGAAGCACCGGAGCATGGGCTTTTTTCGCCATTCCCATATTTACAATGTCTTCCTGCTTCAAATTGATTTCTGCCGGGCTGCCTGCGCCCTCAATGACAATAATGTCATATTCTTTGTCTAATTCCTCATAAGCTTCCATAACCTTGGGAAACAGTTGTTTTTTATACTGAAAGTAATCTCTGGCGCTCATGGTTCCCAGCACTTCCCCATTTACAATGACCTGGCTTCCCACATCATTGGTGGGCTTTAACAGAATGGGATTCATCTTCACAGAAGGTGTAATTCCCGCTGCTTCTGCCTGCATGACCTGCGCTCGTCCCATTTCCAGTCCTTCTTCTGTAATAAAAGAATTCAAAGCCATATTTTGGGATTTAAAAGGCGCTACCTTATATCCGTCCTGTTTAAAAATTCTGCAAAGTCCTGCCGCTAAAAGGCTCTTGCCCGCATTTGACATGGTTCCCTGTATCATAATCGCCTTTGCCACTTCTAATTCCTCCTATCTCTTCCCTATGAGTTTTTCAAATATTTCAAGCAACACCTGATTTTCTTCTCTGGTACGCACTGCAATCCGGTAAAAGCCCGTTCCAAGTCCTTCATAATTACTACAGTCCCGGATATAAATTCCCTGTTTCAGGCACTGCTCCTGTAATCCCCTGGGTCCCTGGAAAAAAATATAATTTGCCCTGGAAGGATAAAGTTTCAGAGAAAGTTTTTCTAAATGTTCCCAGAGAAACGCTCTCTGCTCTCTGATTTTTTCAAAAGTTTCTTTCACATAAGCCTCTTCCTTGAGTGCCGCAATCCCAGCTTCCTGGGCAATGACAGACACATTCCAGGGCTGCATCATACCTTTTATTTTCTCTAACATTTTTGTGTCACTGCAAAATCCATACCCAAGACGAAGTCCAGGCATGGCATACTTTTTCGTAAAAGCCTTTACCAGAAACAAATTTGAGTACTCTTTTAGAAATGGCTTCATGGTATGGGCTTCTCCCTGTTCCACAAAGTCCAAAAAGCATTCATCCAGCACCAGAAACACATTCATGGCCTTGCATTTTTCTACAATTTTTTTTACATAATCTCGGCTGGCCAACACGCCTGTGGGATTATTGGGATTACAGAAAAACATCATATCCAAATCTTCTGTAATCTGATGCAAAATTTCCTCCCCTGGTACAAAATCATGTTCTTCCCTGAGATATGCATAATGAATCTCACAGTCTACGGTTTCCAAAGCCTGTTGATATTCCGCAAAAGTTGGAGCCAAAAGCAATGCCTTTTTCGGTTTCTTTGCCAGTGCCAGAGCAAAAATCAAATCTGCTGCCCCGTTTCCGCATAAAATCTGTTCAACAGGCACCTGTTCTGCCCTGGAAAGAGCCATACGAAGCCGGGTACAGGAAACATCCGGATAGTGTTCTGCTAACTTAATAGCTGCGGCTGCTGCCTTTTTGACTCCTTCCGGCATTCCATAGGGATTGCAGTTAGAGGAAAAATCCAATACATTAGGGTGGCGGTAAATATCCCCGCCATGTATATGCTTTCTTGTCATATCTTCTGTGTCACTCCTTTTACAGCAGGGTTATCAGTCCCTGGATTCCCAGTCTTATTACTGCGAAAATTCCGGTTCCCAGTGCTGCGCTTACATACAGCAGTTGATTTGCCCTTGGAATATCTTCTTTTTCTACCGGACGGATAGCATCTCCAATGGTAGGTTTTTCACATAATTTTCCAAAATAATAAGCATTTCCCGCCAGTTGAATATCCAGTGCTCCTGCCATATTTACCGCCTTCCCCCGCGTGCTGCACTCCAAGCGCCCCTGCCATGACAGCCTCTGTCTGGGCAGAATTGGGACTTGCATGGTTATAACGGTCTCTTTTGAAAATTTTCACAGCATTTTTGCTGTCAAAACCGCAAAGCTTTGCCCCTGCAATCATCAGCCATGCAGAAATCCTGGCCGGAATGTAATTCAGAATATCATCCAGCTTTGCAGCATATCTTCCAAAGTTCAGATACTTTTCGTTTTTATATCCCACCATAGAATCCATGGTATTGACGCCCTTATAAAAAAACATCAGCACAGGACCTCCGATTGCCATATAAAACAACGGGGCAATAATCCCGTCTGAGGTATTCTCAGCCACCGTCTCCACAGCGGCTTTCGTCACTCCAATTTCATCTAAAGACTGGGTATCTCTTCCTACAATCATGGAAACTGCATATCTGGCGCCTTTTAAATCCCCTTTTTCCAATTCCTCAAAAACCCGCATACTCTCCTGTTTCAGGGATTTCACTGCCAGCATCTGATAACAGAAAAAAGTTTCGATTCCAATTCCCAAAAGTGTATGAATCTTATATGCCACATACAAAATTGCAAGGGGTATTGCAGCGCTTCCAGCGCAAATAAATATCACCAGAAGAAATCCTCCTATACGTTCCCCTTTCTGTGTTTTGGGAAACCAGCGTCTGAAACACGCCTCCAGAAAAGAAATCCCTTTCCCTATAATGCGCACAGGATGATACAGCCATCTGGGATCTCCTACCAGCAAATCTATAAAAAAGCCTAAAACCAAGGCTAGTGCTGTCCATTTTATCATTTCTTTATAACCCTTTCTCCACCTGACTGATTCTCTCTTCCTGTTTCCAAACAGAAGGCTCTATGGTCAGTTGATAGTATTCTCCATTGTCAATCTGCCACTGGAAATACCTGCCTCTTGGCAGGGCATATCTGGACAAAATACTCATAATGGTTCCTCCATGAACCACCATGGCAGCCTGAGTTCTCTGATGACGCAGTGCATCTTCCACACAGGCTGCAAATCCTTCTCCACACCGTTTTTGAAAGCCTTCCTGAGACTCTCCCTCTGGAAAAGGCAGGGTCCCATTGCTGTCAATCCAGGCCTGATAGGCCGGACTTCCATTTAATTCTTCATAATTTTTATTCTCAAAAATTCCAAAATCACATTCCCGCAGCTTTTCACAAACTTCTGTGGGAATACCGGGATAAAGCAAGGCTGCTGTTTCCCTGCACCGTTTCATGGGGCTTACATACACAAAGGAGGCCTTTGGATAAGTCTTTTCCTGTAAAAGATGGATGCCCTCCTGACACAGAGACTCATCTGTCCTGCCTCCGATGTAGCGCTTCAAGGTATTCCCATAGGTCTTTCCATGACGGATTAAAATCATGTTAAGCATCTTGAATCACCATCCCAAGGCCACAGGATACCCGAATTACCTGGCTGCATCTGGCTGCCAGGTCTGTGCAGATTCTCCCTGTGGTTTCTCTGTATTTCCGGTCAAAAGCATCCACAGGAACCACTCCATATCCCAGTTCATTGGTAATGAGTATCACCTGAGGATTTTCCAAAGCCAGACGTTCTCCTAGATGTTCCAGATTCCAGTTTTCCTGTAGTCCCCTTTTTATCCATTCATGAAAATGAAACATACAGGTACACTGAAACAGTGCGTCATAAGATGCCTCTGCCCCATCCAGCATTTTTTCCTGTGAAATCTGAAACTGCTGTTTTGCATATTCTTTTTTTCCCTGAAACGCACCGCCAATAATAAGTTTCATGGTATTCTTCTCCTTTTCCCTTATAATACTCTTAAAAGGATTTCTCCAACTACACAGGCCACTGCAATCACCAGCTCACTAATCTGCATGTGAAAGCCAGCCAGATCTCCGGTGATGCCTCCAAATTCTTTTTTGGACATTTTATAATAATACCAGTATTCCAAAGCTGCCCCTGTAGAAACACAGATTCCCAAAACAGGCTCATACCACAGCATAAACAATATCACAATGCCTGCATAACACAGGGAGGTGATTTTCACACAGGTTTTCTGCGCTCCATCAGAAAAGGTTGCAGCCAGCCCTGTATTTTTAGCCATGGGAAACGCAGCAATAGAAAATGCCCCCATTGCTCTGGATAACACAAATCCTGCACAGATCACAGGAAGGCTTTTCACAGTCATTTCACTGTAAACACCCAGATACAAAAGAAAATATACCAAAGCGGTAATCACAGCAAAGGCTCCTGCATTGGAATCCTTTAGTATTTCCAGTTTCCGTTCCCTTGGCTGATAAGAATTCAAAGCGTCTGCTGTATCTAAAAGCCCGTCCAGATGAATCCCTCCTGTTACAAAAACAGGAATCAGCACCAAAAGGATGACATAGAGAAGCCTGCTTTGTACCAGTTCCATACCCCAGGTTCCCCACAGCCAGGTAAGGCCTCCGATAACTGCCCCGATCAAAGGGAAAAAACACATAATATACCGCATATTTTCTTTTGTCCACTGACTTTTTGGCATTGGGATTTTGGAATACATAGAAAAGGCAATTTTAAAACTATTCCATAGCTGTTTCATGATGTTGTCCTTCTTTCTGTTTCCAATGGAGGGGAATACCATACACCACTTCTGTTACCTGGTCTGCTTCTCTGGCCAGATACCGGTTAATCTGCCCCAGATATTCCTGATACGTTCTGGTTTCCCGGTCATACTCTATTCCATCAGAAAAAATTTCATTGGTTACAATAATCAGGTGTTCTGCCTGTTCTTTTAACGCCTTTACCCCTGCCAAAATTTCTTCTACTGTATGCTCTTTTGCTCCTGCTTCCTGAAACATTTCATTGGCAGTCAGATTGGACATACACTCCAGCAGAACACAGGAATGCTCTGGAATGGTAAGTGTTTTTAATCCTGTATAACATTCTATGGTGGAAAATTGTTTTTCTGCCCGCATATTTCTGTGGCGCTTAATTCTTCTATGGCTTTCCTCATCAAAAGGATACATGGTGGCAATATAGATGCGGTTCAAAGCTCCAAATTCCAGAATCTTTTGTTCTGCATAGGCAGATTTCCCGCTTCCGCTGCCTCCGGTAATTAAAATCATCATTGTGCTGCCCTCTGTTACTGTAAATGTTCGTAAGCATCCATGCCCCAGTTTCCAAAATCACCCATTCCATGATAAACTGCCAGTCCCGTATCCAGAAGAGGAAACAGATTTAAAGCGCCTGTTCCTTCTCCCAGGCACATATCACAGTGCAGAGGCGCTTCTTTTCCCAAGGCCTCCAAAAGCAGGGTTCCGGCAGGCTCCTTGGACACATGGGATGCCAGCATATAGTCTTTGCAAAGAGGACACAGGGCTGCTGCTGCCAAAGCTCCGGTAGCAGAAATAACGCCATCAATGACCACTGGCATTTTAAGAGCCGCTCCTCCTAAGAAAAGGCCGGCAATAGCAGCAAGGTCAAAACCTCCCACTTTTGCTAGAACATCTATGGGATCTTCCTGGTTTGGTTTATGTAAGTCCAGGGCTTTTTTAATGGCCTGGATTTTCCGGTTCAGTCCTTCTGTAGAAAGACCGGCCCCCCGCCCTGTCATTTTTTCCACAGGAAGCTGCAAAAGCACTGCTGCCACCGCGCTGCTGGTGGTGGTATTTCCAATTCCCATTTCCCCGGTGGCAATAATCTGATAGCCCTTCTCTTTCATCATCTGTGCCACTTCAATACCAGTTTCCACAGCCTGTATGGCCTGCTCTCTGGTCATGGCAGGTTCTTTGGTCATGTTCTTTGTTCCATAGGCGATTTTTCTGTTTAAAATACTGACATCTGTGGCAATTCCCACATCTACAGGAAAAATATCGCACTTCACGCTTTTGCACATAATGCTGGAGGCTGCCTTGGTACAAAGAAAGTTTTCCGCTACTAAAGCGGTAATTTCCTGTCCGGTCTGAGTTACCCCTTCTTCTACCACGCCATTGTCTGCACACATGGGTACCAAAACCCTTTTGTGTGCCTGTACCTTAGAAGTTCCGGTAATCCCTGCAATCTGCCCCACCATATCTTCCAGTTTTCCAAGACTGTGAAGAGGATGTGCAATGCTGTCCCAGTGTTTCCTGGCACATTCCATGGCGTTCTCATCCAAAGGACGGATTTTCTCTATTGTTTCCTGTAATTTCATGTTATGTCCTCCTTTTGTTTGCTCTCTGGTAGTTCTGGCAGCATTTCAGATATGCCTCTGCCAGTTTTGGATTTCCATAATAATAAAAATGTGGAAATCCCGCCAGCATAGTCTCTGTACTGTGAAGACAGTCCCATCCCCTGCTGCTGTTTGGCTTTTTGGCATAGCAGTCTTCCCCGCTGTTAGGGGAATCAAAATAGTGAAATTCATGAGCCGGACTCATACCAGCTTCTTGCCCGAAAACAGTTCCGCTTTTACTCTGTACCTGAATATAACCAAATCTGGAAAGTTTCCCGGTACGGTAAGCAGTTCCCGAAATCACGCCCACTCCCCGGCATGCCTGTCCCTGCATATCTTCAAAATACTCATGAAGATACATAAAACCTCCACATTCTGCCATAAGGGGCATATTTTTCTCAAGCGCCTGCCGAATGTCTTTTCTCATGGTCTCATTTTCTTCCAGCTGCTTTCCAAACAGTTCCGGATAACCACCATACAAAAGCAGTCCATCCAGCTCTTCCGGCAAATGTTTCTGCTTCACAGGTGAGAAAAACACCAGTTCTGCACCTCTGTCCCTTAAAAATTGAAAATTATCTTCATAGAAAAAGCAAAATGCCTGGTCACAAGCCACACCAATGCGCAAAGATTTCCCGGTTTGTTCCGGCTGCTCCAAACGTTGTTTTGCTTCTTCTGAAATCGTAAGAGGCGGCGCTGTCTCCCCCAGGGAAAGAAGCCCGTCTAAATCTACGGTTTTCTCAAAAACAGCAGCCAGTTTCTTTAATTTTTCCTGGAATCCCTGTACTTCCTGTGGCATCACCAGCCCCAGGTGTCTGCTTTCAATCACACAATCCTCTACCTTGGGAACATATCCATAGACCTTCACCTGCAGCTGTTCTTCTATCATGCTTTTGACTCTTGGATACAGCATGGGGGACATCTGGTTTAGCAGAACACCTTTTATCTGGCTGTCCGGCTGAAATTCCAGAAACCCTTTGATGTAAGGCAAAATAGAAACGCTCATACCCTTGCAGTTTACAATGAGAACTGCTGGTGTACTGGTTGTCCTTGCCAAATCATAAGCGCTGGCCTGTACCGTTGTTCCGCCTACCCCGTCATAATATCCCATGACCCCTTCCATTACAGCCAGGTCACAGTCTCTGCTGTTTCTTTCCAGCAGATAACGTGTAGTATCACCATCTGTAAAAAAGGTGTCCAGATTCCTGGATTTTGTTCCAATTACCCTGGTGTGGAACATGGGGTCAATATAATCCGGTCCGCATTTAAAGGATGCCACCTTTCGTCCTCTGTCCTGAAACGCCTGCAAAATCCCACAGGTAATCAGGGTTTTTCCACTTCCGCTGGCGCCTGCAGTTAATAAAAAACGCGGTGTACTCATGACTGTTCTTCCTTTCTGTTTTCAGTGACCTGCCCCTGTACAGGAAATAATATAAATAGGATTTTCACCCATCATCATATGATAAGCCCCTACGGTTTTTGCCTTGCTTACTGCCAGCTGCAAGATTTCCGTTTCTTTAACCGGCAGCTTTTTCAGACATGCCAGGGTTTCTGCTACGGTTTCCAGGGCAATACAATTAATTACCATACGAACCTTCGGGTTTTTATTTAAAAGCAGATTTAAAATGGTTTCCATATTTCCGGATGAACCGCCAATAAAGGCATGGGTAGGCGTTTCTAAATCCTCCAAAGCCTCTGGCGCCATGCCTTCTATGACTTCTAGATTTTCTGCTGCAAATTTTTTCCTGTTTTTCTTTAGAAGTTCTACTGCCAGTGGTTTCTTCTCAATGGCAAAAACTCTTCCCTTCCAGGCTCTTTTTGCCATCTCAATAGATACGGAACCTGTTCCGGCTCCTACATCATAACAAACGGAATCTTCTTTTAACTGAAGCTTTGACAAGGATACTGTCCGTACCTCTTCCTTGGTCATAGGTACTTTTTCTCTTAAAAACTCCTCATCTGGGATTCCGTGGGTGGCATTTTCTGGTTCTGCCTTTGGATTTTCCACATAAACCACACTTAAAGCATCTGCCTCATAATCCAGAAATTCTTCCGGTTTTCCCGTTTTCAGAACTTCATTTTCATAGGACAAACGTTCTCCTGTATAAAGCATGACATCCTCCATGCCCCATGTAACTAAGTCCCTTGCCAGATTTTGAATGCCATCCCTGGTTCCCAAAATAGCAAAAACCTTTTTGTGGCGTTTTATCATGCCAGGCAGATTATTTTCTTTTCCATGTACACTGGTAAGCAGTACGTCATCCCAGGATTTCTGAAGCTTACTCATAAAATAAGATACCGAAGAGGTACCGGCAATGACCTTTACCTTCTCTCCCAGTACATCCAGCAATTTTTTTGCGCCGCTGCAAAATCCCGGGTCTCCGGAAAGCACCACTGCCACTTTTTCATATTCGGGATGTTCTGCAATATAAGCCGCAATTTTCTCACTGTTGTATTCCACAAAGCAATCCTGTCCCGGTCTTTGGCAGGCTTCAATCATACGCTTCGCTCCGATTAATAAATCTGCTTCTTCTATGGCAGTCTGAGCTTCCAGGGTTCTGCTCTTGCTGCTGCCCATGCCGATTCCCACCAGAGAAATTTCTGCCTGGGATTTCAGGGAAAATTCTCTGCATAACAGTTGTTTACAGGCAGTCACAGAAATTCCCTCTTCTTTTACCGGACGTCCAATAAGCACCAGAGTACAGCCGCATCTTCTGGCTGCTTCTGCCTTTTCCATAAATCCCCCGGTGTTTCCGGACATCTTGGTTACCAGATACTTACAGTTCCACTGCCTGAGCATTGCCTCATTTAACTCCAGAGAAAAAGGTCCCTGCATACAGATTAAATTCTTTCCCTGAAACCCCAGCTCCTGGCACTGCTTCACTACGTTTGGAAGAGATAAAACTCTTAAAAATACCCGATGTCCATAGTCTGTTAAAGCTGTATATTTTGCAGCTTCCTTACTTCCTGTGGTGGCCAGAATATTACCACTGGTATGTTCCAGAAATGCCACAGCCTCTTCTACACTGTCTACATAAACGCAGTCTCCCCTATGGTTGTCCTTCTGATTTTCCCGCAGAACCCGCACATAAGAAACTCCCGTATATTCACAGGCGCTTTTGATATTTGCTGTGACCTCTGCTGCATAGGGATGGGTTGCGTCCAGAACCATCCGGATTCCCTTTTTCTTCATCAGACTTTCCATATCTTCTGCAGTAAGCCGCTCATGAGAAATCTCCAGACCTTTTCCCTGAGGCAGCAGTTGTTCTCCATATTCCGTTGCCACACAAATATGTGCCGGTATTTCTCTTTCTGCCAGAAATTCAGCCAGTTCTCTTCCTTCTGTTGTACCGGCAAAAACCATTACTTTACACATTCTTATAGCCTCTTGGGGTCACCATTTTCCCCCCGATATTTTTTGTCTGAGAGTTGCCAATAAAAACAGTTGTAAACATGTCCACCTGAGTGGTTTTTAACTCTTCCAGTGTCATAACCCTGGCTTCTTCTCCCTCTCTTCCGATATTTCCCACAATTCCGCAGACCGTATCCGGGGACTTATGTTGAAGCATAAGATTGCAGGCTTTTTCCAGATAATCATGACGCTTCTTACTGGAAGGGTTATACAGACAAATAACAAAATCCGCCTGGGCAGCTCCCAGAAGACGGGCTTCAATTTTCTCCCATGGAGTTAAAAGGTCACTTAAGCTAATCACACAGAAATCATGAATCAAAGGCGCGCCAAGAACTGCGGCACCACCAGTGGCAGCCGTTACTCCCGGAATAATCTCAAGCTCTACCTCCGGATAATTCACACCGA
>OBYG01000780.1_pt1 | contig 20063 bp, 18 predicted proteins | sample 1538201 | NCBI WGS metagenome assembly OBYG01 (sample SAMEA2580177, study PRJEB22360) | human gut metagenome | biome: human gut; feature: human-associated habitat; material: faeces | place: Denmark | collected 2008/2010 | reverse complement strand
TTTTATTATAACGGAAAAGTGATGATTTGGGTACTAATTATTTTTTATGCGGTTGCCCTGGGCATTTTCCCCCACAGTATAGAAAATACAGGGGAATTGTGGTAGAATGGTACTATTCCGGACTGCGCCCACAGGGGAGAACGCAGGAAATAAAAAAATGACAGGCAGTGTAAAAGAAAGCAGACGCTTTGAAAGGAGTAGGGACGATGAAATATATGGATTATATATTAGAGACGCTGGAGAGGATTGTGAACACACCCAGTCCTTCCGGATGCACGAAGGAAGTTATGGAGATCATCCGCAGGGAGGCGGAGAACTTTGGTTTTCAGACAGAGTTTAACAGGAAGGGCGGCCTGATTATCACAGTTCCGGGACAGACGGAGCATGTTTTGGGATTTTCCGCCCATGTGGACACGCTGGGCGCTATGGTCCGCTCGGTGAGATCCAATGGAACCCTTGCCCTGACTCAGATAGGCGGCATGATGATGGAGGCCATTGAGGGAAGCTACTGCCAGATTTTGACGAGAGACGGCAGGAGATTTACAGGCACGATTCAGACAAAGGAGCCGTCTGTCCACGTGTGGGACGACTGTAAAGAGTTCAAGCGCACAGAGGAGAACATGGAAGTCCGCCTGGACGAAATTGTGAGAACAAAGGAGGACGTGGAGCAGCTGGGAATCGGAGCAGGAGATTTCATCGGCTTTGATCCGAAGTTTGTGATCACAGAGAGCGGATTCGTTAAATCCAGACACATGGATGACAAGGCGTCTGCAGCGGTGCTGTTAGGCCTGTTAAAATATGTACATGACACAGGAAAGAAGCCGGAACAGACGCTGAAGCTCCTGATCAGCAACTACGAGGAGGTCGGCCACGGATGCAGCTATATTCCACAGGATGTGGAGGAGCTGATTGCAGTGGATATGGGCTGTGTGGGCGATGACCTGAACGGCGACGAGTACCGGGTGTCCATCTGTGCCAAGGATTCCAGAGGACCGTATGACTTCGATATGACGAACCGCCTCATCGGGCTGGCTAAGGAGTACGGAATCGGATATACGGTGGACGTATTCCCCCACTACGGTTCCGACGTGTCCGCAGCTCTGGCAGGGGGCAATAATATCAGGGGCGCTCTCATCGGACAGGGCGTCAGCGCTTCCCACGGCCAGGAGAGAACTCATGTGAAGGGTCTGATGGAGACCTTTAAGCTGGCGGCGGCCTATGCGGGCCTTTTAAATAAGGAAGAGGCTGAGACCGTTTTCGCAGATTTTAAGGGAGTTCAGGCCCTGGACTCTGAAAAGAGCGGGAGGTAGGAAATGCAGGCAGTATTACTGGCAGGCGGACTTGGGACAAGGCTCAGAAGCGTGGTCAGCGACCGGCCTAAGCCTATGGCTCTGATTGAGGGAAGGCCTTTTATGGAGTATGTGATCCGGGGGCTGGCCCGCCATGGAATTACAGATATCATTTTTGCCGTAGGCTACAAGGGCAGCATGGTGGAGGAACACTTTAAGGATGGAACGGATATGGGAATCCATGTTTCCTACGCCTACGAGGAGGAGCTTCTGGGCACAGCCGGCGCCATTAAAAACGCCGGGAAATTCGTGACGGAGGATCAGTTTTTCGTTCTGAACGCAGACACCTTCTACCAGCTGGACTACAGCCGTCTCACCGCTCTGGCCGGGGAGAAGAACCTGGATATGGCTCTGGTGCTCCGGGAGGTGGAGGACGTTTCCCGGTACGGAGCGGCCACGCTGGAGAACCAGATGCTGACAGGATTTAACGAAAAGCTGAAAGCCGCAGACGGGGAGGAAAAGCGTCCGGGCACAATCAACGGAGGCGTGTACCTGCTGAAGAAAAGTCTCCTGGACGAGATTCCGGAGGGAAAGGTGTCTCTGGAACAGGAGATGATTCCCAGATGGATGAAGGAAGGAAAGCGGTTAGGCGGATTTGTCAACGACGGATATTTCATTGACATAGGAATTCCGGAGGATTATTTCCGCTTCCAGGAGGATGTGAAGAAAGGAGTCGTGCAATGGTAATTCGTGCGAAAGCGCCTCTGCGCGTCAGCTTCGGCGGCGGCGGAACGGATGTGGAGCCATTCTGCGTGGAGCAGGGAGGAGCCGTCATTGGAAGCACTATCAATAAATACGCGTACTGTTCGATTATTCCCAGGGAGGACGACCAGATTATCGTCCACTCTCTGGACTTTGATATGACAGTGAAATACAACGCCAGGGAAAACTACGTCTATGACGGACGCCTGGATCTGGTGACAGCGGCTCTGAAGGCCATGGATATCAATAAAGGCTGCGAGGTGTATTTACAGTGCGACGCGCCTCCAGGATCCGGTCTTGGAACCTCCTCCACCGTGATGGTGGCTCTTCTGTCCGCCATGGCCAAGTGGAAGGGAATCGAGATGGACGGCTACGGGATGGCGGATCTGGCCTACGGCGTGGAACGCCTGGATCTGGGAATCGCCGGAGGCTACCAGGATCAGTACGCATCCACCTTCGGAGGCTTTAACTTTATTGAATTCCATGGCCGGAACAACGTGGTAGTGAATCCCCTTAGAATTAAGAAGGACATTATCCACGAGCTGCAGTACAACCTGCTGCTGTGCTATACGGGCAATATCCACGTTTCTGCCAACATTATCAAGGATCAGGTCAATAACTACAAAAAGCAGGACGCCTTCGACGCCATGTGCGAGGTGAAGGCCCTGGCCTACGCCATGAAAAACGAGCTGTTAAGGGGAAATCTCCACAGCTTTGGAAAGCTTTTAGACTATGGATGGCAGAGCAAGAAGAGGATGAGCAGCAAGATCACCAATCCTCAGATTGACGAGCTTTACGACGAGGCAAAAAAGGCGGGAGCCCTGGGCGGAAAGCTGTTAGGAGCAGGCGGAGGAGGCTTCCTTCTCATGTACTGCCCTTACAATGTGAAGCATAAGGTGGCGGCCCGCATGGAGGCAGTCGGCGGACAGCTGATGGACTGGAATTTCGAGCTGCGGGGCGTGCAGAGCTGGTGCTGCGACGAGGAGCGCTGGAAGTACGACGAGGTGAAGGTGCAGATGCCGAACCGGGACTATACCTTTCATATTTAGGAGGACGACTGAAATATGCCGGAAAAAGGAATAAAAACGGTATTTCTGGATCGGGACGGGACCATGAACGTGGAGGTCAATTACCTTCACAGGCCGGAGGATTTACAGCTGATTCCAGGCGTTCCCCAGGCGGTCAGGCAGCTGAACGAGGCGGGATTCTGCGTGGTGGTGGTGACGAACCAGGCCGGGGTGGCCAGAGGCTACTACGGGGAGGAGGACGTAAAGCGCCTTCACCAGTACCTGAATGAGCAGCTGAAGGCAGAGGGCGCCCATGTGGACGCATTTTACTACTGTCCTCATCACCCGGAGCATGGAATCGGTCCGTACAAGCGGGAGTGCAGATGCAGAAAGCCTGGAATCGGAATGTTTGAAGAGGCGGACAGGGACTGCCCTGTGGACAGAGAGCGGTCCTTCATGGTGGGGGACAAGCTGATTGACACGGAGGCGGGACACAGGTTTGGCGTCAGGAGTATCCTGGTGGGAACGGGATACGGAGCTGAGATACAGCGTCAGGAAGCTGCCCGGGGAGATTCTGGAGAAGCCGCAGGCTATGACTGGTATGCAGAGGACTTAAAGGCGGCGGCGGATCTCATCTGCAGGCTGGACAGAGAGCAGAACGGAGAGGCAGACTGATATGGAAAAGAACAGGATTATGGAAGCGTTTCTGTCGCTTGGCCTTCTGGTTCTGGCTGTCCTCTGCGTGGCAGTTCCTTTTTTCGTCCTTTTCACAGGGGACGGAACCTACTCATGGCAGTTTGGTGATCCGGCCACAAAGAAAATGATGGCCGAGATCGCCCTTCTTTTTGTCCTGCTGTCAGGAATTCTCCTGCTGGGAAAAAGGCCTGCTGTCAGGTGGGGCGGAACGGCTCTGGTTTGCCTTATATTCTGCTGGGGCCATGTGATTTTTCTTCCCATGACCGTGTCGGCCCTGTACCTGGGATATGTAATCCTGGCGGGACGCTTTGTGCGGACCGTTCTGCTGGGGCAGAAGGAGATAGAAGACGGATGGATGGCAGACTTTATTCTGGGAGTTTCCGCTGTGCTGTGCGCGTTCTGCCTGCTCAGCGCCTTTAAAACAGGAAGCATTGCCCAGCTGAGGCTGTTTTCCGCCGCTTCGGGAGCCGCCCTTTATCTGTGGGCCGCCCTGTCAGGCGGCTTTGGCCGGGCAGCCGCCTGGCTGAAGGACAGCGCTCGAAGAGACGGCTTCCGGAAAGAAGGACTTCAAAAAGCAGAATTTCAAAAAAAAGAATTTCAAATAGAAGGATTTCAGGGAAAAAACAGAACGCTCTGGGCGCTTCTGACTGCCTTTATCATTGTGATGATTCTGGTACAGGCCGGACGCATGAACAATTCCCTGGATTTTGATACTCTGTGGTACGGTGTGCGCTCAGAATATGTGCTGAATAATGGAAACGGAATTTACGAAAATCCCGGAATGGTGGGGATGGCCTATGTATATGCCAAGGGCCTGGAAACCCTGGCCCTGCCTTTAAGCGATCTGGCCAGCCACAGCTATCTGCTGGCCCTGAATCTGTGGATAGCAGTTGCCGGCCTGGCTGGAGTTTACCGGCTGGCAGGTCTCTTCATGAACCGGATGTGGGCCTTCACAGCAGCAGCTCTGGTCAGCTGTATTCCAGGGATTATGAATATGGCGATTTCTGCCAAGCCGGATGTGATTACCTGGACGCTCCAGATCTTTATGGTATATTACATGGCCTGTTATATTAAAGAGAGGAAGTTTGCTCTTCTGGCCATGAGCGGAGGCGCGTACCTGCTGTCTCTGACCATGAAATCTACGGCTCTTGTATTTTCTACGGCGATTTTCGGTATGAGCGGCCTGTATCTTTTGGGAAGAAGAATCCTGTCTCTGAAAGCGCCCTGGCGTCAGTGGCTTTTCATGGCGGCGCCGTTAGGAGCCCTTACTGGAATCTGGGCCAGAACCATGATGATCACAGGGATGCCTGTGACCTCTGTGTTTACATCGATTTTTGAAAAGCTGGGATTTCGGATGAAATACCCCTTTGCCACAAGCGGTCTGCCTCAGAATTATGAGGAGGCCAGCAATCTGGCTGTACTGCTTCGGAGACTTTACCATATGCTTCTTATGCCTACAGGAAAGGACATGGGGCATGTGGTATTTGCCTGGGGAAGTCCCCTGATGCTGTTTCTCACAGGGGCGTGCCTGGCGGTTGCGCTTCTCATGGCGGCGGCCTGGAAAAGGCGAAGAGCAGGAGAAAGCGGAGGGCAGCCGGACAGAAAACAGAACAGGGAGTCTGCTAAAAAACGTCTTTCCCTGTACGCGCATGTGGCTTTCTGGCCGTTTCTGGCAGTGAACCTGGTGAGTCTGGTGATGCTGTACCAGATTGACGGCAATTATTTTATGCTCCTCTACACAGGAATTATAATAGGAAGCTTAAGCCTTCTGCATTCCCTGAAGCAAGCGGGACACAGGCGCTTTCTGCGGACGGTTTCCTGGCTTCTTGTGCCGATTATGGCCTTTAACGTGCTGATGACAGCCGAGTCCAACTGGGCGTGGAGCCTGGGCTTTTCTGAGATCCAGTGGGTGAACAAGGGGAGAGTCAACCACGAGGCTCTTCAGCATGAAAAGATGGTGCAGACAGGAAATGAACAGATCTGGAATATCCTGGCAGAGGATCAGGAAACGCGGGTCATTGCCTTCGGAGATCATCCGGGCTGCCTGCAGTTTCCCTGTGTGGTTCAGTCCTACAAGGACATCACCTCCCCATGGGGCAATGTGGAGCTGGTTAATACAGTGGAGGCCTTTGAGGAATACATGGCCTACGCCCAGGCAGATTACGCCTATGTGGAAGCAGGATTTATCGGGGAAGAGAGCTGGGAGTGGAGCTACGGCCTGGTGCGCCAGATGATTGGGCGGGGAACCCTGACAGATCTGGTGTTTGAACACGGAAATGTGCTGGCGAAAGTAGATTTAGACGGAGCTTCCAGTGAGAAGACGCAGGAAAATCTCCGCCTGTTTGACGAACATTATATTACATATGAAATGAAACAAGGAGGACAATAAGATGCAGGAGAGGAAGGAATACAGATATCTGGACGAGCTGACAGAGCGGTATCCCAGCCTTGCGGCAATCCGGACGGAGCTTGAGAGAGCCTATGAGGTGCTGCGGGAATGCTATGCTTCCGGCGGAAAGCTTCTGGCGGCAGGCAACGGCGGAAGCTGCGCAGATTCGGAACATATCGTAGGAGAGCTGATGAAGGGCTTTGTAAAGAGAAGAGCCCTGTCTGAGGAGATGAAGGAAGCTCTCAGGGCGGCAGATCCAGAGCTTGGAGAAGCTCTTTCCAGCCGTCTGCAGCAGGCTCTTCCGGCCATTGCCCTGACAGGCCATCCAGGTCTCACGACTGCTTTTGCAAATGATGTGAATGCAGATATGGCCTTCGCCCAGCAGGTGATGGGCTATGGAAATGCAGGAGACGTATTCGTAGGCATTACCACCTCTGGAAATTCCCTCAATGTGCTGTATGCTGCAGCGGCAGCGAAGGCCAGAGGCATGAAGGTAATTGGCCTGACAGGCAGAGACGGGGGGAAAATCCGGGAAATGTCGGACGTGTGCCTGATTGTTCCGGAACAGGAGACCTTTAAAATCCAGGAGCTTCACCTGCCGGTGTACCACGCGCTGTGCCTGATGCTGGAGGACCATTTCTTTGATTCATAGGAGGACTATAAGCCAAATGAGTGGAAAACTGGGAAAACGCCTGCTGTACCTGGGCCTTCCGGCTGTGGGCATTGCGTTCTGCCTTTATTATCTGAGCATTGCCACAAAAGATGTGGCCTACACAGACTATATGAGACTGATCGTCTCCTACCTTCCCGATGTGGCGAATCCGGCCAAGTTTTTTGTGCCGGATGTGCTGACGCGGGTTCCCATCACCTACCTGGGAAGAATCATCAATGTGGCTCTGTTCCATTACAGCACAACCTTTGATATGGTGCTGGGAGTAATAAGTCACGGCCTTGCCGCCCTGGCTCTGGCCTCCTACTGCAGAGACAAAAAGGGGTATGGCTCCTGGTTTCTGGTTATCATGCTTTTGATGTTCAGCCTGAATAAATGGGAAATGCTGGGAAATGGAAGCGGCTGGGTGTGTTTTTTATCCATTGCCGGATTTTACTGGAATTTTGTAATCTTAGACAGGATGGTCTTCGGCAGGGAGAGGAAATACGACAGAATTCTGTTAAAGGCTCTTCCAGCTTTCCTGACTCTCTTAGTAGCCGGTCCCTACTGCGGAAGCTATTCTCTGATTATGACAATGGCCTACTGTGCCCTGCTGATATCTGATTACAGAAAAAACCGCAGGATCAACAGCGAGTGGGCAGTGGATCTGGCCTTTGTGCTGGGCGCTCTCGGCCTTTATCTGCTCAGCAATCATTTTGCAGTCTATGAATACCGGGGAGCCACAGAGGCGACGCTTGTTTCTACTTTACTGTCTGAACCGAAGTTTTTTGTGAAATTTATTCTGGAGGCTTTTGCCTCTCCAATCATCGGCATTGAGGTGGTGTCAAAGGTGATAAAAACATCTGCAGGAGTCTGTCTGCTGGGAATGGTTGTGATCTGTTTTTATCTTCTGGCCTTCTGGCTGAATGTAAAGTACAGACTGTGGGAAAAAACGATTCTGCCGCTGATGCTTATTCTGATCGGCGGAGTGAACCACGCCCTTGTGGTTTACTCCCGGTGGATTTTCCTTCAGGAAAACTATGGGATGGCTTCCCGCTATGCCATCCAGTATGAGATGGGGATTTTTGGAATTCTTTTAACCTTTGCCGCTGTATTTGCCATAAAAAAGGATAGGAAACACGTTCTTGCTGTGGCGGCAGGCGGATTTATCTGTCTTCTTCTGGCCGGGAATTTCTACACGACCAGGGAAGAGCTTTTAAAGGCGCCTTTAAGACGGCTGTCACTGGAGCAGACCATAGAGACAGCCCTGGATTACAAAAATAAGACGGATGAGGAGCTGGGAGCACAGCTTCACACCAATGGAGAGAGGGCGAGAAAGGCCTTGGAAATCCTGGATGAAAATAATCTGAACATCTTTTATCAGGAAGGGGCAGAGTGATGAAACGCTATATGAAATACGCATATCTTGCTGTGTTTGCAGCATTTTATGTGTTTCTGCTGATGCAGTTTGGAAATGTATTTATTTATTATGATGATTACGGCTACCTGTCTTTAAGCTACGGCACGAATATTGACGTGGCTGGGGCCGAATATTCGTTTTCAGAGCTTCTGGCCTTTATGAAAGGGCATTATTTTAACTCCAATGGCCGTCTGCTCTATATGTTTCTCTACTGCTTTGTCCATATGCTGGGCGGAATCAGAGGCGTACAGGTTTTCATGGCTACGGCGGTGTTAGCGGTGGTCATGCTGCTCTTTTTCATTGTGAAACAGATGTTAGAGGGAAGACTGGAAGCGGCAGAGGAAGAAAAACGGTCCTGCAGAGAAGAGGATGAGGTTTACGGCACGTTAGGGCCGGTGGCCCTGGCGGCTCTGGCGGCGTTTATCTGCCTGCTCTATGGAACTCTGGGGATCATGGTTCAGAGAATGGGAACCTACTGGTATGCAGCCAGCTTTATCTATGTAGTGCCGGCCATTACCTTTCTGGTGTTTGCCCTGTACTTTTACAGAACCGTGTTTCTGCCGAAGGGAGAGAAAATGGGAGTTCTGCGGATGTGTCTCTGTGCCGTGCTGGGCTTTCTGGCTGCCTGGTCCCAGGAGCAGTGGTTTGTCACAACCGTGTCCTTTGTCATTATCTGCCTTGGCATTAAACTCTGGAGAGACAGAAAGCTGGAGCTTTATGAAATTTTAACCTTTTTAGTCTGTGGGGCAGGAGGGTTGATTATTATTTTCTCTCCGGCTGTATCCTCCAGAATGAACAGCGCAGGAAATGCGGAATTCGCCGCATTGAGCTTCCTTGGAAAGCTGGAAAAGAACATTCCGCTGTTAATGAATCTTTTCTTTTCAGGAGAAAATATCAGATATCTGATGTTTTTCTTCCCTATGATGATCTTCATGGGCTGCATGACAGCGGCTAAGGACAGGAAGCTTCTTCCGCTCCATCTGGGATTTTCAGCAGTTTCTGCTGCAGTCTTTGCCGGTATTCTGCTGAAGCAGAAGTTCCATGTGTTTGCGCCGGGGGTCTATTCTGCTTTAACGGCCAATCTTTTGCTCCTTTATATTGCTTTTTGTTTTGCAGAAGTGATATTATTTTATAGAGCAGAAAAACAGCCTTTTGGATCGATTGTATTTGCAGCAGCCGTGCTGTCTGTGGGCTCTGCGGTGATTGTGCCGGAGGTTCCCCTTCGGATTTTCTATCCGTTTTTATATCTGTCTTGGCTGCTGTTTGCCTATATGTACGGCAGAATTTTGCTGACAGAGGTGAAGCGGATTCCGGTGTCAGCCGTCTGTACCCTGGCATTTTTAGCCATGGTCAGCATACCGAACCTGAAGAGTATTTATACAGGCTACAGGATTAATTACCAGGTGCTCATGTATGATGATGCGGTGTTCAGGGAGAGCGCCGAGGCCATCCGCCAGGGAGCGGATATCGAGACCATAGAGGTCTATGAGCTGCCGGATCTGCTGTGCAAAAACGAGGTAGTATACGATGAGAATTTCTCCTTTATGATTGCCTGGATGAGGCAGTATTACGATCTCCCGGAATACGTGGAGTTTGAGTACAGGCCCCTGGGAAGCATGGAGGATTTAAGACGGTAAAGCTTCTGCCGTGGTTTCTGTCCAGGACAGGAATCAGGGAGGCAGAAAGAATGAGGAGGTATATTCCAGATGAAAGTTGTAATATTGGCAGGGGGATTCGGAACCCGGATCAGCGAGGAAAGCCATCTGAAGCCCAAGCCCATGATCGAGATTGGCGAGCGGCCTATTTTGTGGCACATTATGAAGCACTATTCCCAGTATGGATTCCATGAATTCGTCATCTGCCTGGGATATAAGCAGTATGTGGTGAAGGAGTTTTTTGCCGATTACTTCCTCCATACCTCCGACGTGACCTTTGACCTGGCCAACAACCAGATGGAGGTCCACAACAACTACGCGGAGCCGTGGAAGGTGACGCTGGTGGATACGGGACTGCACACCATGACAGGAGGCCGCATCAAGCGGATTAAGGATTATGTGGGGGACGAGACCTTCCTGCTCACCTACGGGGACGGAGTGTCCGACGTGAATCTGGACGAGCTTTTGAAGTTCCACAGACAGCACGGAAAGATTGCCACTATTACAGGCGTCAACGTGGGCCAGCGGTTCGGCGTGCTGGAGGTGGACGACCAGGGAGCCATCACGGCCTTCAGGGAGAAGAACGACGACGACGGCAAGATTGTAAACGGCGGCTTTATGGTCATGGAGCCGAAGGTATTTGACTATATTGAGGGAGATTCCACAGTCTTTGAGAAGGCGCCTCTGGAGCATCTGGCGGCGGACAAGGAGCTGATGGTGTACCGCCACAATGGTTTCTGGCACTGCATGGATACCCAGCGGGATAAGAACCATCTGGAAGAGATGTGGCAGAGCGGCAGGGCGCCGTGGAAGACCTGGGAGAACTAGGAGGGACTATGACAAATCCGATTTTTGACTTTTACAGGGGAAAACGCGTCCTGGTAACAGGGCATACGGGCTTTAAGGGATCCTGGCTCTGCGAGATCCTTCTGCTGGCAGGGGCCCAGGTTACGGGATACAGCCTGAATCCGCCTTCGGATCCTTCTCTGTTTGAGCTTCTGGGCCTTTCAGAGCGCATGGACAGCCGGATTGGGGACGTGCGGGATCTGGCGCATATGAAGCAGGTGTTTGAGGAGACACAGCCGGAGATCGTGCTGCATCTGGCGGCCCAGCCGATTGTCAGGGAATCCTACAAAAATCCTGTGTATACCTACGAGACAAATGTGATGGGAACGGTTCATCTTCTGGAGTGCGCAAGACTCTGCCCCTCCGTCCGCTCCCTGGTCAACGTGACGACAGACAAGGTCTATGAGAACAGAGAGTGGGAGTACGGCTACAGGGAGACGGATCGGTTAGACGGCTACGATCCCTACTCTAACAGCAAATCCTGTTCCGAGCTTGTGACTCACAGCTATGTGAAGGCCTTTTTCGGGGAGGAGACTTCCCCGGCTGTCTCCGCGTGCCGGGCAGGAAATGTCATAGGCGGAGGAGACTTTGCGGCGGACCGCATTGTCCCGGACTGCATCAGGGCCATGCAGAAGGGGGAGGAGATCGCGGTGAGAAATCCGTATTCTACCCGCCCCTATCAGCATGTGCTGGAGCCGCTGTACCTGTACCTGACTGTGGCCATGCGCCAGTATGAGGATGGCTCCTTTGCCGGATACTATAATGTAGGACCGGACGACGAAGACTGCATTGCCACGGGAGAGCTGGTGGATCTGTTCTGCGGATTCTGGGGCGGGGAGGCCAGATGGGAAAACCGGTACGACGGAGGCCCCCACGAGGCCAATTTCCTGAAGCTGGACTGCTCCCGTGTGAAGAAAACCTTTGGCTGGAGGCCCAGATACCATGTGTCCCAGGCAGTGGAGAAGACGGTGGAGTGGACGAAGGAGTGGCTTTCAGGAGGAGACGTGAGAGCCTGCACAGACCGGCAGGTAGAAGAATTTTTTATGAAATAGTAATCATCAGACAGAGAGACGAGGAAATCATATGAACGAAAAAGAAGCACGCAGCCAGATCCTTTCCCTGGTTGCCGATTACTGCAGAGAATTTCACAATAAAAAAGAGGCATTTAAAGAGGGAGACAGGATTCCCTATGCTTCCCGTGTGTACAATGAAGATGAGATGGTAAATCTGGTAGACAGCGCTCTGGAGTTCTGGCTCACCTCAGGCCGCTACACAGACGAATTTGAGGCAGAGTTAGCCAGATACCTGGGCGTGCGTTACTGCTCCCTGGTAAATTCCGGCTCCTCAGCCAACCTGCTGGCCTTTATGGCCCTGACTTCTCCTCTTTTAGGAGAGCGCAGAATCTGCAGGGGAGACGAGATTATCACAGTGGCCGCAGGATTTCCTACCACAGTAACTCCGGCCATCCAGTACGGAGCCGTGCCTGTGTTTGTGGATGTGGCCATCCCCCAGTACAACATTGACGTGACAAAGCTGGAGGCGGCGCTGTCTGAGAAGACGAAGGCCGTTATGCTGGCCCACACGCTGGGCAACCCCTTTGACCTGAAGGCAGTGAAGGCGTTCTGCGACGCCCACGGTCTGTGGCTGGTGGAGGACAACTGCGACGCCCTGGGAAGCCGCTATGAGATAGACGGGGAAATGAAGTTTACGGGAACCATCGGAGATATCGGAACCTCCAGCTTCTACCCGCCCCACCACATGACCATGGGAGAGGGAGGAGCCGTGTATACGGACAATGCCCTGTTAAATAAGATTATCCGTTCCTTCCGCGACTGGGGCCGGGACTGCGTCTGCCCGTCCGGCTGCGACAACCTGTGCGGCCACCGGTTTGACCGCCAGTACGGGGAGCTGCCCTTAGGCTATGACCACAAGTACGTATATTCTCATTTCGGCTACAACTTAAAGGCTACGGATATGCAGGCGGCGGTGGGATGCGCCCAGCTGAAGAAATTCCCGTCCTTTGTGGAGCGCAGAAAGCACAACTTTGCCCGCCTTCACAAGGCTCTGGAGGGAACAGAGGACAGGCTGATTCTTCCTGTGGCCTGCGATCACTCAGATCCTAGCTGGTTCGGCTTCCTGATTACCTGCAGGGAGGGAGTGGACAGAAATAAGGTGGTTCAGTATGTGGAAGAGCACGGCGTACAGACCCGAATGCTGTTTGCCGGAAACCTGATTAAGCATCCCTGCTTTGACGAGATGAGAAAAACAGGGGAGGGCTACCGGGTATCAGGAACGCTGGAAAATACAGACCGGATCATGGCGGACACCTTCTGGGTAGGCGTATATCCGGGCATGACGGACGAGATGATTGACTACATGGCAAAAACTATCAGAGAGGCTCTGGCACAGGCCTGAAAACCTGATTGGAAGACGCCTGTATAAAGAGGAGAGATTCATGGAACACTGGGATCTGACAAGGGTTCATGAGGCTAATCTAAAGCTTTTAAAAGAGATTGACCGCATCTGCCGGAAATATAAAATTAAATACATGATTGATTCAGGCACGCTTCTGGGGGCAGTCCGTCATCAGGGATTTATCCCCTGGGATGACGACGCGGACGTGATTTTCACCCGTCCCAATTATGAGAAATTTTTAAAGGTGGCCGGACGGGAGCTGCCGGAGGGGATGACGCTTCTGCGGCCGGAGGATATCCGGGGAGGAAAGGTGTTCTATGATTTTACCACCCGCATCATTTACGACAACAGCCGCGTCCACGAGGATAATGAGCAGATGCAGTTTTACGAGGGAAAACTGAACCATATCTGGGTGGATCTGTTCATTATAGACCGCCTTCCGGAGAGCCGGTTCGGGGCGTTTTTTGCCAAATTTCTTCAGAAGGTGGTGTACGGCATGGCCATTGCCCACAGGGATCGGATCGACTTTTCCAAGTACAGCCTGGCAGACAAAATTCGGGTGGGAACGCTGTCCGCAGCCGGGCGGCTGGTTCCCATGCCGGCGCTGTTCCGCCTCCAGACAGCCCTGGCGGCCAAGGACAGGAACAAACGGACCGGAAAACGCTACTGCAGCAATTATCAGCCGGATTTTCTCTATGTGACGCTGGACGAGGACTGGTGCGAAAAGACGGTGGATCTGCCCTTTGAGGATACGGTTTTGATGGCGCCGGAGGGATTTGAACACGTGCTTTCCATCCTGTACGGAGACTACATGACTCTTCCTCCGGAGGAGAAGCGGGTTCCGGCCCATTCCAGCATTGAAATCCAGATTCTGGATTAAGGAGACACACGACAATGAAGAAAATTTCAATTATCGTTTCAGTATATAACGAGGAATCTGCCCTGCGGCAGTTTTACGGGGAGTCGAAGCCGATTTTTGACGCGCTGCCCTGGGATTATGAGCTTTTGTTTGTCAATGACGGAAGCTCCGACGGTTCCCTGGCTATTTTAAAGGAGTTTGCGGCCCAGGATCCGAAGGTGAAGCTGGTGAATTTCTCCAGGAACTTCGGCCATGAAGCGGCTATGATCGCCGGCATCGACCATTTCGACGGCGACGGCCTTGTCTGCATGGACGCGGATCTCCAGCATCCGCCGGAGTGCGTGGCCCAGATTATTGAAAAATTTGAGGAGGGCTATGAGGTCATCAACATGGTCCGGACGAAGAATAAGTCGGCGGGACTGATCAAAAATATCACCTCCGGCGGCTTCTACAAGGTGATCAACACCATTTCCGATGTGAAGCTGGAGCCCAACGCCTCCGACTTCTTTGCCATGACAGCCAATGCGGCGGATGTTTTAAAGCAGAGCTACCGGGAGAAGGTGCGCTTCCTCAGAGGTTACGTCCAGAACATCGGTTTTAACAGGACGAACATCGAGTACGAGGCCAGGGCCAGAGTGGCGGGAGAGAGCAAGTACAGCTTAAAGAAGCTGTTTAAATTCTCCATCAACACGATTCTGTGCTTCTCCGACCTGCCCTTAAAGCTTGGAATTTATTCCGGCGTCTTCGTGGGAATGATGGGCGTGCTTTTGATGATTTACACTATCTATGGAAGGATGGTCCACGGGGCCCCCAGCGGCTACGCTACCATTGTGGTGGTGATGTGCTTTATGTTTGCCATGCTGTTTGTGATTGTGGGAATCATAGGAGAGTATATCGCCATTATCTTCACAGAGCTGAAGGACAGGCCGATCTACATTGTGAAGGAGACGGCCAATATAGAGGAAAAATAGCAGGAGAGAAACATTTTCCGCGCTTCACTGAAAGCCGCTGGGAGATGTTTCTCTCTTGCCGTATCAGAAGACAGGATGGGAATTTCTTAAGAACCTGCTTTAAATATGAAGATTTTTTGAATTTTTCAAAAATGGGTATAAAAACCCAGGGGGATATTATATAATACCAATTACGAACTACGAGGAGGTATGAAGAATGAGAAAAATCCTGGTTTTATTAGCCTGCGCTGCTGTTCTCAGCGGATGCGCTCCCAAGAGCAATATCGTATCCCCTGACAGCACAGAGGGGACTGTGGCTGGACAGCCGGATTTTGATGTTAAGGATGATGTGGAAATTGACTGGGAACAGGCAAAGGTGGATGCAGAGGACATGTTCACTGACGTAAATGAATATCCTTACAGTGTAGATTTCCATCTTCTGCTGCAGCCGGAGCAGAAAGAAATTATGTTAGTCTGGGTAGTGAAGGATGATCTTCCTTCCAGCGAGATTGCAAAGTATTCAGAGGAGCTTATAAAAGGATTTAATGATATAGTGCATACACAGAAGTTTGCCATTGAGCGTTCCAGTGATACAAGCTATGGAGGCCTTTGGAAGACCTACGGACTCTCCTATGGACTGGCTCCTGAGAGCACCCAGGACGATGAGGACACCTGGTTCATCAGCGGAAGCTATCCGGCGGGAACAGATTTTAAGCTTCCGTCAGCTGAGGAGATTCAGAAGGCAGTGGACAGCGTAGAGGCGGCCGAGGCGGCTGATGCGGCTGAGACAGAGGCCCCAGAGGAGGAAGCTTCTGATAATTCTGAGGAAGAACCGGCAGAGGAGAACGAGGCCGATACAGCTGAATAGGACAGGCTGTTTTCAGCAGGGAACCGTGCATTTCATTGGAGATGCGCGGTTTTTTAGTTCATAGGAAAAAGCGTCCTGTGAAATAAAGAATGCTCCGCAGGAATCGCGCTGCGGCGTTGCGGTATTGTGATGCTGAAGCAGCCCGCCGCAGGCGGAGTACAGATACGGCATGATTGTACAGAAAGAAATACAAAACTGCCTGAAAAAAAGTGCTTTACAAAAACACTTTAGTATGCTACCATAGTAGCACAATAAAACGAGGAAAAAATAGTTACAGCCATAGACAGGAGGAGCGATTATGAAAAAGAGAGTATGGGCAATGGGAGCGGCAGTTATGATGATGGGAGCGCTGACAGCATGCGCAGGCGGATCCGATTCCAAGGCGGCTTCCACGCAGGCGGAGGAAAGCGGCACAGAGGCAGGAAAAGGAGCTGTTTCCGAGAGCGAAGGAGACGATACGGAGACGAAGCAGGCAGAGGGAACAGATGAGACTTCAGAGGGAGGAACCTTTACGGTTGGCTTTGACCAGGATTTCCCGCCTATGGGCTTTGTGGGAGAGGACGGAGAATATACAGGCTTTGATTTGGAGCTGGCTCAGGAGACTGCCAAGAGGCTGGGACTTACCTACGTGGCTCAGCCTATTGCCTGGGATGCGAAAAATATGGAGCTGGAGTCAGGAAACATTGACTGTATCTGGAACGGCTTTACCATGACGGGAAGAGAGGATGAGTACACCTGGTCTCAGCCGTATATGGAGAACAGCCAGGTGGTAGTGGTGATGGAGGACTCTGGAATTGAGACTCTGGAAGATCTGGCAGGAAAGATTGTGGAGGTTCAGGCAGATTCCTCCGCAGAGGCGGCTTTAAAGGAAATGCCTGATCTGACCTCCACCTTTGGAACGCTTCAGACAACTCCTGATTACAATACGGCTTTCATGGATCTGGAGATGGGCAGCGTAGACGCCATCGCCATGGATGTGATTGTGGCCGGATACCAGATGCAGGAGCGAGAGGGAAGCTTTAAGATTCTGGAGGAGTCTCTGGCATCAGAGGAGTACGCCATCGGCTTTAAGAAGGGCAATACAGAGCTGTGCGAAAAGGTACAGAAGACCTTAGAGGAGATGGCGGCAGACGGAACCATGGCTGAGATTTCAGAGAAATGGTTCGGCGAGGACATTACCACAGTGGGAAAATAAGATCTGAACAGAGACAGAAATAAAGCGGCAAAAAGAACAGAAAAAACAGCAAAAACAGCAAAAATAGAACGATAACAGGACAGGGGATAAAAAGCCATGGATTTATTGCAGATTATGAAACAGCTGGCAGGAGGAATGGGAACCAGCATTGAGATTTTTACAGTGACGCTTCTGGTCTCCCTTCCTCTGGGGCTTCTTATCTCCTTTGGAAGAATGTCGAAGAACCCGGTTTTGAGGGCAGCGGTGAAATTTTATATTTCGATTATGAGGGGAACGCCCCTGATGCTTCAGCTGATGGTAGTATATTTCGGCCCCTACTATCTGTTCGGAATCCGGGTGGGCAACGGCTACCGCCTGTGGGCGGCATTTATCGGATTTGCCGTCAACTACGCCGCTTATTTCGCTGAGATTTACCGCAGCGGCATCCAGTCCATGCCGGCGGGACAGTACGAGGCGGCGAAGCTGTTAGGATACACAAAATATCAGACCTTTTTCCGCATTATCTTCCCGCAGGTGGTAAAACGGATTCTGCCGTCCATTACCAACGAGGTGATCACTCTGGTAAAGGACACGTCCCTGGCCTTCACGATCAGCGTGATGGAAATGTTCACAGTGGCCAAGGCCCTGGCTTCTTCCCAGGTGAGCATGGTTCCCTTTGTGGCGGCGGGACTGTTTTACTATATTTTTAATCTGCTGGTGGCCTCCTTTATGGAGTATGCAGAGAAGAAAATGAATTATTATCAGTAGCGGGGAGAGAACATGAGCGTATTAGAGATTAAAAATATTGAGAAGTCCTTTGGGGGCAGCCGGGTGCTGAAAGACATTTCCATTCAGGTGGAGGACGGAGAGATTGTTTCCATTATCGGTCCTTCCGGATCAGGAAAGTCCACTCTGCTGCGGTGCGCGGCCATGCTGGAGACCATGGATCGAGGCGCTGTGCTCTATGAAGGAAGAAAGGCAGTGTGGAACCAGGGGGACGGCCGCGTTCAGTATGCGGGAAAGGAGGAAATGAAGGAGATTCAGGCCATGTACGGCCTGGTGTTCCAGAATTTCAACCTGTTTCCCCACTATTCGGTGCTGAAAAACATTACGGACGCGCCCATTCACGTGCAGAAGAGAAAGAGAGAGGAGGCTGAGGCGGAAGCCAGAGAGCTGCTGGCTAAGATGGGGCTTTCTGACAAGGCGGATATGTATCCCTGCCAGCTTTCCGGAGGCCAGCAGCAGAGGGTGGCAATCGCCAGAGCCCTGGCTTTACATCCCAGGATTCTGTTCTTTGACGAGCCCACCTCAGCCCTGGATCCGGAGCTGACAAAGGAGGTTTTAAAGGTCATCCGCTCTCTGGCTGACCTGAATATCGCTATGGTCATCGTGACTCACGAGATGGCCTTTGCCAGGGAGATATCTGACCGCGTGATTTTCATGGCAGACGGAGTGATTGTGGAGGAGGGAAAGCCGGAGAAGGTCTTTTCCTCGGAAAACGAGAGAACGCGGGCGTTTATCTCCGGTATTTCCGGCTGACGAAGGCCTGGAGGAAGTCTCTAGTTGCCGCCTACGTCCAGACCGCTGTGGTAGGAGTAATTTCCAAGCTCCATGAGAAGCTTGTGGAAATCCTGCTCCTCCAAAGGGATTCCGCTGGACAGGCAGGCGTTAAAGTAGTAGTACACATTGTGCAGCTTGTTCAGCGTCAGGTGGAACAGGTCGACGAAGGAGTCTGTAGAAGCCAGCGCCTTATTCCAGGGATTGCACCAGGGCTCGTGATCCAGGTTGCAGCATTTGCGGGGATCGGAAAAGGTGTCCGTCACCAGCTTGGCGGAGGCTACAGGATGGCTGACGAACAGGGATTCCACAATGGCGATTCCGCCCTTTTTCTTGCCCGATTTATCAGCCAGAGTCCGGCATCCCACCCGCATAGCCCAGATGGAACGGTGGACCATAGCCGGAGTAATCTGGAAATTATTCCGGTAGGTGATGGGATAGTAGGCGTCGTTAATACAGTTAGCCAGAAAATGGGAGACAAACTGCATTTCCTGGCCATTCAGGCAGATAGTGGCCGTCTGATTAAATTCGGACGGCTTCTTTTTTTTGTATTTGTACAAGAGAATGGCGTCAATGTCATTTTCCAGCGCCGCATGCTTTCCGTGGTGGACTGCAGACGGATTGGAGGTGTCGTACCCAATGCGGCCGTACACGTAGGGGTGGCACACATAGTCCGCAATGTAATGGTTCATAAAGCCGGCCAGATAGGCGGCGGCCTGCTCTCTCTGCTGTCTGGACTGCAGACGGGAGAGACGGTTTAAGGAGCAGCGGAAAAATTCATTGATATGGTGCTCGTGCATGTAGGAGCCTACGTTCCTGTAATCTCTGTGGCGCAGGACAGGAATATAGTAGAAAAACATATCCGGCCCCTGCAGTCCCAGCTGGTAGAGCCAGCGGTACTTGGCGATAATACGTTTCAGCTGGTTGTTGGGAAGATCATTGTAGGCCTTCATACCGAAAATATAGTGAGTGGTAAATCCTGGCATAAACACCGCCTTCTTTCTATGAAAAATTTTAAAACGATTGTACGTTGACACCAGTATAGCACAATTTTTCACAGGAGTGCAGGGGAAGAATAAGGAAATCAGGAATGTAATCAGGAATGAAAATGGAGGAACCGCGAAAGGACGTCTTTTTAAGCCTGTTTCTGTCTCAGGACGCGGTCATGGAATGGGGAAAAAGGGCATACCCTTGACTATAGGATGGAAAAGAGAGGACGGCCATTCGAAAGAGAGGGAAGAGCGATGGTGCAGTGGATTCGGGGAATCGTGTGGGGCCCCTGGCTGACAGTTTTGTTTCTGGCGGCGGGAATTTATTTTACAGTCCGTTTTCGCGGATTTCAGATCACAGGATGTTTCCAGTGGTGGAGAGAGACAGCTGGAAGCCTGCTGAAGGGCCAAAACCAGGAGAAGAAAGGCCAGTTTGCCTCCGCCTGCACGGCTCTGGCAGCCACAGTGGGGACGGGAAATATTGCAGGCGTGGCGGCCGCAGGAGGGGGGGGGGGGGCGGGGGGGCGCACGCTGAAAA
>OBYG01000716.1_pt1 | contig 22100 bp, 20 predicted proteins | sample 1538201 | NCBI WGS metagenome assembly OBYG01 (sample SAMEA2580177, study PRJEB22360) | human gut metagenome | biome: human gut; feature: human-associated habitat; material: faeces | place: Denmark | collected 2008/2010 | reverse complement strand
CCTTAAGGTGGAATCAATAATCCTCATCTCATCCCGGAGCCACTGGATGGCCGCGCCCGCAACAAAGATGGAACCTTCAAGGGCATAGTTGACCTTGCCGTCAAGCCCCCATGCAATGGTGGTAACCAGGCCGTTGCTGGAGAACACCGGTTTCTCGCCCGTATTCATCAGCATGAAGCAGCCGGTTCCGTATGTATTCTTTGCTTCGCCGGCATTGAAGCAGGTCTGGCCGAACAATGCGGACTGCTGGTCGCCTGCCGCGCCGCCAATGGGGATTTCCCCGCCAAAGAAGGAGGAATCGGACTGGCCATATACACAGCTGGACGGTTTTGCTTCCGGAAGCATACACTTTGGAATATTCAGTTCTGCCAGGATTTCGTCATCCCATTCCAGTGTATTGATGTTAAACAGCATGGTACGGGAAGCATTGGAATAATCGGTTACATGGACCCTGCCTTTGGTCAGCTTCCAGATCAGCCATGTCTCCACGGTGCCGAACAGCAGCTCTCCTTTTTCCGCGCGTTCCCGCACGCCTTCTACGTTATCCAAAATCCATTTTAATTTGGTTCCTGAGAAATATGCGTCAATCACAAGTCCTGTCTTGGCACGGAAGGTGTCAACCAGCCCCTTATCCTTCAGGCTGTCACAGTACTCAGATGTCCTGCGGCACTGCCACACGATTGCGTGGTATACAGGCTCGCCCGTCTCTTTATCCCATACAATGGTGGTCTCACGCTGGTTCGTGATGCCGATAGCAGCAATGTCCTCTGCCGTCGCCCCAATCTTCGACATGGCCTCTACTGCTACGCCCAGCTGTGTGGACCAGATTTCATTGGCATCATGCTCTACCCAGCCTGGCTTCGGGAAATACTGTGTAAATTCTTTCTGGGCAACGCTGCACATTTCACCCTTCTCATTGAAAAGTATGCAGCGGTTGCTGGTGGTTCCGGCATCGAGTGCCATGATGTACTTTGCCATGTAAAGTCCCTCCATTTTCTTAGTGTGGAAACCGGCCCCACCCGGTTCCCCTCTGGTTGTATGAGTGGCGGTCTGATGTGCCGCTCACCGTTTGTGGCTTTAGTGTAACTGCGTTGCGGGTGAATGTCTTTAGACAGACTTCTGTGATTGTAAAAGAGGAGTCCTGCGTTTTTACATATATGCAATATTGACAAAAAACATGAATAGATTGCTAAATTATTAACAAATATAGACGATTAGTGGGGAATATACGATAATAAAAGAAGTAAGCACAGGAAGGAGTCGGATAGGTATGAAAAATGTGAGTGTACGTTAGAAGATGATTATTCTGGCACTGATCACACTGATCGGAACACTGGCGATCGGAATTCTGTCAGTAAACCGGATTCTGATTATGGAGAGGGGTTCAGAGAGTGTTCTCCGCGCAAGTATCGAAGAAGATTACGATGAGAATATTAAGAATCAGGTAGATAATGCGATTTCCATGCTGGATGCGGTGTATGCAGGCTATGAGAATGGTGATTATTCCTATGAGGAAGCGGAAACACGCGGTGCAGATCTGCTGCGGGAACTCAGGTACGGGAACGGCGGATACTTCTGGGCAGATACCTATGATGGAGAGAATGTGGTTCTGCTTGGAAGCGCGACGGAAGGGACGAAGCGCATGGAGACGAAGGATGCGGATGGTTACCAGATGGTAAAAGAGATTATCCGCGTCGGGCAGGAATCGGACGGCGGATATACGGATTATGTATTCCCGAAAGAAGGTGAGACGGAATCTTCTCCGAAGAGATCCTACAGCAGGGCATTTGAGCCGTTTGGCTGGGTTGTCGGAACGGGAAACTATATTGACTATATCGATGAGACTGTTGAGAAAGAAACGCAGGCAATGCGGGAGAATGTAAAAACGGCACTGATCGCGATTATCGGAACGGGCAGTCTGCTGATTGTGATTGTCATGGCGGTCTGTCTGTATATGGCGTTTTCACTGAGCAGATCTTTTCAGGTTGCCCAGATACAGAAGGTGACGGAGGAAGTTACATCTTCTGTGGCACAGCTTTCTTCTGATGCGGAGCAGCTGCTTGCCTTTGTTGGAAATGATGTGGTGGCGAGCTATGATACGTTTGATGAGGTGGCAGACGCTTATAACCAGGATGCCGGAAAGATCGATGCACTGATCAGCGATTTCAGCGCGACATCCGAGGAGCTTCTGGCATCGATTGATGGCGTGCTGGATGCGATGGAGGGAATTGCAACGGCAACGAACGCAGGTGCCGAGGGAACGACCGATATTGCACAGAAGACCGTAGAAGTGAAATCCGAGGCAGATACGTGATCTGCTCCACATCTTAGAGGAGATGGAAGAAGAACTTACTCATGCCGGATGACGTCGGCATACTGGCCGCGCACCACGGTAAGCAGGGAATCCGGATTGATCGTGATGGAGGTGCCGATGCGTCCGCCGCTGATGTAGATCTTGTCAAAAGCCGCAGCGCTCTCGTGCACGATGGTCGGGAACTGCTTTTTCATGCCCAGAGGAGAGCAGCCGCCGCGGACATAACCCGTGATGGCAGTGATGTCTTTGACGTGAATCATCTCTACGGATTTTTCGCCGACGGCTCTGGCGGCGGCTTTTAAGTCCACCTCGTCCGCGATGGGAATAACGAATACATAGTATTGCCTGCTTTTTCCCTGCATCACCAGAGTCTTGAAGGACTGTTCCACCGGGGCGCCGGTCGCCTCGGCGGTGTGCAGTCCGTCGATAAATTCTCCACACTCATAATTTAAAATTTCGTACGGAATCTTATTTTTATCAAGAATGCGCATAGCATTCGTCTTTACTTCTTTTCCCATAAAATATTCACTCCTTTGTTTCTTTCCGGAAAATATGTCCTGTGAAGGAAAAACGCTCCGCGTGGATTGCACTGCGGCGGGACATATGATTCATTGTGCCCATAGTCTAGTGGAATTGTGAAAAAAAGTCAAGCGGGACAGACCGGGCTGAATGGGAATAGACAAAGCCACCGCATTGTTTCTTGAAACTGTGGATTGAATAGAGTATAATGCAGAAAAAGTGACAGAGAGGTATGTAATATGAAAGAAACATTAAAGCGGATCAAGGCAGACATCATAGTCTCGGCGCTGCTTTGCATTGCACTTGGCATTGTGCTTCTGGTATGGCCGGCTGAGACGATCGATGTATTCTGTAAAATCCTTGCCGTTGGATTGATCATTATGGGAGGCGTCGACATCGCATCCTATTTTATGAACCGCAGTATTCATCCGTTTGCGGGAGCATTGGGACTGATTGTATTGTTAATCGGAATCTGGATTTTCCTGCGCCCGGAGAGCATTGTGAGCCTGATCCCGATTGTGATCGGCGTGATCCTCTGCGTACATGGAATCCAGGATCTGAAGCTTGCGATAGAAACGAAGCGCAACGGTTATGAGAAATGGTGGAGCATGTTAATCATTGCAGCGGTCAGCCTGGTGTTCGGTGTGCTCTGTATCGTGAATGCGTTCGGCATGGTGAAGCTGGCACTGCAGTTTATCGGAATTGCCCTGATCTATGACGGTATCTCGGATCTGTGGGTGGCAAACCGCGCCGTGCATGCGGCAAAGATGATGAAGCAGGAAGCGGAAGCCGTGGATGTAGACTATAAAGAGATATAAGATAGCGTCTCTTCCACGTTTGGACAATCCAACGGGTGCATGTCCGGCACGCCGGAGACAATGGGCGGACTTTTTAGATTTGTTAAGAGATGTCAACACAATTTTTAATTTTTTTTGCATAAGAAATAGGCCTGATTATTCAGGCTTTTTTCTTATGCAACTATGCTATATTCTTATATATTTCCATCACTCTTGCATAATAGATTTGCAAAAACTTATTTAAACCGGCTATTTTGGCTTGTTTCCTACTTTTTCCTTCATTCTCTTTTTTAATTATAAAACTCAAACTTCGCACATAAATTTTAGCTATGCACCTTGAAAATTCAATATCTGGCAGTTATTCAGTTGTCAGTGTTCAGCCTTTATGCAGCCTGCAGTCGTATTTTCATCATAGTAGGAAGTGCATCCATAAATGCATTCGCCAATTCATTGATTTTTTCGTCTGAAAGTTCAGTGTTATCTGAAAGCATTGTTCTGAACATTTGAAGCAGCATTTGAAAAGCCTGTATCCATGTGATATCAGACATTTCATCAGAAAAGTATAAAAAGAGCTCCCCAAGTGACCGGTTATCATTGGATTCCCGGCTTTCCAGTGACAGCATCATATATCGGGTGAAAACAACTGCGGTATGCGCAGTCATTGCATCATAGGACAGAGAATTACATTCTCTGCTCAAGTTAAGGTAGCTTTTGCAAAATTAGGTGTGTTTTTTCCTGTAAGCAGACTCATATACATACTTCTGTTGGAGAAAATCAGCAGAAACATGTATTGAAAAATCTTCGTTACCGGAGTGCCTTTCCTTTTATAGGCATTGGCAGCTTTCAAGGCTGAGGAAATATGAAACCTTGTAAAAAATCGTTTGATAGATTTAGAAATCTGCTTATCATTTTGAGGCGCTTGTGTTATACTTTTATTCATAGCATGAGTCTCCGGTTTGTAATTGTTTTTTTGGCAACTCAATTATACCAAAACCATTGGTTTCATGCTATTTTTATGCCAGTTATTATTGAATTTTCAAGGTGCATAGGCACATTTTAATGTGCGAAGTTTGAGTAATTTAATACTTTAGTAATAGATGTTTCCAATAAAGTATGCTATCTTAGTACTATATATGGATAGATATACGTGATAAAAAGAACAATAATTTACAAAGGAAGGGAAAACTATCATGGAAAAGATAAAAAAGCGTATAACTAACTTAAAGGTTGCAGGAAAATTAAAAGTATATCAAATGACAGTGCTTGTTATGACATTATTTTTAGTGTCGGTGGCACTGATCTCGACATTAGTGATCCGTTTAAATATAGAGAAGATCACGGAGGTCTGGTCTCCGTCATTGGAATATCTGCAGGATTTAGAGACAATGACTGCGAAATACAGAATCAAACAGTATCAGCATCTGGTAGAATCAGATGCAGCAGTCATGAACTCCTGCGAAGAAGAAATCCAGAAGCTGGAGAGTCAGATCCAGGATACCGCTGCGAATCTGGATGCGATCATGACTGCAGACAGTGATGCTCAAAAAGGACAAGCTGGTTATGAAGCAGCAAACACAGGATGGGAAAAATACAGGGCTGCTTCGGATGAAATTTTGCAGTTAAGCCGTGAGGGTAAACAGCAGGAAGCAGCAAAGCTGATGACCGGAGAGGTGTATGAAGAATATAAAGCTTTTGCTGAAGAATTAACTACATTACGTGACGAGTTCCAGGCAGAATTAGACCGGGCAAAGACCATGGCTAATGTATGCACTGTAATCATATTTATTGTGATCGTGGCAGCGGGTCTTGCGATTGCTGTAGTGACGACACTGATCGGAGGGATCATTACCAATTCCATTACCGAGCCGGTAGAACAGATAGAGGCAGCAGTTGCCAGCCTGCGTAAGGGCGAACTGTCTAATGTAGAAATGCTTACCTATGAGTCTGAGGATGAGTTTGGCGATACCATCAGGAATCTGAAAGAAGCCATGGGTATTCTGGCAGATTATGTCAGCGAGATCTCTGTGGAGGTAAAGGCAATAGCGCAGGGTGACCTGACCAGAAATGGTGATGATATTACAGATTTCCTAGGCGATTTCTCGGAATTGAAGACATCACTGCTGTATATTCTGAAACGGTTTAACAGTACCCTGACCGAGATCAGCAATCTGGCAGAACAGGTATCATCGAATTCATCCGAGGTGGAAAATGCATCAAAATCCCTGGCGGACGGTGCAACAGAGCAGGCAGGAGTCATCGAGGAATTGAATGCCACCATTGATGCGGTCGTGGATCTGGCAGAAGATACAGCGAAGGAAACACAGAGCGCATCTGCACGTGTAAAAGCCTCTGCAAATAAAGCGAACGAAGAAAAAGAAAAAATGAATGAGCTGCTCACGGAAATGGAGTACATTACAGAAATCTCCAAGGAGATCGGTAATATTATCACAGATATCGAGGATATTGCATCCCAGACCAACCTGTTATCCCTGAATGCTTCCATTGAAGCTGCCAGAGCAGGAGAAGCTGGAAGAGGTTTTGCGGTGGTTGCAGATCAGATCGGCAAGCTGGCAGCAGACAGTGCAAAATCCGCTGTAAATACGAGAGAGCTGATCGATAAGACCTTAGTGGAAATCGAAAAGGGCAATACGATTACAAGAACAACAGCAGAATCATTCAATCAGATCATTGAAGATATGAAGTCCTTTGCAGAGCTTGCAGAGAACACCATGGAGAAAGCCAACTCCCAGGCAGAGTCCTTGGAGCAGATCGGTCAGGGAATTGAACAGCTGTCCGGCGTAGTACAGGGCAATGCTGCATCCTCCGAAGAGAATACTGCGATCAGTATTAATCTGGCAGAGGGAGCAGCCAAGATGCATGACCGCGTGAATATCTTTAAGCTATTCTAGAAAAATGGCAGGAATAGAGTGAAGCTGTCGTAAGGAAGGTTCTTGTTGTGATTAATGATATATTTAAAGTGTTTGGAGAGCAGACAGCAGAAATCTTATTTGAGATCGTTACGGAATGTATGGATGATTATCTGTATATATTTGATCTGCAGGATAATACCTTTGAGATTTCACAGTCAGCTGTGAATCGGTTTAATATGTCGGAAAGTGTTCTGACAGATGCTGTAAATGAAGTTATGAAGGTAGTATATGAGGAAGACCGCAGGATGCTTGCAAAGCATCTTGCTGATATATGCGAAGGAAGAGAAAAGGTACATAATCTTCATTACAGGTGGCTTGATAAAGAAGGTATGCCGGTCTGGATTAACTGCCGTGGTATCGTGATCAGTGATCAGCAGGGAAAGGCAGAGTATCTGGTCGGGTGTCTGAATGAGACCGGCAACAAGAGAAGAGCCGATAATGTCACAGGACTGCTTGGCGGTCCGGAATTCCTTGCTTACCTGCGTGCACAAAAAGAACCCATTACCAAGGGATTTTTTATGCATGTAGGAATTGATGATTTTGGAGCGATCAATAGCTCCAGAGGAGCTGATTATGGTAATTATATCCTGAAAAGCGTAGCCGGCTGTATGAAGGAATGCCTTTCAGACAAGCAGAGAATTTACCATCTGGTAGCGGATCAGTATGTGATCGTGGATCTGGAAGCTTCCTCCGCAGAAGACGCTGTGGCACTGAAAGAAAAGATTACAGATAAACTTCAAAATTTCATAGTAGCCGAAAATTATGAAGCTATATTTTCTATTTCTATTGGTGTTATAGATGCAGCAACATTTTGTGAGGGAACCGAAGAATGCCGCAAAAAGTTTGAATTTGCCTTGAAACAGGCAAAAAGCATGGGTAAAAATGGATTCTATTTTTTTGACAAGGATGACTATGAGGTCTTTTTACGAAAAGGAAGAATCATAGCAACACTTCGTAATGCTATTGTGAACCATTATGATGGCTTTGAAGTATACTACCAGCCGATCGTGGACTGTCAGTCCGAACAGATCATTGGAGCAGAGGCACTGATGCGTTTTTCCATGATAACGGAAGAAGGGCGGGAGTTTGTTTCACCGATGGAGTTTATCCCATTATTGGAAGAGACCGGATTGATCATTCCCGCTGGAAGATATATTTTGAACGAAGCTGCAGCAATGTGCTGTGAAATGCAGAAATATATTCCTGACTTCCGGATGAATGTAAATGTATCCTATGTTCAGATACTGCAAGGCAATGTGGAGCGGGATATTCTGGATGCAATTCAAAAATATTCATTACAGCCGGAATGCTTATGTGTTGAAATGACAGAAAGCGGATTTATGGATATGACACCTTCGTTCTGCAAATTTCGTAAAATTCTGGACAAGAACGGGATTCCCTTTGTGATCGATGATTTTGGAACAGGATATTCGAATCTTCATTGTATCCGTGATATGAATCCAAGTTACGTGAAAATGGATAGGGATTTTACTGCCAAGGCGATGAACAGTGACAGGGATTATGAATTATATAAAAATATCATCCCCATGGTACATAGTATTAACGTCAGGATATGCGCAGAAGGCATCGAGGAAAAAGAATGGCTTCTGAAAATGAAAGAAATGAAGGTTGATTATCTGCAGGGATATTATTTTGGAAGACCATGTGGAAAGAAACAGTTTCTGCAGCAATATGTCAGTGGCATCAACGTTAAATAAAGAGAGTAAGGCAGACTCAGCTATGCGGGGCTGCCTTATTTTATGGTCTTATCAGAAGGATGGATCCATAACGGCTTCTTTCAGTTTTTCCAAGTCATTGGCATCAGGGTGAGACAATGCACAGTCAAAATTCTGGATCAATACATCAAGATTTGCCGGATGAGCAGGAGCTTCCTTCATTTTCAAGTAGCGTTCCCAGACAGACTGCGGCATTCTGCCCTGACACATATACTCTCCGACGATAACATTGCTTGCGTCAATGATAGAGCAGTTCGGAAGAAGGGATCACTGTGTCGGACACACCGAAATACTCACATTCATCCTGAGGTAATGCCCCGTGGATTGCATCAGCCAGCATCTTGGTATTACCTGTTAAGCTGCTATAAACGATGGAATATTTTTTATTCATCGTGGATGCAAACATCCGGCTGGTTAGAAATGCCACATTTTATGAACCGAATATCCAGCTGTATTTCCAGCTGAAATCCCACGATGTGTGCTTCCAATAATATTACTTATTACTGAAAGGCAGACGTGTACCTGGTGCGGATTTTCACCCCGCAATCTTTCCGTCCTCTATGAGGGACAGAAACACCGGCACCAGTTCGGGATCGAACTGCGTGCCGCTGTTCTTTTTCAGTTCACCTGCCGCGTAGTCGATCGAGCATTCCTGCTTGTAGGGGCGCCGGGCGGTCATGGCGTCAAAGCAGTCGGCGATGGTTAAGATACGTCCCATCAGGGGAATTTCCGTTCCTTTTAATCCGCGGGGATAACCGGTTCCGTCATAGCGCTCGTGGTGGGCGACAACTGCCGGGATCACGTAATCCATGTTCGGAAGGTAACGGATCATCTTAATGGAATTCTCCACATGCGTTTTCATGATCGTGTATTCCTCCGGCGTCAGCCCCGAGGTTTTCTTTAAGATATGCTCAGGGATGCTGATCTTGCCGATGTCGTGAAGCATGCCTGCAATCCGTACCACCTCGATATCATTGTCGCTCATAGGAAGCGCTTCTGCGAGCATGACCGCATATTTTGAGACATTCATGGAATGGATGAACGTAAAATTATCCTTGGCATCGATGGCGGCGGTCAGCGCATAGATGGTTGGCGCCACCCGCTCGTAGGCGGTGCGGATATCTGGATTCTGGGAGCGGTTTTCAAGACCTTTGCGGTAAACGATGAGATGGCCTTTCCCGTCAAGCTTTCCAAAATAGACAGCCTGCTCGACATTGTGGATTAACTCTCTGCTGTCGGCAGAAATATCCGGAAACACGGAGATGCCGCAGGTGATGGTAATTTCCCACACCATGTCTGACATGCTGCCTTTTGTCAGAACCTCCACGAGAGACTGGGCAAACGCTTTGGAGGCTGCGACGTCACTGCCGTGTCTTAAGATGAGAAATTCGTCCGAACTGAAACGGAATGCCATGTCGTCCGCATCCAGAGCAGAGAGAATGATCTTGGCACAGCGCTGGATTAAGTGATCGCCCTCCTTGGAGCCGTAAAGTTCATTGTAAAGCTTAAAATCATCGATATCGAGCATGATTAAAGAGCACGGCGTACCGGAGAGGCAGAGTTCATCAATTATCTCAAACGCATGCTTGCGGTTGTAGAGTGCCGTCAGATCATCCGTGATGGAGGCTCGGTAGGCATTCATGTAGAGATTCGCGTTGCGCAGTGCGTGGGTGGCATAAAAGCCGATCTTGCACAGCGCGGACATCTGATCTGCAGACAGAGGCATGTGATTGTGCCGCGCGATGAAGAGAAAGCCAATCAGCGCCCGGTTGTACTTCAGACTATAGACGCCGATGATATTCTGCTGGATCAGCCAGCTGCGCGTATGGCTGGAAATGCCGTCAAGCGCAGCTGGCAGACCTGCGCCCGGCATAAACGGAATGTAGCTGTCTGCGTTCAAAAGCTGTTCCAAAAGAATGCTTGAATCGAGAAAAGAATCTTTTTCCCAGGTGATATCGCCAAAACTGCGTGTGACGTGGTAGGAAGGACTGACATCGTCACGGATCGTGAGCAGCAGACCGTCCGGAGACAGCAGACGGACGGCTGTGTCTATAATAGAATCAAAGATTTCGTCCGGGTGAATCGTGCTGATGACGGATGACAGGAATTGATCGATGAGAACAGTTTGATCGCTCATAAGGCTCCTTTGTATATGATAAATGAAAACATCTTGAGAATTCAGAATCATTATACTATAATGAAAAATGCATGGCAATAGTGGGAAATACATAGAAAAGCCATAGAAACAGGGATATTTTCATGCGTAGAGAAGAGTTTAAAATGGAGCGCACCGGACTGCTTGAGATCGGCGATGTGCTTCCGATTACAGAGGGGAAGCTGCCCAATTCCTATTACTATACACTGGGCAAGGCGTACGCGATGTCGGCGAACTATGTGGTAAGCCAGCGCATCAAGTCGCGGGAAGGCACAGTGGTAGACGTCAAAGAGACCCCGAAGGGATATTTTGTTACGGTTGAATTTGATGAGTAAAAGCGCTAAAATAATAATAATTTAGCGGAAAGGAAGCACAAATGCGTTATTTACCGACGAGCAGACTGACGCCGGGAATGGCACTGGGGCAGGACATTTATGACGGGGCGGGCAGACTTCTTCTGGGAAGGCATATTCTGCTGACAGAAGAACAAATTTCAAATCTGGAATTCCTTGGGTTCCCGGGTGTCTACGTGGACGATGAGTTTTCCAGGGGGATTGAGATACAGCAGATTGTCAGCCCGGAAGTCCGGAGGCAGGCACTGAAAATTGTATATGATCTGTTTCACACGGATATGCGGAAGCAGGAACCGTCGGAAGCGGAGTTTAAGCTACGCAAAACGGTGGAGTCTGTGGTCGATGATGTGATATGCAATGGAGACATCATGTGCAATATCATGGACATCAAGAGTTATGATGATTATATCTATTACCATTCCATTCATGTGGGCATCCTTTCTGTGGTAGTCGGCGCACGGCTGGGGCTTCCGCATGATGAGCTGTGCCAGCTTGCAGCGGCGGCGCTGCTGCATGACATTGGGAAGCGGTTTATCGATCATGACATCGTGCGGGGAGGTAAGGCGCACCGCAGCGAAAAAGAGCAGGAGGTCTATCGGAGCCATCCGAAGATCGGTGCGGAATATCTGCGCGAGACATGCCGATTTTCCGCGGATGTGTATGAGGGAATCATGGAGCATCACGAGTGCTACAACGGCGAAGGGTATCCGCTTGGCAAAAAGGGCGGCGAGATTCACCTGTTTGCCCGCATTATCCGGATTGCAGACTGTTATGACGCAAAGGTTTCCGCGTTTCCGGCACAGAAATCACTGTCGCCGTCGGAGGCGTTAGAATATGTGATGGCGCTGGGCGACCGCTGGTTTGACCCGGATATTGTGGCTGTGTTCGCAAGGAAAGTGGCGGCGTATCCGATCGGCTGCGAAGTCGAACTGTCCAACGGGCAGCATGCGGTGGTGGCACGGAATTTTGAGAATTTCCCGCTGCGTCCGCTGGTGCGCGTTGTGGAGACGGGAGAGATGTTGAACATGCGTGACGATGAAAAAGCGAGGGCGGTAACTGTTGGAAGACTCATAGTGCGATAGAGCACCTGGGGCGAGAGGGAGTTATGACTGGACAGGGAAAGAGTGCGATTGATACACTTTTGGCAGAGAGCTTTAAGGAACTGGCGTTAAAGCAGCCAATAGAGAAGATTACAATCAAAGAGATTACAGATAAGGCGGGCGGGATCCGCCCGACATTTTACAATCATTTTCAGGACAAATATGATCTGCTGGAGTGGATTATCGACAAGGAACTGCTGGAACCGGTGGAACCGCTGATCCAGAACGGGATGATCAACGAGGCGCTGGTGCTTCTGTTCAGCGGGATCGAGCGTGAGAAGGAGTTCTACACGAAGGCAAGCCGGCTGGAAGGACAGAATTCATTCGGCAGCATTGCACAAAGCTGTGTGGAGCGCGTGCTGCTACAGGTCATCAAAGGACAGGCAGAGGGCAGAAAAAGCCGGTACGTGTGGCTGACACCAGAGCGTATCGCGGAGTATTATGCACAGTCCATGTGCTATGTGGTGATCACCTGGATCAAGTCCGGAATGACGATTTCATCCAAGGAACTTGCAGAAATCTATAATTACATGATCAAGCGGTCGATGACGGATATTCTGACAGAACTGTAATTGCGGACAGAATACAAATGAATATAAATGTATAGATAGTTATACATTTCGGGTCGAGTGTATAATAACCCGATACACGGAGAAAAGATTGAATATTTTCATATTCAGTCTTTTTTTTATACAATGCTTTTATGGAAAGGAGAGAGGGACCATGATTAAATTTGGAAAAGCGGTCGTCAAGCTGCGAATACCGATTTTGATTCTCAGTATTTTCTTATTGATACCGTCGGCAATCGGATATTTTAACACGAGAGTGAATTATGATATCCTGACATATCTGCCGGAAGAGATTGAGACGATGAAGGGGCAGGATCTCCTGCTTGACGAGTTTGGAACGGGAGCATTCTCGTTTTGTGTAGTGGAGGGTATGGACGCGAAGGACATATCTGCAATGCGGGAGCAGATGGAGGAAGTTCCTCACGTAAAATCAGTGATCTGGTACGATTCACTGGCGGACATCAGCATTCCGATGGAGATGCTGCCGGATGAGATCTATGATTTCTTTAATAATGATGAGAAGGACAGCACCTTGCTCGCAGTGTTATACGATACATCGATGTCCGCGGACGAGACGATGGATGCGATTGAGGAACTGCGCGGTGTGGTAAAAGATCAGTGCTATATCAGCGGTATGTCGGCAGTGGTTACAGATATCAAGAATCTGTCGAACAAGGAGACCCCGGTCTATGTGCTGATTGCGGTTGTACTGGCAGTCATTGTCCTGTCACTTACGATGGATTCGGCTCTGGCGCCGATTTTCTTTTTGCTCAGTATCGGAATGGCGATTGTATACAATCTGGGTACCAATGTTTTCAAGGGAGAGATTTCCTATGTGACACAGGCGCTCGCGGCGGTCTTACAGCTGGGTGTGACGATGGATTATTCCATTTTCCTCTGGCACAGTTACGAAGAGCAGCAGGAGCGTTTTCAGGGAGATAAAAAACGTGCGATGGCGCATGCGATTTCTAATACGATCACATCGGTGGTCGGAAGCTCCATCACGACGGTGGCTGGTTTCGTGGCACTGTGTTTCATGAGCTTTACACTTGGTATGGATCTTGGAATTGTCATGGCAAAGGGTGTTGTTCTCGGCGTTATCTGCTGCGTTACGGTGCTGCCGTCGCTGCTGCTTGTATTTGACAAGGCGATCGAGAAGACGAAGCACAAGGTTATCATCCCGGATCTGGGACGGATTGCAGACTGGATCGTGCGCCATTACGGCGTATTCCTGATCGTATTTCTGGTGGTGTTGGGCCCGGCAGTCTACGGCTACACACACACGGATGTGTATTACGATCTTGCGGGAACACTGCCGAAGAGCTTAAGCAGTATTACTGCGAACGATAAGTTAAACGAAGACTTTGAGATGGGTGCGACGCACATGATCATTGCGGACAGCAGTCTCTCCGCAAAAGATGCCAGCGCAATGTTGGATGAGATCAGCAAGGTGGATGGCGTGAAGATGGCGCTTGGCTTTGACTCGCTGGTAGGACCAGGCATCCCGAGGGAGTTTATCCCGGATGACGTAAAAGACGTCTTGATCAACGGCGATTATCAGATGATGGTGGTCGGCTCGGAATATGCGGTTGCTTCTGATGAAGTGAACGCGCAGTGCGAGGAGATCAACAATATCATCAAAAAATATGATTCCTCTGCCATGTTAATCGGTGAGGCGCCGTGTACGAAGGATCTGATTGAGATCACGGATGAGGACTTTAAGACAGTCAGCATCGTGTCGATCGGTGCAATTTTCGTGATTATCGCACTGGTATTTAAGTCGGTATCACTGCCGGTCATTCTGGTGGCGGTCATTGAGTTCGCCATTTTTATCAACATGGGTATTCCGGCATATACGCACACGACGCTGCCGTTTATTGCTTCTATCGTCATCGGTACGATTCAGCTCGGCGCGACGGTCGATTATGCGATTCTCATGACAACAAAGTACAAGAAGCTTCGCTACAACGGAGCGGACAAGAAGGAAGCGATTGCGACGGCGCTTCGCAGTTCCATCCAGTCGATCATTGTCAGTGCGCTCAGCTTCTTTGCAGCGACCTTCGGTGTCGGCATGTATTCCAATATTGATATGATCAGTTCCCTGTGTATTCTGATGGCACGCGGAGCAATCATCAGTATGTTTGTCGTTATTTTCATTCTGCCGTCCATGTTTATGATTTTTGATAAACTGATCTGTGCGACGAGCATGGGATTTCGCAATAAAAAGGGCACGACGGTGAATGTGTCGGAAAACAATGTATCGGTACAGTAACGGGAAAGGAAGGTAAAAACCATGAAATTACCAGAGTTAAAATCAAAATTCAAAAATAGATATGCAATTCGCATTATTGCCGGAGTCCTGGTCGTTACGCTTGTTGCAACAGGTTCCTCCGTCTACAGTGTTAATGCGGCAAAGGCAGGCAGCGCTGCCACAGAGAACGTGGAGGAGACGGAAGTTTCTGAGGAGGCGGAAGATACGGAAGATGCCGAGAGCAGCTTAAAGGATCTGCTGGATAACGGAAGCAAAGTAAGCGAGAAAGAGATCGGAAAAGAAGAGACAGTATATGTCATCGCCGACAATACCGGCAAGGAGCAGAAAATCATTGTCTCCGATCATCTGATCAACAACGATGACAAGGATACGCTTGAAGATGCATCCACATTAAAAGATATTGAAAATGTAAAAGGCGATGAGACCTTTACACAAAGCGGCAATAAGGTGACATGGCAGGCAGACGGCAATGACATTTTCTACCAGGGAACGTCAGAGAGCGAGCTGCCGGTGACACAGAAGCTGACCTACTATCTGGACGGCAAGGAAGTGACGCCGGAGGAGCTTGCCGGAAAATCCGGTGAGGTTACGATACGGTTCGACTACACGAACAACCAGAAAGTGACAGCGAAGATTGACGGAAAAGACGAAGACATCTATGTACCGTTTATGGCAGTCAGCGGCATGATCCTCGGAGATGAATTCTCGGATATCGAGGTGGAAAACGGTAAGGTGATCTCCGACGGAAGCAACAATGTCGTAGTTGGCTATGCACTTCCGGGGCTGAAGGAAAGCCTGAACGTAAAGGACGACGATTTCGACGGGGATGTCACCATTCCGGATTACGTGGAGGTAAAGGCAAAGGTTGAGAACTTCAAGCTTGATACCACGATGACGGTGGTTATGAATGCAACGAACTTCATCAGCGCCGACAGCGACAATGACACCTCGAAGCTGGATGAGGTATTTGACACACTCACAGACGCGATGGATCAGCTGACCGACGGCTCCGCAGAACTGGCAGACGGCGTAGACACCTTGAAGTCCAAGATGGGCGACTTTAAGGACGGTGTTGGCACCCTGCAGTCCGGCGTTCATGCATACACGGACGGAGCGGGAAAAATCGCAAGCGGTATCACGCAGCTTTCCGACAGCATTCCGACATTATCTAACGGTGTCGGCACATTGAACAGCAGTGCGGCAACGATTGCGGACGGCGTAGAACTGTTAGACAATACTTTAAAGACTTCCTTCACCGATCAGGAGAAGGCAGCGATGCAGACACAGGCATCGTCCGCAGTGGATGCACAGGCAGAGGCGATCAAGAACCGGGCATCCGCAGCGGTAGATGCGCAGGCAGAAGCGATTAAAAATCAGGCATCTTCCACGGTAGATGCACAGGCAGAAGCGATCAGGAGTCAGGCATCTGCAGTGGTAGATGCGCAGGCAGAAGCGATTAAGACACAGGCAGAGGCAGTAGTGGACGGTCAGGCGGAAGCGATTAAGAATCAGGCTGCACAGCAGGCAGGCGCAAAGTTTGATAACGGACAGTATGAAGCCATCAAGAATCAGGCAACACAGGAGATTACCACGAAGATGGACGGTCTGAAGGGATCTCTGACATCTTCTGCGGATGTGCAGAATCTGATTAACGGAGCGGCACTTGCGTCGGTTGCAGCGCAGCATCCTACAGAGACCATCGCAGAGATTCAGACCAATCATGCGGATGAAATCGCAGAGGCACAGCAGACGGTTGCAGCACAGCTTGATACCACAATCACAACGCAGCTTGGCGGAGCGGCAGATTCTCTGGCAACGGGTGTGGCAGATACTGCGAAACAGGTCGCTCAGGCAACGGCAGGCGAGGCAGCAGTAACGGGAGCAAAGGCAGCGGCCGGAGATGCAGCGGTACTTGGAGCGAAGGAAGCAGCCGGAACAGCAGCTGTGTCAGCGGCAGAACAGACAAAGTCCACGATGGCGGCAAGTATTGAGCAGCAGAGCTCGGGCGGATACAGTCTGGTAACCGGAGCGAGAGCACTGGCTAATGGTACCCAGAGTCTGGCAGATGCGGTACCGGCACTGACATCCGGTGTGGCGCAGCTTAAGAACGGAAGTGCAGAACTGGTTTCCAACAATCAGAAGCTCAACGATGGCGTCAACGCGTTAAGTGATGGTACCGACGCAGTGATCGACGGTGTGGATCAGTTATCGGACGGCGCACATCAGCTGGCAGACGGAATCGTTACCTTCAACGAGGAGGGAATTGAGAAGATCTTAAATTCCTACCACGGTGATATTGAGCCTCTGATGGATCGTATCCAGGCGGTTCTGGATGCCGGTGAGGACTATCAGACTTACACGGATATTGCGGACGGCGTGAACGGAAGCATTAAGTTCATCTACAAGACAGATGCGGTGAAAGAGGACTAATGAAAATTGTCTCAATAAATCCGTATTTGTTCTGGAAATATTGTAAGAAGAGAGTATAATAATAAGGAGTCATGTGAGGGAGGACGGAAATGAACTGGATAGAGAATGTTCTGATTATAGCGGGAGTGTCGCTTGATATTTTCGCGGCGATGGAGTGCCAGGGCGCATTGGTCGCAAAAGTGGACAAAAAACAGTTGTCCGTCATCTGCGCGTTGATCGCTGTATGGCAGCTTTGCGCGCTGGCGCTCGGGAACTATCTGTCCGGTCTCCTTTACAGAAATGAGCTGGCACACGATGAGAATTTTGTAGGACTTGTGATTGCGGCGGTGATCTTTTTCGGACTCGGCATCCGTCTGATTGCGAAGGCAGTCAAGAACGAATGGGTCAATGAGCGCCGGGAGGAGAGCCTTGATGTGAAAAAGTTCCTGAGGATGACTGCGGTGACAAGCATCTATACGCTGCTTGCGGGGATCGCATTCGGATTCCTGGGGACGAACGTTGCGCTGATGCTGATCATCATCGTATGTATGACGATTGCATTCGTTGTGCTTGGCGTGTATACGGGTTATCATCTGGGATTTCAGCACAAGACAAAAGCATATGTCGGCGGAGCGCTTCTGCTTTGGATTGCCGGCATCGATGTGATTGTAAGACACATCATGTGCTAAAAAGAGGGAGAGTATTTCAAATAGAACCAGAGACGGTTGGGGAGCTGTCTCTGGTTTTTTCTGATCGGGGTGCGTTTACTCGCCGTTGAAAGAATCGGTGTGATACAGTATAATATTCTAGGAAGAAAGTATTACGTTTCGTAATGAGGGGAAAAGATGGAGAAGATCAGACATGACAGCAGCTATGAATGGCTGAGTGGCGAAAGCTGGAAGGAGTGGAGCGCGAGCTTCTTTTCGATGGGCTGGAAGATCTGGGGCGTGGTGTTAATCACAGAATTGTTTTTGTTTCTGTTTTTTAAGCCCACCGCGGACTGCGGCAGACTGCGCTATGGATGGCTGTTCATTGTGCGACCGAGCGGACTGCAGCTGTTGCTTCTTTTTGTGTACCGCCTGCTGACCGGCAGACAGAAGCGTGTATACAGCAGACGGGCGATGGCGGGATGCGCCATTTCCTGCTGACATCCTACGCGGCTGTGATGGCGTGGGTGCATACGAGCGTGACGCTGATGCCGATGGTTCTGTTGCTGCCGATGCTGCTGACGCCGCTCTACAAAGACCGGGTCATGACGCTTGTGCAGGCGGCGCTGCTCGTTGCAGCCTATGTGCTGGACTGTGTCTATTTTATACCTGCTAGTTCTTATTTCCCGCTGACAACCCCGTTTATTGAGGGCAGCATCTTCGTGGGAACGGTGTGCGGTATGCTGGTGGCGCTGGAACTGGTCAATGATTCGGCGATCGTGAACGATGAGCGTTCCAAGCGGGATTCCCTGACCAAGCTCTACAACCATGAAAGCTTTTATGAGGAGTTAGAGTATTACCAGAGAAGGTACGAGGAGAACCGGGAGCGTTTTTCGCTTGCGGTGATCGATATTGATAATTTTAAGAATGTCAATGATACCTACGGACATGCGTTTGGAGATGTCGTTTTAAAAGAAGTGGCAGACATCTGCGCCAGACACAAAGGCGCGGCGGGATTCTGTGCCCGCTATGGCGGCGAGGAGTTTGCCATCATATTTAAGGGAGCGGGAGTCGGACAGGCGGAAGAGATGGCGGAGCAGATCCGGCAGGAGTTTGAACAGAAAATGTTTACAACGCCGCAGGGGGAGCGGTCGTTTTCCGTGAGCATCGGTGTGGCGGAGTACGACAGGGCTTATCCGGGTGCCAGCGCGTTTTTTGAAGTGGCGGACGCTGCTCTTTACTGCGCAAAAAGAGAGGGCAAGAATCAGGTGAGACGATGAAAGTATTGTTGACGGCGGTGAATGCAAAATACATTCACTCAAATCTGGCAGTGTACGATCTGCGTGCCTATGCGGAGGCTTATGGCACCGGCGGGGCGCAGGTGGAGATCGGGGAATATACGATTAACCATACGATAGACTACATATTGGAAGGAATCTATAAGGCAAAGCCGGATGTACTTTGCTTTTCCTGTTATATCTGGAATCTGGATTATGTGGAACAGCTGATGGACGAGTACCACAAGATCTGTCCCGAAGTGCCGATCTGGGTCGGAGGCCCGGAAGTGTCTTATGAGACGGAGGCGTTTCTAAAAGCGCATCCGCAGGTGACCGGGGCAATGGTTGGCGAGGGAGAAGAGACTTTTCTGGAACTGTGTGAGAACTACGCAAAAGCGGGTGCCGGAGCGAAGGCGGGGAAGGTGGATTTCCCGGGAATCAAGGGAATCATGTACCGTGCCGGAGAGAGCCTCGTAAAAACCGGAGCGCGCGAGCCGCTGGATTTAAACCGGATTCCGTTCTGCTACGGAGCCGTTGAAGATTTCCGGAACCGCATCATCTATTATGAATCGAGCAGAGGATGTCCGTTCCGGTGCAGCTACTGTCTTTCCTCGGTGGAAAAGACACTGCGGTTCCGGGATGTGGAGCGGGTGAAAAAAGAACTGGCATTTTTTCTGGAGCAGGAGGTCGCGCAGGTGAAGTTTGTGGACCGCACCTTTAACTGCAGGCATGAACATGCCATGGAGATCTGGAAGTTTTTAATCGAACATGATAATGGCGTGACCAACTTCCATTTTGAGATATCTGCCGATCTTCTGACGGATGAGGAGATTGCGCTGATCGGTCAGATGCGGCCGGGACTGATCCAGCTGGAGATCGGCGTGCAGTCCACGAACGACGCCACAATCACCGAGATTCACCGGACGATGCAGCTGGACCGCCTGAAAGCGGTAGTAAGGAGCATCCAGGAAAAAGAGAATATTCACGAGCATCTGGATCTGATCGCAGGTCTGCCCTATGAGGGCTATGAGACATTTGCGCGTTCGTTTGATGAGATTTACGCGTTAAAGCCCAATCAGCTTCAGCTTGGATTTTTAAAAGTGCTAAAAGGTTCTTACATGTATGAGCATGCCACAGAGTATGGTCTGATCTACCGCAGCAGACCGCCGTATGAGGTGCTTAAGACAAACTGGCTTAAGTTCGGGGAGATTCTTCGCATCCGGCAGGTGGAAGAGATGCTCGAGGTGTATTACAACAGCGGACAGTACGCCACGGCAATCCGGCTTCTGGAGACGCAGTATGCGAGTGCGTTTGCCATGTTTGCGGAACTGGGAACTTTTTATGAGGAGCACGGTTATTTTGGAATGGGTCATTCCAGGATGCGCAGGGCGGAGATCCTGCTGGAATTTGCAAAAGAGCGTAGGCCGGGGGTGCTCCCAGTGCTTGGAGAGGGTCTGGTATATGACCTGTATGAAAGAGAGAATCTCGGAAGCAGACCCGCGTGGGCAGCAGATGCGAATGAATGGAAACAGATGACGCGTCAGTATGGTAAAAATGGAAAGCAGTCGCACATTGAGCGGTTTTTCTACCGGTTTTCCGGTCACAGACAGGATACCGCATCGCTCCCGGAGAGGCTGGAAGATCCGGTCTATGTGAGATTTGACTATACCAGAAGAGATCCGCTCGATCATCAGGCGCAGCATGAATATCTGGAGCCTTCCGGGGAATAACCGGAAAGAGGGGAGAATAGATTGTTAGAGGATTATGTGGTCATTGATCTTGAGATGACGGGATTGAATGCGAAGACGGACGCTATCCTGGAAGTGGGAGCCGTGCGCGTCAGAGACGGCAGACAGACGGAAACGTATGGCGCTATTTTAAAGTGCGGGCGGGAATTGTCAGAGCGTGTGGTAGAACTGACGGGCATCACGTCGGAGATGGCGGCAGACGGCAGGGAACCGGAAGAGGCGATGCAGGAATTTTTTACATTCCTGGGGGACGATGTGCTGGTCGGCCAGAATGTGATTTTTGATTACAGCTTTCTGAAACAGTGGTCGGTCAACCACGGTCAGACGTTTGAGCGAAATGCTGTGGATACCTTAAAGCTGGCGAGGCGCTTTCTTCCGGCGGAGCAGAAAAAGGATCTGGAAAGTTTGTGTACCTATTTCGGGATCGGGCGTGAGCGGGCGCACCGTGCGCTCGATGATGCGATGGCGACCGGAATCGTGCTGGAGAGATTAAAACAGGAGTACGGTACGGCACAGCCGGAGGCGTTTCTGCCGTATGCGCTCTGTTACCGCACAAAAAAACAGACGCCCGCAACGGGGCGTCAGATGGATGGCCTCAAGAAATATGCTGCGCATTACGGCATCCCGGAGACGGAGATCCCGGAGCAGATGACGCGGAGTGAGGCGTCGAGACTGCTTGACCGCTGGATCGCCGTGCACGGGCGGATGCCCCGGGATTAAGCATTTACTTTTTCCTCAAGCATGGCGACGATGGCGTTCTGTCTGGGGGATTCCAGTGCTCTCGCGGCGATGAGAAGACGGTCAAGTGCGTCGGAATCCCTGGCGTTTAGATAATAGTCTGCGAGCATCCGGTGTTTCCACCTGTGATCGGACCCGCAGCTGATGCCGTACTCGAGAACCCGGACTGCCTCCGCGTCATGACCGAGCTTTTTCAAACATTCGGCGTACTCATAGATGGTGCGGCAGAGGGTGGTGTAGTTCTCGTCACAGGCGCAGAGCGTTTCCAGATTGGCAACGCCGTACTCCAGCTTGAGATCGGTGTTGGTCTTGCCGCCGAGGTTTAAGATTTTCTGTCCGGCAAGCGATTGGAGAGTCTCCTCATATTTTTTTAATTCGGGATTGTCATAGATACCCATTGGAAAATCGGCAAGAGGTATGGTAATATAGGGAAGCCCGCTGATGTCCTTGCGGCGTGTGTGGTTTGCTTCGTTCTCGCGGTTCCAGAAGCTCTCGGCAGCGGCTTTTTCTGCGGGGGGGGCTGTTTCGTTGTCAGA
>OBYG01000708.1_pt1 | contig 22332 bp, 22 predicted proteins | sample 1538201 | NCBI WGS metagenome assembly OBYG01 (sample SAMEA2580177, study PRJEB22360) | human gut metagenome | biome: human gut; feature: human-associated habitat; material: faeces | place: Denmark | collected 2008/2010 | reverse complement strand
TCCGCAGATGCCACCGGCATGGCCTACCAGCCCTGGCACTGGCGGTATGTGGGCCGGGAGAATGCTTTGGCCATCCGGGCCAGCGGCCTGTCCCTGGAGGAGTTTTTGGCTCTGGAGCAGACCCGTCATTCCGCAGACTGAACCGATCAGGGGGCGGCAAGGCCGCCCCTCGTTTTTTCACGGAGGGAGATCGTATTTGAATAGAGCGCAGATCGCGCCGGGCGTCCATCTTTTGTACGACCCGGCGCCCAAATTCAACCGCTGCCGGATCAGCATCCACTTTGCTTTTCCGGCCAGACGAGACACCGCCACTGCCCATGCGCTGCTTCCGCTGGTGTTGGAGCGGGGCTATGCCGACTGCCCGGATATGACCCAGCTGAGCAAAAAGCTGGCGCGGCTTTATGGTGCAGATCTGACGGTGGATGCACGGCCTATGGGCTGCAACCATAACCTGTGTGTCAGCGTGACAGGCATCAAAGATGTTTTTGCGCTGGAACAGGAGCCGCTGACCCAGGAATATACCGACCTGGCCCTGGGTGTGGCCTTCCGCCCCTACCTGGTGGAAGGCAGCTTTGACCCGGAAGCAGTCGCGATCGAGAAACAGATGCTGAAAAAGGCGCTGGAAGACGAGCTGAACGACAAACAGCTTTACTGCCAGCGTCAGGCATCCCGAGCCTTTTTTGGGGACAGCCCCGCCGGAGTCCGGCAGGAAGGCTACCTGGAGGAAGTGGACGGCATAACCGGGGCGGATCTTTTGTCCGCTTACCAGCAGATGCTTTCTGCTGCACAGATCGAACTGGTGGTGCTGGGCTGTACCCAGGAGCAGTGCGCGCAGGTGCAGACGGCCCTGCTGGACCAGCTGTCCCGGGTGCAGCGTGCGCCCCAGCCGCTGGAACCCAGCATTGCGATGCCCCCGGAGCAGACACCCCGCCAGCTGACCCAGTGCTTCGATACAGTACAGGCGAAGCTGTGTATGCTGTTTACCTTGGGGCGGCCGATGCAGCCGCAGGAACTGGCGGCGATGCGGCTGGCCATCGCATTGTATGGCGGCAGCGCCACCAGCCGTCTGTTTTTGCGGGTGCGGGAAGCGCAGCACCTGTGTTACTATTGCAGCTCTTCGTTTCAGTCCTTTACAGGCTGCATGGCTGTGAACAGCGGGGTAGAGCATGCCGATGCGCTGCGTGCCCAGCAGGCAGTGCTGGCGGAACTGGAGGGCCTGTGTACTGGCCCCATTGAAGCAGAAGAGCTGGAGGATTGCCGCCGGGGGATCTTGTCCGCCATGGATGGAGTAGAGGATACCTTGGGCGGGCTGGAAAATTGGTACTACATGGAGATCTTGCGGGGCGAGCCGATGCAGACCCCGGCACAGGCACGGGCAGCCCTGTGCAGTGTGCAGGCAGATCAGGTGCGGCAGCTGCTGCGGCAGTTCACACTGTCGGTCAGCTGTCTGCTGACAAAGGAAGGGGTGTCGGTCCATGAATGAATCGCTGCGGGGCAGTGCGCTTTTGCAGCGCACTGCGGCAGACCAGTGGCAGCATCTGCCCTCCGGTCTGACCGTCATTGCCCGGCCTATGCCGGATTATTCCGCCGCTCATGTAATCCTGGCTACGCATTTCGGCTCCATCGATCAGGATTTTGTGATGGATGGTCGGGCCGTCCATCTGCCTTCGGGCACCGCTCATTTTTTGGAGCACAAGATGTTCGAGGATGAGGATGGCGACGCATTTGCAAAGTTTGCCCGCACAGGGGCCAATGCCAATGCCTTTACGGTTTTTGACCGCACCTGCTACCTGTTCACCGCCACCAGCCAGCTGGAGGAGAGCCTGGATGTGCTGCTGCAGATGGTGACCCATCCGTATTTTACCGCAGAGACCATCGCCAAAGAGCAGGGCATCATCGGCCAGGAGATCAAAATGTACGATGACAGCCCGGATTGGCGCCTGATGAATACGCTGCTGTCCTGTCTGTATGAAAAACACCCGATTCGGGAGGACATTGCAGGCAGCTGCGAGAGCATCGCGCAGCTCACGCCGGAGCTGCTGTATGACTGCTGCCGGGCCTTCTGTCAGCCGGGCAATCTGGTATTGGCAGCGGCGGGCAATATCACAATGGAGCAGCTGCTGGCGGCCTGTGCCCGTGCCGGGCTGGACAAGCCGCGCCCGCAGGTACAGGCAGAAAGGCTCTGGCCGGCAGAATCACCTGCCGTGGCGCAGCCGCAAAAGACCTTGTATATGCCGGTGCCTATGCCGTGGCTGGGCATCGGGTTTAAGGAGCAGCCCATCCCGGCGGAGGACCTGCGCACCGAGGCGCTTTATGACCTGATCTGCGGCTGCATTCTGGGCGGAATGTCTCCGCTGTATCGCCGTCTGTACGATCAGGGGTTGGTTGACCCGGACTTTGGCGGCTCGGTGCTGCATACCGAAGGCTGCTGCTGCTTCTTGTTTGCAGGGGAGAGCAGCAGCCCGGAGCTTGTGCAGCAGATGCTGCTGGAGGAGATCGCACGGGTGCGCAAAGAGGGCGTGGACCGGGAGGTGTTCACGCTCTGCAAGCACGAACGCTACGGCCAGCTGATCGAGAACCTGGAAAATGTAGAGGATTCCGCCAGCCAGATGGCGGACTTTGCACTTGCAGGGCAGACAGTAGCGCAGCAGATCGAGATGCTGGCGGGCCTGACTGCAGAGGATGCAGACCGGGCACTGCAGCAGATCTTCAGCACCGACCGCATGGCGGTGGTGCAGATTTTGCCGGATGGCAGCCTGCCTTCCGACGAGACCGAAGGGGAGGATTTTGAGGAATGACCAATCTTGTGCAGTTTCCGGGCCTGGGCCTGGAGTTTGAGCTGAACCGCGTGGCCTTTACCATCGGCGGGATCAGCATCTACTGGTACGGCGTGTGCATTGCATTGGGTGTCTGTCTGGCGCTGGTAATGGCTTTCCGCCGCTGCAAGGAGTTTGGTGTGGACCCGGACGGCATGGTGGATGTGGTGCTGGTGGGCATGCTGACCGGCATTGCTTCTGCCAGAGCCTACTATGTGGCCATGGCGCCTTTTAAGTACGAGAGCATCTGGGAGATGCTCTCCATCCGGGATGGCGGTCTGGCCATCTATGGCGGCATTATCGGCGCATTTTTCTTTGGCGCGCTGGCCTGCCGGTGGAGGCGTATCCCGGTGCTGGCTACGGCAGATCTGGCTGCGATGGGCTTTTTGATCGGTCAGGGCTGCGGCCGTTGGGGCAACTTTTTTAACCAGGAAGCCTTTGGCTGCAACACGACGCTGCCCTGGGGAATGTACAGCGCTGCTACCCAGAACTATCTGTCCAGCAGTGCGGTCACAGTGCCAAAGGGCACGGTCATCGACCCCACTATGCCGGTCCACCCCACCTTCCTGTATGAGAGCATCTGGTGCTTTGTGGGCGCAGTGATGCTGTGGCGGTACATTAAAAAGCGCAAGTTTGCGGGAGATATCACCCTGCGGTATCTGATCTGGTATGGTGCAGGCCGGTTCTGGATCGAAGGGCTGCGCACCGACAGCCTGATGCTGGTGCCCTCTCTGGGGCTGCGCGCCTCTCAGGTGGTGGCAGCGGTGGCCGTGGTGGGCGGCATTGCAGCAGAGATCTATTTCACCCGCCGCTGCAAAGATAAGCCTTTGATGGTGCCCCTGGCAATGAATGCGGATAACCGTTCCCTGCTGCGCAAACTGCAAAAGCAGGGGGGGACCCTTGTGGGCATCCTGCTGGATGTGCCCGCAGAGCTGCCCGCCAGCGCCCCCCGGGCCGAGTTTTTGGAAAAAACCGATGCGTATAATGCTGCGCTGACCCCGGCGCTGCAGCAGGCTCTGGCAGCAAAGCCCAACTGATGGGCGGCGCAGCGCAGAAAAATTGCGAAAAATGCAAACTGCCCCTTGCAATCCTGCTTTATTTTTGCTATACTATTCTAGCCGCATGGCGTAGGCGCCTCAAATGTCTGGGCTTGTCCCGGTCTGCCTTAACGGCCAGCGAGTACAATGAAAAGGAATGAAACAAATGTACGCAATTATTGTTACCGGCGGTAAGCAGTACCGCGTGGAGCAGGGCGACATCGTCTACATCGAGAAGCTGGACGTTGAGGCCGACTCCGAAGTGAAGTTTGATCAGGTTCTCGCTATCGGCGAGGAGGGTTCTGTCAAGGTTGGCGCTCCTGTTGTGGAGGGCGCTTCCGTTTCTGCCAAGGTCATCAAGAATGGCAAGGGCAAGAAGCTGAACATCATCACCTATCGCGCAAAGAAGCACAGTGCTCGCCGCATGGGCCATCGTCAGCCCTACACCAAGGTTGAGATCACTGCGATCAACGGCTAAGGAGGAAATAGTACAATGGCACATAAAAAGGGCGTAGGCAGCACCAAGAACGGCCGTGACTCTGCGGCACAGCGTCTGGGCGCAAAGCGTGCAGATGGTCAGTTCGTTCTGGCCGGCAACATCCTGGTCCGTCAGCGTGGCACCCACATCCAGCCCGGCGAGAATGTCGGCAAGGGCAGCGATGACACCCTGTTTGCTCTGGTGGACGGCACCGTCCGTTTCGAGCGCGTGGGCAAGACCGGCAAGAAGTGCAGCGTTAAGCAGTAACTTCTTGTAAAAAACTGCAACTGAAAGAGCCGGACCCTCGTGGCCCGGCTCTTTTTTCTCAGAAATGGAGGGGCTGTATGGCAGCACAAACCAACTTTATCGATATCGCCACCATCTGGCTCCATGCCGGCAAGGGCGGCGACGGCGCGGTCAGCTTCCATCGTGAAAAGTTCGTGGCCGCAGGCGGCCCGGACGGCGGCGACGGCGGCAAGGGCGGCGACATCATCTTTGTGGTGGATGATCACCTCAGCACGCTGATGGACTTCCGCTATAAGCGCAAGTATACTGCACCCGAAGGCGGCAAGGGCGGTGCCCGGCTGTGCCACGGTGCAAATGCCGAAAATCTGATCATCAAGGTGCCGCTGGGCACTGTTATCAAGGATACGGCTACGGGCCTGGTCATTGCAGACCTGTCCGACCACACGCCGGTCACTGTGGCAAAGGGCGGCCGGGGCGGCTGCGGCAATGCGCATTTTGCCAGCCCCACCCGTCAGGTGCCCAAATTTGCAAAGCCGGGTATGCCCGGCGAGGATCTGCAGGTGACCCTGGAGCTGAAACTGATCGCAGATGTGGGCCTGATCGGGTTCCCCAATGTCGGCAAGTCCACGCTGATCTCGGTGATCAGTGCGGCTAAGCCGAAGATCGCAAACTACCACTTTACCACCCTGGTGCCCACTCTGGGCGTTGTCTCGATGGGCGAGGGCGCCAGCTTTGTCTGCGCAGATATCCCTGGCCTGATCGAGGGTGCCAGCGAGGGCGTGGGCCTTGGTCACGACTTTTTGCGCCATGTGGAGCGCTGCCGCCTGCTGCTGCATGTGGTGGACGTCTCTGGAAGCGAGTGCCGTGACCCCATCCAGGACTTTGAGCAGATCAATACCGAGCTAGCAAAGTTCAGCCCGGAGCTGGCTGGCCGTCCCCAGATCGTGGTAGGCAACAAGTGTGATCTGGCTACGCAGGAGCAGATCGATCAGTTCCGCACCTATGTAGAGGAAAAGGGTCTGACCTTCCTGCCGCTGTCCGCTGCCACCATGCAGGGCGTCAAGGAACTGCCGGGTCTGGTCTACCGCCGCCTGCAGGATGTGCCTGCGGTGCCGGTGTTCCAGCCGGAGTATGTCAAGCAGCAGGTCAAGACGGGCAGCCGGGACTTTACCATCCAGCGCATGGAAGCCCATGTGTGGAACGTGGAGGCGCCCTGGCTGGAGCGTATCCTGGCAGGCAGCAACGTGGACGACTACGAGAGCCTGCAGTACTTCCAGCGTCAGCTGGGGGAGAGCGGTATCCTGGATGCCCTGGTGGAAAAGGGCGTGGAAGAAAACGATACCGTGCTGATCGGCGAGTATCAGTTCGATTATATCTTCTAAGGAGTGTGGGCGCAGCATGACCGAACCCGAAAAGATCGACCCCCGGGAGCTGAGTCCGCTGGCTCTGGCTTTTATGGGGGACAGCGTGCTGGAGCTGCTGGTGCGTAAACGTCTGGTAGAGCATCACCGTCTGTCTGCCGGCCGCCTGAATGCGGAAAAGGTCAAGTATGTTTCCGCCAAGGCGCAGTTCCGGGAGCAGCAGCTGCTGGAACCGCTGTTTACAGAGGAAGAAATGGCTGTGTTCAAGCGGGGGCGCAACGCCAGCAAGGCCAGCGTAGCAAAGCACGCTTCTCCGGAGCAGTATCGGGCATCCACCGGCTTTGAATGTCTGCTGGGGTGGCTCTACCTGACCGGGCAGATGTCCCGGGTGCAGCAGCTGTTTGAAGCGCTGTGGGCAGGTTTTGATCCGGACGCTTCCTGACAGAAGCATAAAAGCCCGCCGCTTTCCCCACTGGAGGCCAGTGACGGAGGGCGGCGGGCTTTCTTATTTTGTGCTCCGGCGGTCCGGACCGGGGCAGGGGAGCGTTTAGCGAGCGCTGTTCTTTACAGAGTTCTTGGCGCTTTCGTCATCGGCACCCTTGGTATACTGGTTGGGGTGCTTATGCTCGTTGGTCGCAGTAGAGTTCTGGGTCTTATTGTTGGTGGTCTGATTGCTGGTTTTGGTGTTCTGGCCGTTCTGGCAGTTGTTGCTGCGATTTTCCATTGTGGTATGCTCCTTTCGATCTTACGCACAGCAGGGGGGCCGACAGTCTGCCGGTCTTCTGCTGCCTGAACTGTAAGGGTGACCCTCACGATGGATAGTTTGGCCGCATGGGGCGGCTTTATACACTTGACTGATTGGAGGAATATGGATGCCTGCTGAATATTTTGAGCAACGGGAGCGGCAGCTGCTGGGGGAGCGCTTTGATACCCTTTACACCGCACCTACCGAGGCGGCGGCCCGGGGGGCTACAGTGTCGGCTCTGCGCACCGACCCGGCTACGTTTGCCCGTTTGTGCGGTTTTCCGGTGCAGGTCTCGCCCTTCTGCCCTCAAGCTTTCGTGGTAGAGCAAGGGGAGGACTTCCGCCCCGGCCGCCACCCCTACCACCATGCGGGGGTGTTTTACTCGCAGGAGCCATCGGCAGCTTCGGCGGCGCCGTTGCTGGGGGTGCGCCCTGGTATGCGGGTGCTGGACCTGTGCGCTGCACCTGGAGGCAAAAGCAGTCAGCTGGCAGCTGCCCTGCAAGGGCAGGGGCTGCTGGTGAGCAACGAATATGTCCCCGCCCGTGCAGAGATCCTGAAAAGCAACCTGGAGCGGATGGGCGTGTCCAACGCAGTGGTGGTAAATGAGACGCCCCAGCGGTTAGAACAGGCTCTGCCGGAATTTTTTGACCGTATATTGGTGGATGCGCCTTGTTCGGGTGAAGGGATGTTCCGCAAAGAACCGGCAGCGCTGGCACAGCATAGCCAGGCGCTGGTACAGCAGTGCGCTGCATTGGGCGCCGAGATCCTGGACCATGCAGCGGGGATGCTGGCCCCCGGCGGAGAGATCGTCTATTCTACCTGTACCTTTGCGCCGGAGGAGGATGAAGGGCAGGCGGCTGCGTTTTTGGCTCGCCACCCGGAGTTTCAGCTGGCAGATGTGCTGGGCAATGTGGATTATACCTTTGGCAGCCCGGGCGAGGCCAACCGCACCGGCGGACTGCCGCTGGACGTGAGCCTGGTGCGGCGCATCTGGCCCTGCCAAGGGGGAGAGGGGCATTTTATTGCCCGCTTTGTCAAGGTGGGCACGCCCCGCCCTCTGCCGGAAGCAGGTCAGCCTGTTCCGGAGGAAAAGTTCTGGCTGGCGGATGCACTTTGGGCATCCAAGGAGACCCCCCGCTCGGAGCGTCGGCCGCCCGGGCTGATGGGCCCGCCCGACGGATACACCCAAGGCAGCGCAGAGCCTGGCTGCGTGGGTGGAATTTGCAAGACGATACTTCCCGCAGCTGGCGGATCGGCCTGCGCTGGTCCATGGCAGCGGCGTGCTGCTGCCGGTGCCGTTCCCCCAGACACGGCTGCATATCCTGCGGGCAGGCGTATTCGTGGGCAATGTTCAGAAAGGCCGCTTTGTGCCGGAACACCACCTTTTTACAGCTTTCGGCAGTCAGTGCACAAACTGTGAACAGCTGACCCGAACCGACCCCCGCTGCGCAGCCTATCTGTCCGGACAGGAGATCGAAGCCCGCACCGCATCCGATGGGTACTGCTGCGTTTTGGTGGACGGCTGGCCTTTGGGGGGCGGCAAAGTTTCCGGCGGAAGGGTCAAAAATCATTACCCCAAGGCACTGCGCCTGCTGTGATCTTTTAAGGCATTTCGGTGGATCGAACCAGCAAAGAACATCTGTTGGCGGCTTTTTGTGGCCTGAAAAGGGAATATCCCCCGGAAAAGGCTTGAACGTAGTCGCAGTGTGTGGTAAACTTATAAAGTTGGATATTGTGCACTGCCAAACCCGGACGGCGCAGCCGTCTGCCCGAAGGCAGAGAACTTTGAATAGAATCTAGGAGGCTTTTTCCCATGTCTGGACATAGCAAATGGAACAACATTAAACGCAAGAAGGAAAAGACCGACGGCGCCCGTGCAAAGGTCTTTACCAAGATTGGCCGCGAGATCAGCGTGGCAGTGCGTATGGGCGGCCCCAACCCGGCTTCCAACAGCAAGCTGGCAGATCTGATCTCCAAGGCAAAGCGCATGAGCGTGCCGAATGATAACATCCAGCGTATCATCAAGAAGGCAGAGGGCGGCGACAAGACGGAGTACGAAGCAATCACCTACGAGGGCTACGGTCCCGGCGGTGTGGCTGTTATGGTGGAGACCCTGACCGATAACCGTAATCGTACCGCTGCTGACCTGCGCCACTATTTTGATAAGAACGGCGGTAACCTGGGCGCTATGGGCTGCGTGGCTTTCCTGTTCACCCAGAAGGGCGTCATCGACCTCTCTCTGGAGGATAAGGATGCGGACGAGGCTATGATGGATGCTCTGGATGCCGGTGCCGAGGACTTTGATGCAGGCGAGGATGCAGCAGAGGTTACCACCGATCCGGAGAGCTTCTCTGCTGTGACCAAGACACTGGAGGACAAGGGCTATGAGCTGATGTCCGCTGATCTGGCGATGGTCCCCATGACCACCACTCGCCTGACCGACCCCGATCAGCTGAAGCTGATGGGCAAGCTGCTGGACGCTCTGGAAGATAATGACGATGTTCAGAATGTCTGGCATTCGCTGGAGAACCCGGAAGACCTGCCGGAATGATCCGCACTGAAATGATCTGACAAAGTAAAAAGTACGACAATAGTCCGCTTTTTGTGCTGCAAAGCATAGAGGGCGGTCTTTTGTTTTATTTACTCAAGCGCAAAAATGTGATTTTACAAAGACATACGAACGCTTTTGAATTGTGACATACCAACCTATTTTGGAGGACTAAAAAATGAAGTTGTACGTCACGTAGAAGAGTTTTTGTATGCCAAGAAAATCGAAAATCAAACGGTACGAACACTTGGGGGTATAAAATACTCTAAATTTGTTGCCAGGTGGATCGAGAAAGAATATGAAATTGACGAGTTGGAGAAAATTTGAGTCGTCCATTTGAAACAGTATATCGCCCATCAACTGAAAATGGGACACAAAGCGACCTACATGAATAACATGATTAAGATTCTGCGGGCGTTTTTAAGTATGCGAACGGAGAATTTTATACCCAAACGGAGGAAAACCATGATTATGCGTATTAAACAGGGGCCAGACTGCGCCCTTTGCCCTGCGGATTTTATCCGCAAAAGGCGTTGAAACGGAGGCCGTCTTTTTCACGGTACAGGCTCTTGCGTCCGAACTTGCAAACGCAGACACGGAACGTGTTTGTGTATCAATCCCGGACACGTCAAACCCGGAAAAGGTTCGTGCGGAGATCGTCATGCTTTTGAACAGACCTACCGCTGCACCTAGTGCCGAAACTGTTAAGGCAGTTTTGCAAAAATCCGCCGAAATGCGCAAGCGGGCGGACGCAGAACGGGCAAAAGTGTTTCATGGGAAACAAGCACCTCTGCAAACTATTGCACCGGCTATCACTGACTATAGGGCGTTTGTTTGTCAGCACCGGCCCAATGGCAAGCATCGTTTTTACTTTGACGGCCATACTGTGCCCAAATTTGCATGGTATGGCCAAACGAGCGACGGAACCCGTTTCATCGCTGTAAAAAACGGCAAGCAGTGGGGGATGCTGTCCCATCGCGGACTGGAAAAATGGTCTCAGGATATCCGCATGGACGTGCTGGAGTTCATCGAAAACACTCCGATTCAAACCCGGTCTGAAGTAGAGTACGCCCGCACTCGTGTAGACCAAGGACAAGTGATCCGTAAAAGTAAAAGCCATTCCCGGCTTCCGTCTGCACACGTGGAAAACGCTCACCCTCACGGAAAAATGGGGCGTAAATATAAGAATTTGACCATTGCGCTGTACGGTGAAACCGTTGATATCAACGGCGTGACAGGGGATCTCCGTTCGCCTAGAACCTGCGCCTATATGGAGGGCAGCGGCATGGGACGGAGATTTGACAATAGCGACTATCGGCCTCAGATGCCCCAATTCCCGACCAAATCGGGCAAGCGTAAGTAATTACTTATTGTTACCATGGTTCCATTGCCCATCGAAACCCAGCTTTCCGTTACCTAAGTTTACATTTAGGCAATGAATTTTTTTATCGGGCAATGTGGCTATAGTATCAACAGAATCAAATTGCTTGACTGCGTCTTGACCTGTTTTTGTTTGCCTGAAAACCATACAATTATTGGTTTTTCGATTTTTCTTTTTGCTTTTAGTGGTTTGAGAAGAAATGATTTTTTTGATTTTAACAATATAAGGCGATTCTGGAGGAATGAAAAACGTTTTACTGACAGGAAAATCTTGAAGATTTTGTTTGAAATAATCATGATCAATACTTAAAGTGTAAGGTTTGTTTTTACACTTTGTCAAAACACTTTTCTGATCAAGAGAAAGTTTTTCAGCGTCAAATATTTCTTTATCATAAATAATAAGTGGGATATTTGAGCGTATTACTGACCTGCCTTTGCAAATGTCAAAGATAACAAGGCAACAGTAACAAGAGTTTCTTGAAAACAAATCGCCAAAAGTTTTCACCACAATCACCTCTTATCACCATTATATCACAAATCATCCCGCCTGTATCCATGTAGGCGGGTTTTATTATGCCCAAAAACGGAGGAAAATCCATGATTGCGCCGATATCTAGTCTTTACAAACGCCAGACGATTAGTGGTACTGGGGCAGACGTAACCACTACCAACGCCCAAGCAAATGGGTAAAAATAGAATCAAAAAGGGGAATATGAAAATGACCATGCGTCAGAAGTATGCCGGCTCTAAACCCGTTGGCGTAATTCCGTTTTCCAACTGGGGCGGGCTGGAGATCCTCGATATTGAAAGCGGCTGCACGGATAAGGTTGTGGCCGCTTTTAATTTTGGAGAGCGTGAGCAGCCCCACCGATACCGTCAGTACGAAAACGCCGAAGGGCGTGTGTTTATCAAAGTCGGGGGAGTCCGCTACTACCTGGACGAAGCATTGAGAGTGTGAAAAGGGGGTCACAATGGCAGAATGGCAAATGTTATGTGCCGAAGCTCTGAACGGGTTTGCGATTATGCTGGCGCTGTCTGGCGCTGGGGCCTGGGTTGTTTCCCGGTTTTTGGAGAAATCCGGAGTCAAGCTGTTCGATGAATGAAAGGGGTCGAAACCTATGGCCAAATGGTTATACACCTGCCTGGATAATTCCGGGAAGCAGCAAGCAATCACAGTAACCGCACCGAACAAGTTTACCGCTATAAGGAGTGGGCGAGACCGTGCCATGAAAAAAGCGGCGTGCGATATCGTCAGATGGGATTGCAAGCTGAAACAAACATAATCGCCACTTCCTTACACCCAGTCGAACTGGGCTTTTCTATTGCTTTCCGCCTTAAAAACTCTTATAATGGAACCACATTCAGCGAATAAGGAGGGTTTTTATGGCTGAAAAAAAATATATCTTTAGGTGCATTTCACATCATACAACTCCCCCGGACGTCATACTGGAACAAATTTATGATACATGGGAAGAGGCGGAAAAGCTTCGAGAAATAATGGCTGATGGTACTAAAATGGCGATACCTAAAAAGCCGTCGTTAAAGTACCTTGAATATACCGTCGAAGAAGTTGAAGTGTAATTGCATCGTATCCTGGGCATGATATAAAACCGCCCATTATAAAAAAATGAACCCGTCTTGTGCAGCTAAACCACACAGGACGGGTTTTGTTATACACCGAATCAACCACAAAATGCACATCAGCCTTTACGGTGGGGGAAAAGTACAGAAATAATCCCGGAAAATCAGTGCCGCCGGATTGACAAACCCATTAAAAATCGGTAGGATAAAGGCATGAGGTAAAATAATTTAACAAAGCGGAGGAAGGATCGTGAAGGTCAAAGCAAAAGACATTGCTAAAGCAGCCGGAGTCTCTACAACAGCGGTCTCGCTGGTGATGAACGGAAAGGACTCCCGTATTTCGGAGGCCACCCGAGAAAAGATCCTGCGCATTGCAAGGGAGATGAAGTTTCAAAGTGAGATATCGGTGCGCCCGGGCAGCCAGCGGACCAAAACGCTGGGACTGGTGCTGCCAGATCTGGAGGGCCCGGTATTCCGTGTATGGATGAACAAGGTCCAGGAGTATGCTTTTCAAAAGGGATATACGGTATTCTGCTGCACCTGCGGCGATGATGCGGTACGCTGCGGGACGATATTGGAGAGCCTGGCTGTTAAAAATGTGGATGGCTTGGTGATCACGGTGCCTAGTACGCTGGAAAAAGAGGATGTGCTGACCCGGACACTGCATACGTTGCAGGATAATGGCGTGCCCTTTGTCCTGCTGGATCGGGCGGTCTATTCCATCTTCAGCGATTTCGTCACATCCGATAATAAATACGGCGGACGCATTGCTGTGGAAAAACTGCTCCAGGCGGGCGCATCCCGGATCGGATGCGTGTTGGGACCGGAGCAGGTCTATACGACCAAAAAGCGCTTCCAAGGCTTCCAGGAAGGAATGGCGCTGCATAAAGCATCCTACCGGGAGCAGGATGTTTACCATGGTTCCTTTACGGTACAGGATGGAAAAAAAGCCTTTGCACTTTTAATGGCGCAAGGGTGCGATGGCCTTTTTGTGGAGAATGAGCGGATGACCCAAGGCGTGCTGGAAGCTGCAGCAGAACAGGGGCTGCAAATCGGGCGGGATCTCAAGCTGGCAGCTTACGATCATCCGGGGACAGAGCCGGTCATCACCATCCGGCAGAACCTGACCCTTATGGCAGAAAAAGCGGTAGACCGTCTGATCGAGCGGGTGGAAGAGCCAGAAACACAGATGCCCCCGGGGAATTTTTATGTTACACCGACAGTGGAAGACGCACAGAGCGAAAGGACGGGCACTTGATTTTTATAAAAAGGGAAACGTGCGCTCGTTTTTTGATAGAACCCGCTTGATTCTTGGGCTGAAACGTGATATGATTTATCAAATGGAAAATGTTTAGCAAATATTTAGCAAATATTTAGCAAATGCGAAGCCCCCGCTCTGTCAGGGGGTGATCGGGCAAAAGAAAGGAACGACCCCTATGTATGATTGGCAGGTAAAATTGTTTAGCAAGGAAAAGCTCTACCTGGCAGGGCCGGAGTGCTTTTACACCAATGGCTATACCCTTTGGGATTCGATGCGCCGCAAGGCAGAGTATTACGGTTTTGGGGTCACGATGCCCAGCGATAACCCGGTGGATATGAGCAGCCCGGACCGGCGTGACCATGCAAAAGCTATTTTCCAGAACTGTGCCCGCTGCATGAATGAGTCTACGGCCATCCTGGTGGATCTGGAGACCTTCCGCGGGGCAGAGCCAGACGGCGGCTCCATCTATGAGCTGGGAATGGCCTATGCAAGAGGCATCCGCTGCTATGGCTATACCCGCGACAAGCGTCCGCTGACCTGGAAGGTGCAGGGCGCACACCTGGCAGACGGCGTCGTCTGCGGCCCGGATAATAAGCCGCTGCCCTATGCAGATCTTCCGTTTGCACCGTCTATTGTCGGCGCCAGCAAGGTCATCGAGGGCGACCTCTCGGATTGCCTCCGCCTGATGATGATTGACCTGGAAGAGGATGCAAAAAACCAGGCACTTGGGCTGCAAAAAGCACAGCAAAACCCGGCCGCACCGGCAGCGCATGACCGTCCGGTGGTTTATCTGGCCAGTGCAGAGCGCTATAACCCGGATGCTTGTGCAAAGTACGAACAGATGAAAGCGATCTGCGCATCCTATGGGTTTGATGCAGTTGTCCCGATGGACCTTGTGGACAATGAGGCGGCAGCAGACCCGGAGAATCCGTACCAGACCGCAGCGCAGCTGTTCCATCGTTACCAGCAGCATGTGCGGGACTGCGATATCATCCTGGCAGACCTGAACGATTTCCGCGGCTATGAACCCAGCAACGATGTCAGTTTTGAGTGCGGCATGGGGTACCAGCTGGGCAAAAAACTGTTTGGTTATATGCGGGACACCACCCCCATGCGGGAGCGCATCCCTAACTACGGCGAGTCGCGGGAGTACCGGGATGAGTGCGGACGCAATGCAGAAAACTTCGATTATCCCATCAATTTGATGTTCGCTGGCTCCATGCCGATCTTCCAGTGCAGCAGCTTTGAGGATGCCGTCCGGCAGATGACGGAAGCACAGAAGTAAACCGGAAATTCTGGACAGGGGCAAAGCGGAAGGGAGGCTCTTATGCAGACAGAACAACGCCGGCAGCAGATCTCTGCTGCCAAGGGAGAACGGCCTGTGGAACTTGTGCTGAAACGGGCCCGGGTGGTAAATGTTTTTACTAACGAGGTGGAACAGGCAGATGTGGCCATCCACCAGGGGCAGATCGTAGGCATAGGCGAATACACCGGGGAGACAGAGCTGGACCTTGCAGGAAAGTATGTCTGTCCTGGTCTGATCGATGGGCATATCCACATTGAAAGTTCCATGCTCTGCGGCCCTGCCTTTGCACAGGCCGTCCTGCCCCATGGGACCGTAGCTGTGGTGACCGATCCGCACGAGATCTCCAATGTGGCCGGGACAGCCGGTCTGGAGTTTATGATGGAGACCACAAAGGATCTGGATCTTTCGGTCTACTTTATGCTGCCGTCCTGTGTGCCGGCAGCAGACCTGGATGAATCCGGTGCAGTGCTGGAAGCCGAAGATCTGGCCCCGTATTACGCATCGCCCCGTGTTCTGGGCCTGGCAGAATTGATGAATGTCTTTGGAACAGTGCACGGGGATGAAAAGATCCTGAAAAAGATCGAGGACTGTGCAGCGGCCCGCAAACCGATGGACGGTCATGCACCTTTCCTCAGCGGCAAAGATCTGAACGCCTATGTCACAGCGGGTGTGCAGTCCGACCATGAGTGCTCTGCGTTGGAAGAAGCAATGGAAAAGCTTCGCCGGGGGCAGTATATCATGGTGCGGGAGGGTACTGCGGCGCAGAATCTTCAGGCCCTGCTCCCGCTGTTCCAGGAGCCCTATTGCGAGCGGTGCATGCTGGTGACGGATGATAAGCACCCCGGCGATCTGCTGGAAGGCGGCCATATCGATTTCATCATCCGCAAAGCGGTGGCGGCAGGAGTGGACCCCATCCTGGCGATCAAGATGGGCAGCCTGATCCCCGCCCGTTACTTCGGTTTGACCCAAAATGGTGCAGTCGCCCCGGGCTACGCAGCGGATCTGATCGTGGTGTCGGATCTGGAAAACTTCACAGTGGAACAGGTCTATAAGGCCGGCAAGCTGGTGGCCGAAAAGGGCCATGCGCTTCACCCGGCTCCGCTTCAGCTGGATAAGGTGCGGTTTGACAGTGTACTGCACTCCTTCCATATGGACGAGATCACCCTGCAGGATCTGGAACTTCGGCAGACAGGGGAGTGGGAGCGAGTCATTTGCCTGACCCCTCATGAGCTGCTGACCCAGGAAAAGATCGTCCCCTTCCAGACCCATCCCGGGACAGCCCCCGGCGTGGATGTGGAACAAAAGATCGTAAAGCTGGCGGTTTTTGAGCGGCATCACAACTCTGGCCATGTGGGGATCGGCTTTCTGGGCAACTATGGCCTGCGCTGCGGTGCCGTAGCCTCCAGTATTGCCCACGATTCCCATAACCTTATCGTGGCAGGCACCAACGATGCAGATATGGCCCTGGCTGGCAATCGGGTCCGTCAAAATGGCGGCGGACTGGCGTTTGCCGTCAACGGGCAGGTGGTTGGAGAACTGCCCCTCCCCGTTGCAGGTCTGATGAGTACAGAAGATGCAGTGTCGGTGGAAAAGACCCTCCGAGAGCTGAAATCCGCCCTGCGGGAGTATGGTATCTCGGAAGAGATCGATGCTTTTATGACCTTGGCTTTTGTTAGCCTGCCGGTGATCCCAAAGCTTCGGCTGAATACCTACGGCATCGTGGATGCAGAGCGGCAGCAGATCCTCCCGGCGGTGTTCTGAAAAAAGAAGGAGGCCGGGTGGTTGGTTCTGTGGGCTGACCACAGCAGCAGCGTCTGTGGGGGATCACTTTTTTGGCTTTATGACAGTAGACAGAAAACTGGATGCAGGGCAGGGAGGCCCTGCTGTTATCTGTGGGAACAGAAAAGAGCAATACAAAACCGGCATAGCCAAAGCTATGCCGGTTTTGTGCGCCTGTGGCGGGAAAGGGAAGCTCCCCGCCGCAGGTGGAATATTTGTGATAGGGATCAGCGCTCTTATTCCGACCGCAGCGCAGTGACAGGGTTGCACTTGGCAGCGCTCATAGAGGGGATCAGACCGCCCAGGATGGTCAGCAGCGTGGAGAGCAGCACCAGGATCACGGCTGCATCCAGCGGCAGCACCGCTGTCATTTGACTGCTGCCGGATACCGACCGGATCAGCATATTGCCGGGGATCAGCAGCAGCTCGCTGAGGATGATGCCCAGTATGCCGGAGAACAGACCAATGATCAAGGTCTCGGCATTGAACACCTCGGACACATTGCGCTTGGATGCGCCAATGGCACGCAGGATGCCGATTTCCTTACGGCGTTCCAGCACACTGATATAGGTGATGACGCCGATCATGATGGAGGAGACCACCAGCGAGATGGACACAAAGGCCACCAGCATACTGCTGATCATGTTCACGATCTCGGTCACCGAGGTCATCAGAGTGCCCACCAGATCGGTGTAGCGGATCACCTTTTCCTCCTCGCCCTGTGCGGTCATTGCGTTGTTGTAGGTCTCCAGCTCTTCCAGGATCACAGCCTTGCTCTCAAAATCCAAGGGATAGATCCGGATCTGGCTGGGACGAGAGAAGTCCACATACCCAAAGTTTTGCAGGTTGGAATCATATGTGGCGCTGGAGGAGAGCATAGCCGAAGTCAGCAGCTCGCTGATCTGGGTCTCATCCATGCTCAGAGAGATGGCATCCTTAAAGGCAGATGCATCGATCTTGATGGCGTTTTCCATCTGGCTGGCCAGCTTGGACAGACCCTTTTGCAGCTGGGTCTGCAAGGTGTCCATGATCTTGGGCATAGCCTGGCTCATGACCTGCTGCAGCACACTTCCCAGCTGAGTCTGCAGCACCTGGTTCAGCTGTGCAGAATACCCGGCCAGAGCCTGCTGCAATGCAGTGGAAAGCTGCTGGCTTACCGCCTGCTTGTCGATCAGCTCTTCCATAGCTTCCTTCATCAGCTGCTGGAACTGAGGCGTCTGCAGGTAGGAGCCAAAGTCCAGCCGGTTCAGATGCAAAAATCCGTTGCCGATCACATAATCCTTGTAACCGTTCAGCACCTTCTGGGCCAGAGCCTGTACCTTTTCAGCAGGGATAGACAGGCTCAGGCTTTCCATCAAAGCACCAATGGTGTCCGGGTCCAGACCGGGCAGCTGGCTGAAGTCCAGCTGCAGCGAGCTGAAATCCACCAGTCCTTCCAGATCCAGTGCGCCGCTGTTCAGATCAAACACACCGGACAGATCCAGTGCATCGGGGTTGAACTGGAATGCCTGCTGCAAGCGATCGGTATCAACAGAGAACAGCTTGTTCAGCTCCAGTGCCGGAGCCTTTTCCTCCGCACCAAACGGCTGGCCGGTAAGGACGTTCACTTCCGGCTGTGCCATCTGCTGGTGGACGATCTCGCTGTTGGAAGCAAAGTCTGCCATATGGGGGACCAGCTCCGGAGAATAGGCAATGCCGGAACCCAGCATGGTGGCAGAAGCATTGGCCTTGGGCTGTACAACGCCCACCACGGTCAGATCTTCCGAGTTTGCCAGAAGCTCCTGCATAAAGGGCTTATCATCGCCCTTATCCACCCAGACACTGTGGGCGTCATCGTAGACATAACGCTGGGCAGGGTTGGCCAGCTTGAAGTGGATATTCAAAAAATCCTCATAGCGGTAGGCGTGGAAGTCCTCCGGAAGGTCTACATTTTGGTTCTGGGCAAATTGCTGCACCATTTTATCCAGCTCGGCGCTGTCCCGCAGACCCATGGAGTAGAGCGCATAGTCCGTTACACTGCCGTCCGCCGCCAGCACCACCACACACTCGTTGTAGTGCTCGGGCCACCGTCCGGCTTTTACGTCGTACTGGGTGTCGTACAGTCCTTCGTTCCGGGGCAGGGAATAGAATACGCTGGTATCCATCATGGAGGATACCACCTCATTGGTGGAGGATACGCCGCTGAGACCCAGCGCCGCCAGGGTGGAATCCGGGTTGACCTGGCGGTAGCTGCCGTCCTCCCGGATCTGATAGATCTGAGGAGATACACCGTATAGATACTCAATGGACGAGGCGTGCTGTGCAGCAGATGCGGCGTCGCTTTCCAGATAAGCCTTCAATGAGGCCAAGTCGTTGGAGGAGATGCCGGACACCAGCGGGGTGATCAGTTCCCGTACCGTGACCATGCCCTCTTCAGGGGCGTTCTGTGAGCCGACAACGCCTTGCCCTAAGGGGCTGGAGGAGAGCATGGAAGTGATGTCGATGCCGTTGCTAAGGATCTGCAGCGGGTATTCCGACAAGGTGGAGCGCTCCATATCCGCGATGTAGTCATTGACACCGGCGGAAAGAGAGATGATCAATGCAATGCCGATAATACCAATGGAGCCGGCAAATGCTGTCAGCAGAGTACGGGCTTTTTTGGTGCGCAGGTTGTTGAAGCTCAGCACCAGGGAGGTGAACAAAGACATGGAGGACCGGCCCATATTCATATGCACCGGCGGCTCCAGCTGCGATTCATCCGGCCGGAAAGGATCGGTGTCGGATTGGATGATGCCGTCCTTCACGGTGACGATACGGGTAGCATACTGTTCAGCCAGGTCGGGGTTGTGGGTCACCATTACCACCAGCCGGTCCTTGGCTACCTCTTTCAGCAGCTCCATTACCTGTACGCTGGTCTCACTGTCCAGTGCACCGGTGGGCTCGTCTGCCAGCAGGATATCGGGGTTGTTGACCAAAGCACGGGCAATGGCGACTCGCTGCATCTGTCCGCCGGACATTTCAGAGGGGCGTTTGTGCAGCTGATCGCCCAGGCCCACCTTTTGCAGCGCCTCGGCGGCCCGGCGGCGGCGCTCCGCTCCGGATACGCCGGAGATGGTCAGCGCCAGCTCTACATTGGACAGAATGGTCTGGTGCGGGATCAGATTGTAACTTTGAAAAACAAAGCCTACCGTGTGGTTGCGGTAGGAGTCCCAGTCCCGGTCAGAGTATTTCTGGGTCGAGATCCCATTGATGATCATTTCGCCGCTGTCGTAGCGGTCCAGTCCACCAATAATGTTTAACAGCGTGGTCTTGCCGGAACCACTGGGGCCCAGGATCGCGACAAACTCGTTGTCACGCAGGCTCAGACTGACGTCGTCCAGTGCTTTCTGCAGCAGCTCGCCGGTTTTATATTCTTTACGGATGTGTTTGAGCTTGAGCATAGTCCTCCCTTTCTGGGGCGGCCGGCACGGAAGTACACGGCCCCAAACGGCCCCCTTTGCCGGGATCGATCTGATATTAGTATGTTCATTTGTCGTCTGTTGTTAAAAGACGAGCCAGGCTTGCAGCGGAAACAGTGGGAAAAAGATTCCGATCCGGTGGGCTGCCTATACGCGTGCGGGCGGTCTGACAGCAACTCTGCAGCTTGTTCAGCGGTGCAGAGGGCCGCAAGGGGATGTGCGGCGTTTCAAGCCGTCAGCGGCGCCCTAACCCTTATAATTCTACCAAATGATTGTGAATATTCCATGGATATTTAGGGGATGTCTTAGAAAAAATGCGCAAGAGCTTTTCATCTGCTGTAAAACTTTTCATTGCTGCGCTCATTTCTTGGGAAAACAAAGGTGGTTCCAGGGACTTTCTCTCCTCTAGTCTGTGCATCTGGGGGGGCAAAATACCCTTTGTTCCGGTGCAGATCATCCGCTGGAAAGATGGAGGGAGGGTGTGCTGCACCAAGCAGCGGGACGTGCAGAAAGGTGTTTTTTCGCTGTTTTTGCAAAAGTACTGTTTATTGGTCCCAAAACGTGCTATTCTTTGGATATGGAGCAAACCATTCCAGTCTGATGGGGGAGGCACAGCAAATGCCGAATAAAGATTATGGCTATTTTGGGAAAGGGAGCACGGGCTATGCGCAGTATAAAACGTCCTTCGACCGTAATTTTGGCGGCCCGGATAAGCAGCCCAGCGGCTGCTCTGGATGTGGTTTTTGGGTCAATCTGGTGTTTGTAGTTGTGGCGGTGCTCTTGATCCTGGGTCTTGTTCTGAGCGGAGCAATAACTCTGATCATGAACATATTCAATATGTTCTGGTGATCACAGAAAGGCAGTCTGTTCCACAAAAACTTCAAAAACGGTGCCCCGGCAAAAGAAAAGGCATAGCCTTGTGCTCCAGCGCAGAATCCGGTATACTAAGAAGAAAGCGATTTTCCGGGGGATGCGTTTTAGAGCAGGATCGTCCCGGAGCCATCCGAACAAGCAAAGAGAAGGGGAGAGTCCGTTTATGATCCGCGTGCTGATGGTGGAGGATGACCCGGTGATCCGGGACACCACTCGATACTTTCTGGAAAGCCAGCAAAATTTTTCTGTCACCTGTGCGGATACTGGGGGCGAAGCGCTGTCCCATGCGCGGGAGATCTTTGACGTGATCCTGATGGATATCCTGCTCCCAGACACGAACGGAGTGGATCTGTGTCAGCGTCTGCGCAGCTGGCACCATTGCCCGATCATCTTCACTTCCTGCCTGGACGATACGGAAACCATCGTGCGTGCGCTGGAGCTGGGCGGAGACGATTTTGTGTCGAAACCATATGATAACAAGGTCCTGCTGGCCCGTATCATGGCCAACATCCGCCGTGTACAGATGGATGCGGCGGAACCCAGTGCCAATGGATATCACTGTGCGGCCTTTAGCTTGGATGCCAACAGCCATTGCGTCCAGAAAGGGGCAGCGTCTATCCATCTGGCAGATATGGAATATAGGATCCTCAACCTGTTTGTCCGGCATCCCAATACTTTTTTTACCGCAAATCAGCTGTATGCCAAGATATGGGGCAAGGACAGCCTGGGGGATGTGCGCACGGTGCAGGTCCATATCCATAATCTCCGGGGCAAGATCGAGCCGAACCCCGCAAAGCCGGTCTACCTGAAAAATGTCTGGGGAAAAGGCTATATCTTTACCCCGGAAGGCCAGTGAAATGACAGAATAGATCTTTGCTTTTGCAGACAGGTCGGTACACAGTATCGGCCTGCTTTTTGTTTCAAAACGGTGGATAGGACTGGATCGGGTTAAGTTTTCTTAACATGGTTTCAAATCTTAATAAAACTTAATCAATGCTTTCGATTTGGGGCGGACACGACGCTGCAGCAGTTTCTGTGCCGGTTTTTTGGTGCTGGAAATATAATTCTGGTTAAGAAAACTTAAAAGACAAGACGGCTTCTTTGTGTTAAAATATTGTCGAACGAAGTTCCGTGGGCCTGTGATCCACGGGTGGAACAAAAACAGAAAGGACCCCCTTATCATGAATAAGATCTCCCGCAAAGGCTTTTTGAAGATTGCCGCTGCTGCGGCTATGGGCACTGTCACTGCTGGTGCTCTGACCGGCTGCAATTCGGCTTCCTCCTCCGTTGCTGCTTCCGGCTCTGCCTCCGCTTCCGGCGGGCTGTACACTCCCGGCACCTATGAGGGCACCGCCGAGGGCATTTCCTCCACCGTCAAGGTCACCATGACCTTCAGCGAGACCGCCGTCACCGACGTGGTGGTGGATACCTCGGGCGAGACTGCCTCTTACGGCGCTGCTGCCGCCGGCCAAGCACATGCCGCC
>OBYG01000696.1_pt1 | contig 22864 bp, 25 predicted proteins | sample 1538201 | NCBI WGS metagenome assembly OBYG01 (sample SAMEA2580177, study PRJEB22360) | human gut metagenome | biome: human gut; feature: human-associated habitat; material: faeces | place: Denmark | collected 2008/2010 | reverse complement strand
GAGCGCGCAGGCGGTCGTGTCGGCGTGGATGAACTCGTCCGGTCACCGCGCGAACATCCTGTCGTCTTTGTTCGGACGAATGGGTGTCGGTCAGGCGACGATCGGTAGACGCACCTACTGGGTGCAGCTGTTTGCCGACTAAGCAGGCAGAAAAAAGCACCTGTGCACACGTGAAAAAAAGAGAAAAACATGTGTGCGGACGAGAAAAACAGAGAGAGCGTCGGAAAATCAAAGAAATAACAAAGATACCGCGAAAAAACTTGTTTTTTCGCGGTTTTTATTGACTTTTGACACAAATGATTATACTATAAAAGGTACGAGTAATTGTAATTTCAGATAGGGGGTGCATCGTGGTTGAGCAAACACTTGATCGACCTCGTAAACATCAAAAAAGAATTTGACGGCGAACCCATTCTTCGCGGAATCAATCTCTATATTCGGGATAAGGAATTTATTACGCTGCTCGGCCCTTCGGGCTGCGGCAAGACAACGACGCTGCGCATCATCGGCGGTTTTGAGACTCCGACTTCGGGCGATGTGCTCTTTGAGGGCAAGCGCCTCAACGACGTACCGCCGTATAAACGTGAGATCAATACGGTTTTCCAGCGCTATGCGCTCTTTCCGCATCTGAATGTTGCGGAAAATATCGCCTTCGGCCTGCACATCCGCAAGATGCCGGCAGACGAGATCGCGCGCAAGGTCTCGCGCATGCTGGAGCTGGTCGGCCTCAAGGGCTTTGAGAACCGTGACGTCACCTCGCTGTCGGGCGGACAGCAGCAGCGCGTCGCGATTGCCCGCGCACTGGTCATGGAGCCGCGCGTCCTGCTGCTTGACGAGCCGCTCGGCGCACTCGATCTCAAGCTGCGCAAGGAAATGCAGTTCGAGCTCAAGCGCATCCAGCAGTCGACCGGTATTACCTTTATCTATGTTACGCACGATCAGGAAGAAGCGCTCACCATGTCGGACACCATCGTGGTCATGAACCGCGGCCACATCCAGCAGATTGGCACCCCGACCGATATCTACAACGAGCCGGTCAACGCCTTTGTCGCGGACTTCATCGGTGAGTCCAACATTCTGCCGGGTACCATGCTCAAAGACCGTCTGGTGCGTTTCTGCACCCATGACTTTGTCTGCGTGGACGAGGGATTTGGCGAGATGGCTCCGGTCGATGTGGTCATCCGTCCGGAGGATCTCAAGATCACCCCGACCGAACAGGCACAGCTGACCGGCATTGTGGAATCCATCGTGTTCAAGGGCGTGCATTACGAAATGATGGTGCGCACCGAGCACTTCACCTTTACCGTACATTCGACCCAGTGCGAGACGGTCGGCAAGGCTGTCGGCCTGTCGGTCGATCCGTTTGATATCCACATCATGCACAAGTCCGAACAGGAAGGCGGACAGATGGAGGAAAAACGTTGAAAAAGAACATGGCATATCCCTATGGGGTGTGGATGGTTGTTTTCATCGTGTGCCCCATCCTGCTGATCGTCCTGTACGCCTTTTCGGACAGTGCAGGCGGTTTTACGGTAGAAAATTTCGCCGGAATCGTCGAGTATTGGCCGATTTTCGTCCGCTCGTTCGTTCTGGCGCTCATCTCGACGGTCATCTGCCTGATTCTGGGCTATCCGCTGGCCTATATCATGTCACGCCAGCCACCCCAGCGTCAGCAGCTCTACATGACGCTCATCATGCTGCCCATGTGGATGAACTTCCTGCTGCGCACCTACGCTTGGATGTCCATTCTGGAAAACAAGGGCTTTATCAATCAGTTTTTGAACCAGATTGGCCTGATTTCGTTCTTGCAGAACCATTTCGGCTACACGCTGGACTATATTCCGCTCATTAACACCTCGGGCGCGGTTGTTTTGGGTATGGTTTATAACTTCCTGCCCTTCATGGTACTGCCCATCTACACCGTGCTCATCAAGCTCGATCCCAAGATCATCGAGGCCGCGCAGGATCTGGGCGCACCCATGCGCATCGTGTTCCAGCGCGTCATATTTCCGCTGTCGCTGCCCGGCGTCATTTCGGGCATCACCATGGTTTTTGTGCCCTCGGTGTCCACCTTTGTCATCTCCAAGCTGCTCGGCGGCGGTAAGTACATGCTGATCGGTGACCTCATCGACCTCGAGTTCATGGGCAACGCTTACAATCCCCAGCTTGGTTCGGCCATTGCGCTCGTGATGATGGGACTCATTTTCCTGTGCATGTGGGTGATGAACAAGTTTGATGACGGTTCCTCTGAAGAAGGGGGGCTGATGCTGTGATGAAAAAGTTCATTGAGAAATTTTACATGGCCATTCTGTTCATCCTGCTGTACGCACCGATTTTCGTGCTCATGCTGTTCTCGTTTAACGACAGCAAGAGCCGCGTGTCCTGGCACGGCTTTACGCTCGATTGGTATGTACAGATGTTTCAGGATGAGCGCATCCTGCATTCGCTCTATGTGACCATCTTCGTTGCGGTCATCTCGGCGATCTTCGCTACCATTCTGGGCACAGCGGCTGCCATCGGCATTCAAAAGATGGGACGCCGCGCGCGCGGTGTGTATCTGACCATCAACAATATCCCCATGTCGTCCTCGGACACCATCATGGGCGTGTCGTTCATGCTGCTGTTCAGCTTTCTAGCCTTTGAAAAGGGGTATCTGACCCTGATTTTGGCGCATGTTACGTTCTGCATTCCCTATGTCGTGCTCAACGTTATGCCCAAGCTCAGACAGCTGGACAAAAACGCCTACGAGGCTGCGCTCGACCTGGGTGCAACCCCGCGTCAGGCGTTCTGGAAGGTCATTATCCCTGAGATCATGCCGGGTATCGTGACCGGTGCCATCATGGCTTTCACCATCTCGATCGACGACTTTGTGGTTTCGTACTTTACAGCGGGCAATACCAGCCAGCCGCTGTCGGTCGTCATCTACTCCATGGTGCGCCGCCGTATCAGTCCCAAGATCAACGCGGTGTCGACCATCCTGTTTGTCTTTATCCTCATCCTGCTCATTGTCATTAACATCCGCCAGACCCGTGCACTCAACAAGAAGAAAAAGTTGACCGTGTACAAAAAGCGCAGTCATCCGATTGGAAAGTGCGTGCTGGCCGGTGTGGTGTGCATCTTCCTGATTGGCGGCCCGCTGGCTGGCCTGATGGGCGGCAGCGCATCCGACGGACAGATCGTCAACGTCTATAACTGGGGCGAGTATATGGACGAGTCCCTGCTCGAACAGTTTGAGGCCGAGACCGGATACAATGTCGTGTACACGACATTTGACTCTAACGAGAGCATGTACTCCCGTCTTAAGACCGAGAGCTATGACGTGGTCATCCCGTCCGACTACATGGTCGCACGCCTGATTAACGAGGGCATGGTGCAGCCGATCAACTATGACAATATCCCGAATTTCTCGCTCATCGACGAGAAATACACTCATCTTGCCTTTGACCCCGAACAGCAGTATTCGGTGCCTTACACTTGGGGCGTGGTCGGTATGATCTACAATACCAAGTACATCGACGAGGAGGATATTGGTTCGTGGGATCTGCTGTGGAATGAGAAGTACGCCGGAGAGGTTGCCATGTTTGACAACCCGCGCGACGCACTGGGTATTGCACTGAAGTATCTGGGATACAGCCAGAACACTGAGAACGCGGACGAGCTGCGCGAGGCGGCAGCGCTCATCACCAAGGGCAAGCAGACCACTTTCCAGGGACTGTTCATGGATCAGATTCTGGAAAAGCTGCCCAACGAGGAGCTGTACGCCGCACCGTATTATAACGGTGACGCGGTGACCATGATGGACGAGAACCCCAACCTTGCGTGCTATGTCCCCAAGGAGGGCACCAACCTCTTTGTCGACGCCATGTGCATCCCGGCCAACGCCAAGAACGTCGAGGGCGCTGAGGCGTTCATCGACTTCATGTGCTCGACCGAAGCGGCAGCGGCAAACGCCGAATACATCGGCTATTCCAGCCCGCAGCGCGAGGTCTATGAGATGCAGCCCGAGGAGATTCAGAACGATCCGGTGCACTATCCGAGCGCCGAGGCGATTGCAAACTCCGAAACCTTCTTGAACCTGTCCGATGAGACCAACAAGCTCTATACCGCCCTGTGGGCAGAGCTGCTCAAGTAAAAACAGGCAGACCGCTGAGAGAATCATCCTCAGCGGTCTTTTTTGCAAAAAAAGACCCGACCACGGGCAAAACCCGGGTCGGGGACAGTGGCTGGAAAGGGAATCAGTCCTCGTCGTCCTGTACGATCTCAACCTCGTCCATCGAGATCATTTCGTGGCAGACGCTGACAATGACAATTTCACCGTGCTGGTTGCGGCATTCGCCCTTGATGGTGCATACGTAAAATTCACTTTTGGTGCGTGCTTCAATGAGCTGGATGTTTGCTGTGATGGTATCGTTATAGTAGACTGGCTTTAAGAACTTGGTGCTCTGATCGATAAAGATCGCACCCGGTCCGGGCAGAGACATGCCCATTGCGGTCGAGATAAAGCTGGCCGGAATATTGCCGTGCACGATGCGCTTGCCATAGCGCGTGTGCCGTGCAAACTCTGCATTCATGTGCAGACCGTTAAAATCACCTGTAATGCCTGCGAACGCGTAGACATCGCTCTCAGAAATGGTCTTGGAGAACGAGGCACGGTCGCCAATGTGGAACACTTTTTTTTCTGCCATGGGATCGCATCCTTTCCATTAGACAAGCAGCACGGACTGCCGTTTTTCTTATGTCCATTATACGACAGACCGGGGGAGACTGTAAAGCAAAATCGCCGTCCACAGGCCTGGAGAAAGGGCCGGAAAATTGCATTGAATTCTCTCTGGTAAAGTGATACAATAATAAAAATATCCATCCATCCTGGCACGCGTACACAACATGCCAGAAGAAATGGAGGACAAAAAGATGGCAGTACTGTTTTTGACCATGTGTCTGATGCTCGCGCTGGGCGGCTGCGGCGGCGGTCAGACCGACACAGACCAGCAGGCCGAGGCCCAGACCCAAACGCAGACGGCTGAGAGCGAGGAGGGCGGCAAGCAGACGGCAACCGAGTACACCTTTGCGCTGGCCGACGGAGAGCAGAAGGACGTGAGTGACCTGATTTTTGAGCAGAATGTCACGGTCAGCGGAGAAAACGCACAGATTACCTTTGTGAATTGTGAATTTCAGGGCAATGTCATCAACACGGCAAGCGAGGGAACCCGTGTCATCCTTCAGGGTTCAACGGTGGATGGACAGTGCGTATTCCAGAGCGACATGAAGGAAACGACGATGGAGTGGTCGTTCCCGAAGTTCTTGGTAGACGCGCCGGTGGACGCAGCCGCTGAGGACTGCATCGGCTCGGTCATTGCCTTCGGTGATTTTGAGATCACCTGGAACGGTCAGCCTTACAAGATGCAGGACGCGACGCTCTTTGTCGATCTGAGCAATGCAGACGCTGGTTTTGTGCCTTATGAGGGTCAGAAAGCCAATTATTTCTGTGTTGCACAGTGGTGGGAGAATGGAGAGCAGCAGGTACTGGTCGAATGTGAATACGACCCCAATCTATAAAAGAAAAAGCAGACACCAAGCGGTGTCTGCTTTTTTAGTCCAGATGATCGGGCAGCATGGCGACCTCGTCCTTGATGGTCTTGAGGACAAAATGGGTCTTGGTGGCCGAAACGCCCGGAATGCTCTTGATGGTACGGTGAATCTGCTCGAGGCTGGCTGACGAGTCGGTGACGATCTTGAGCAGGAAGTCAAACTCACCGGTCAGATAGTGACACTCGGCAACGTTGGGATGACGGCGAATCATATCGACCAGATCATCATAGTATTTGGGGTGTTCCAGACTGACTTCCATCAGCGCGGTCAGGTCGTTGCCGACCTGCTTGGGGTCGATGAGTACGGTGTACTGTCGGATGATGCCAGCGGCCTCCATGCGTCGGATGCGTTCGATGACCGCTGAAACGGATAGATTCACTTTGTGGCTGATATCGGACGCCTTGCACCGCGCGTTCTCACGCAGACAGCGCAGGATATCCAGATTGATGCGGTCGATCATAGGCTGTTGTCTCGCTTCCTTACAGAAATGTTATAGAACTATTATAGCACAGGCAGGGGATGGGTTCAATGATGCAAACGATCAGAAAATACCCTCGGGCAGGCATAAATCGCCGTGCGGAACGCGATCCCAAGAGAAGAGCGGGATGAGTTCGCGGGCAGAGATGGCTTCGGGACGGTCGATCAGACCGGTCGCGCAGGCCAGTGCACCGGTCAGCTGTTCGGGCGTAAAGCGTGTGCGCAGAATGCCGAGGTCAAGGTCGGCGGCGCCCTTGGACAACCGCCGTCCGTCCACGTCACCCAGTAGCGGCATGTGAATGAACTGCGGCGGGGTGAAGCCCAGCAGCTCATGCAGCCAGATCTGACGCGCGGTCGAGCCCAGCAAATCGCGGCCGCGCACAACTTCGGTGACACCCTCAAGGGCGTCGTCGACCACGACGGCCAGCTGGTAGGCAAACACGCCGTCCGAGCGGCGAATGATGAAGTCGCCGCACTCTGTGGGGAGGTGCTCGGTGCATGTACCCTGCAAACCATCGGTGAAGGTAATCGTGCGGTCGGGGACGGTCAGACGTGCAGCTGGTTTGCGGGTTTTGCGCTTCTGTGCGACTTCGTCCGGTGTCAAATTCCGACAGGTACCCGCGTAGATGACACGACCGTCCGACAGATGAGGGGCGGAGGCCGCGTGCAGGGCAGCACGCGAACAAAAACAGGGATAAATCAATCCCTTTTGCTCGAGCAGATCAAAATAGTGCTGGTAAATCTCGGTACGCTCGCTCTGGTAGTAGGAGCCGTCCGGCCCGCCCTTGGAACCGCCGGCATCCCAGTCAAGACCCAGCCAGGTCAGGTCGTCTTCGATGAGATCGGCATAGGAACGCGGGCAGCGATCGGGGTCTAGGTCCTCGATGCGCAGAACATACCCTCCATTTTGACTGCGGGCGGACAGCCAGGACAGCAGTGCGCACAGCACGTTGCCCAGATGCATTCGACCGCTGGGCGAGGGCGCGAACCGCCCGACGAGTTGTTTCATGGTCAAGCTCCTTTGCGAAAATCTTTCATTATTATAACACAACATAGCCGGGTATGGTATAATAGAATGCGAAAAACAGACACAAAAAGAAGGGAAAAGCAATGAAACGCAAGATTTCGCTGTTGTGTGCTTTGTTGCTGGCAATCGTCAGCATCGGGGCGTTTGTGTTTGTCTTTCCGGCGGGACAGTCGACCATGCCAGAAAAGCAGTCCGCGCAGGATACCGCGCAGACCCAGCCGACCGAGCAGCCGGAATCGACCGAGCAGGAGACCGAACCGACCACCGAGTCCGCAGACGACACTGCGCCGCTGGGCACGCATCCGATGGATGGCATCATAGAGAAGATGACGCGAGAGGAAAAGGTCGCGCAGATGTTTTGGGTGCGCTGTCCAGACACCGGTGCAGTCGAGCTGATCGAGCAGTACAATCCGGCAGGATATGTGCTTTTTGCGCATGATTTTGAGGATAAGACGCGCGACGCGGTCGCCCAGACCGTACAGTCTTATCAGGATGCGGCGTATGTAAAGTTCAGCGAACAGGCGTATGCGGTCATGATCGACCACAGAACCGACCTGATCGATGAAATGATCGACGAGATCAATGGGAAACATTATTATGGGGCGTCATCCTGTTTATGGTGGCCAGGCAGTATGAAGCACTGGGCGATGACGAACATGCACTGATTTATTATCAGAACGCAAAGGTTTGCTTCCATCCCCAGGCCGTATATGTGCCCCTGCTCGAAAAGCAGATGAAGCAGCTCGAGGAGCGGACACAGACAGGGAAAACGGTACTGTCCTGATCGGGACGGTATCTCGATAATGAAGATAGGAGAAGAAGAACAATGATCGGATTATTAGTAACTGGACACGCAAACTTTGGCTCGGGCATTACCAGCTCGGTCAACCTCATCGCAGGCGAGCAGGAAGCTTACCGCTATGTTGATTTCCTGCCCACTTACAGCCTGGAAGATCTGTCCCGCGAGCTGAACAAGGCGCTCGACGATCTGAAGGATTGCGAGCACATTCTGGTATTTGCCGATCTGGTCGGCGGTACCCCGTTCCGCACCGCAGTTGAGGTCGGCTATCCGCGCGGCAACGTTACGGTGATCGGCGGTACCAACCTGCCCATGCTGCTCGAAGTCTCCATGACTCGTAAGTTTGAAGACGATGTCGAGGAGCTGGTTAAGACCGCACTGCAGACCGGCAGCGAGCAGGTACTCAAGTACGAGTTCCAGGCTGTTCAGCCGGAAGAGTGCGAAGACGGAATCTAAAAGATTCACTCAAACACGAAAATTCATACAGATTTTTCAATGATCACAGCTTGCGGGTGAGACCACCCGCACAGGAAAAGGAGTAATAATCATGAAGACTGTATTTGGTATTGGCGAAGATAAGATGCAGAAAACCTCCTCGGTATTTACCCTGTCCGAGATTTATCAGCAGCCGGCAACTTGGGAAAAGACCTGCCGTCAGATCGCAGAGCACAAGGACGAGCTCAAGAAGTTCATCGATCAGGTTGTTACTTGCGAGGATTTCGATATCGTTCTGACCGGCGCAGGCACCAGTGAGTTCGTTGGCAACGCGCTGTTCCCGCACCTGACCCGCCTGATGAACCATAAGGTAAAGTCCTACGGTACCACCGATATCGTTGCAACCCCCGAGGCTTACCTGTCCCGCACCAAGCCCACCCTGCTCATCAGCTTCGGCCGTTCGGGCAACTCTCCGGAGTCTGTCGGCGCAATCGATGCAGCAGAGGCTGTATGCGATCACGTATACCATCTGTTCGTTACCTGTAACAAGGACGGCGCTCTGTCCAAGCGTGCAGCAACGACCGATAACTGCTACGCAATCAACCTGACCGACGAGACCCATGACCAGAGCTTTGCAATGACTTCGAGCTTCTCGAACATGTATCTGGCAACCTACCTGTGCTTCCGTCTGGACGAGCTGGACGAGACCATCGCAAAGGTTCGCACCATGATCGAGGCTGGCCAGTCCTTCCTGGACAACCAGTACGGCATTGCACAGAAGATCGTCGACGAGTACAACTTCAACCGTATCGTTTACCTGGGCAGCAACACCCTGAAGGGCACCTCTCAGGAGTCCGCTCTGAAGATGCTGGAGCTGACCGCTGGCGGCGTTGTTACCATGTACGACACCCCTCTGGGCTTCCGTCATGGTCCCAAGTCCATCATCAACGACGACACCATCACCGTTGTTTACCTGAGCGATGACCCGTACACCAGACAGTACGAAGTTGACCTCATCAAGGAGATGAGCGGCCAGCGCAAGGGCAACAAGATCGTTGCTGTTATGTCCAAGGCTGACGACGCTGTTGCAGCTCTGGTTGACTACACCGTTGTTTACGGTCTGGAAGGCGAGCACGAGAACGTTCTGCTCGGTCTGGACTACATCCTGTTTGGGCAGTGCTCAAGTCCCTGGCTATGGGCATCACCCCGGACAATCCGTGCCCCACCGGTGAGGTAAACCGCGTTGTTAAGGGTGTTACCCTGTATCCGTACACCCGCGCATAAGAATCAGAGAAAGAAAAAACCATGCCTGGTAACCGGGTGCAGCCAGCGGGGACTATCCTTCGTTTGCACCGTGTTGCGTATCACAGCAGAAGGAGCAAAACAGCATGAATTGGGAAGTAATCCTGTGGGCCTGCGGTACGGTTGGCGTACTGTTCGTTGTATGCGCACTGGTCATTTCGATCATGTCCGCACGCAATATGAAGCGCAGCCGTGAAGCGATGGCCAAGCTTCAGCAAGGGATCAAGGTTGGCGCAAAGATCCTCTTTGCCGGCGGTATCTACGGCAAGATCGTCAAGATTCGCGACGATGTCATTGACGTAGAGGTCGGCAAGGGCAACGTCATTCAGATCTCTCGTTATAGCATTCAGTCTGTGGAGGACTGAGTGCCTCGGATTTGTTCATCTCACTGACCTGCTTGGCGTACTCACTCGGAGACATGTTATAGTACTTCTTGAACAGTCTGGAAAAGTAGTGAATGGAGCTGAAACCGAGCAGATAGGCGATCTCGCTGATCGTGTGCCGGTTTTCCTGTATCAGTTTCTTGCTCTTTTGCAGCTTGATGTTGATGAGGTAGTTTTTGGGTGAGGTATGCAGATGGTCCTTGAACAGGCTCTGCAAGGACGAACGTGAGATGAAAAATTTGTGACAGATCTCTTCCACAGTCATCGGCTCGGCAACCTTCTTGTTCATGTAGGCTAAGATCTGCTGGAGCAAGTCGTTTTGGAAATTTTGCTGTGACGTTGGCGTACTGTGCGGTTGTAAGAGGGTGTCGGTCAGCTGCATGAGCTGGGTGATGACCTCCTGCAAGTAGCACAGCATAAGAGTTTGGGTATAGTAGGAGAGGGACAGACTCTGCGCGATGAGTTTATCAAGCGCACTGCGGATGGATTCCGAACAGGAGAAGGTTTGTCCTAAAAAATGGATTCTCTCGGCGTTTCCCATGTCAAAGACCACGGCCAGATAGTTGCAGAAGGTATCACTGCTGATCTGACGGGGACAGGGCTGGTGCGGACCGCAGATAATGAGGTCGTTTTCCTCAATCATGCGGCTGTCTCCGGCCATGTTCAGGGTCAGTGAACCGTCAATGACGTAGAATAGTTCATAGTAATCGTGAACGGTGCTGCGGAAATGGAATTCGGTCACCTGGGAGACATAAGAGTCGAAGATTTCCAGAACATTAAACGGAGAGAAAAAAGGCTGATATAGGTAGGGAACAGCAAGTTTGACGGCAGTCGGATGCACGTTCGGCGTAATGAGATTGCAAATGATCTCCTCCGAGTGTACGATGAGATTAAAATACGTATTTGGTTTGAGCTTCACATAATGGTGAATGGGGAAGGTCTTGAGCTCCTCGAGTCGGGGAGAAGAGCCCACCAGAAGTGAAGCAATGCCCTGCGTCAGTTCCAGATGAATCTCGCACGGATAGGAATAGAGCTGGTCGACCGATTTGGTATGCACTATCTGTAGCCGTGAGATCAGATGAAATGGATCTGTACTGACCGGTTCGTCATAAAAAGAACCGAAAGCAAGGAAATTGCTCCCGGATACGTTGTGAATCATAATCGAAAAATCTCCCTGTGTCATCTCCCTGCTGATTTATGGGGAATGCATAAAACTTGTGAATCTATTTTAATGGATTTGCGGGAGAATGCAAGCCAAACGGAAAAATGAGCTACAAAACCCGCGATATCGTGCCGCGATCGCGCATACCAGCCTGCAAAGCAGGCAACGCGGCGAGAGTAATTAGGAGGTCGATTGACATGATTCTTCAGAGTAAAAAAGTATGGATGGCTGACCGGTTTGTACCGGCGCAGATCGTAGTCGAGGACGGAAAGATTGCAGAGATCTACCCGTACGGCACCAAGGAAGCCGACGTAGATTACGGCGATCAGTGGGTGCTGCCCGGATTTATCGATGTGCACTGTCACGGTGCGTTTGGCTTTGACACCAACGATGCAGAGCCCGAAGGTCTGCGCAAGTGGCTGCGCGGCATTGTCAAGGAAGGTGTCACCAGCCTGCTGCCCACCACCATTACCCAGAGCGAGGAAGTCCTGACCAAGGCACTGGAAAATGTGGCAAATGTCGTCGAAGAGGGTTACACCGGTGCGGAAGTACTGGGCGTACACTTCGAGGGTCCGTTCCTGGACATGCTGTACAAGGGTGCACAGCCCGAGCAGCACATCAAGAGACCGGTTGTTGAACAGTTCAAGCATTATCAGGAAGCTGCACACGGTCTGATTAAGTATATCACCATGGCAACCGAGAACGACGAGGACTTTGCACTGACCCGTTACTGCACGGAAACCGGCGTAGTTGTCAGCATCGGTCACTCGGCTGCAACTTTTGACCAGGCTGTTATGGCATGCGCACACGGCGCACGCTCGATGACCCACGTTTACAACGGCATGTCGCCCTTCAACCATCGTCAGAACGGTCTGGTTGGCGCAGCTTACAACATCAAGAGCATGTACGGCGAGATCATCTGCGATGGCAACCACTCGACTCCGGCTGCCCTCAAGCAGTTCTTTGAGCTCAAGGGACCGCACTACGGCATGATGGTCAGCGATGCCCTCATGGCAAAGGGTTCGCCGGCAGGCTCCAAGTTCCTGTTCGGCGGCAACGAGATCGAGATTTACCCCGACGGCAGCGCACACCTGACCTCGACCAAGGGTCTGGCAGGTTCCACCCTGTGCATCAACAAGGGCCTGCGCCTGCTGATCGAGGAGGCTATGATTCCGATCGAGACTGCAATCAATTCCTGCACCAAGAACCCGGCAGAGTGCCTGCGTGTTGCTGACCGCAAGGGCTCGATCAAGGTTGGTCTGGATGCCGATCTGGTTGTTCTGGATCGCGATTACGAGGTCGTACAGACCTACTGCGCAGGAAAAAGCATGTTGGATGGGGAATAAATGAGTAAGGGTAGAAGGAAATCGACACCGCATGAGACCATTCGCCTGTCTGGGCGCAATGTCTATACCGATAAGCGTAAGCGCACGATCTACTATGATCGACTGACCAAACAGGGCTATCTGATTCACAAGTAGGTAGAATGAGAACCGCATGCTGTTCTTCCAGAACCGCTTTGTCATCATTCTGTTCGCGGCCATCCTGTGTGCAGGTACCTTCCTGTCCTGGGCACGCCCTTGTACAGACCGTGTGCCGTGCCGATGGCAACTGCCAGCGAGTCTACACCGGTGCGCTCAACGAACTCCTTGGCCTGCTGGAGATCGGTGAACGGGTTGCCGTCGCCGCCTTCCAGATCGTCTTCCTTACCGCCGACCTTACCGAGCTCAGCCTCGACCGGAACACCGGAGGGTGCGCAGGCGTCGGTGACGCGGCGGGTGAGGGCGATGTTGTCCTCGAAGGAGTCGTGCGAGCCGTCGATCATGATGGAGGTGTAGCCGGTGCGCAGTGCCTGCATAGCCAGCTCGAAGCTGTCACCGTGATCGAGGTGCATGGCAACCGGAACGGTTGCCGCCGCGGCGGCAGCCTTGGCCATGGCAAGGTTGGACATCGCAGACAAGGTCGGCTTTGATCCCAAGCGTCTGTTCCTGGGCGGCGACCATCTGGGCCCGCTGACCTTTGCCGGCATGGACGAGGCACAGGCAATGGAGAACGCTGAGGAGCTCATCCGCCACTATGTCGGTGCTGGCTTCACCAAGATTCACATTGACACCAGCATGAAGGTCGCTTCTGACGACCCGAACACCCGCCTGAGCGACGAGACCATCGCAAAGCGCGGCGCACGTCTGGCACGCGTGGCACAGGATCCCTACCACAAGCTGCTCGAGAGCGACCCGGACGCAATCGCACCGGTTTATATCGTCGGCAGTGAGGTTCCGATCCCGGGCGGCGCTGTTGGCGCAGTCGATCAGGGCGTACAGGTCACCAAGGTTGAGGACTTCAAGAACACGGTTGCAACCTTTGAGAAGGCATTCCGTGAGCAGGGTCTGGACGAGGCTTGGGACAACGTCATCGGCGTTGTTGTACAGCCCGGTGTTGAGGAGAAGGACAGCGGCTGCACCGAGTACGACCGTGAGAAGGCAAAGGATCTGATGGCTTCCATTCAGGAATTCCCGAACCTGGTATTTGAGGGTCACTCCACCGACTACCAGACCAAGATCAAGCTGCGCGAGCTGGTCGAGGATGGCGTTGGCATCCTGAAGGTTGGCCCGGCTCTGACCTTTGCAATGCGCGAGGGTATGTTTGCACTCGAGAACATCGAGAAGGAGCTGATTTACGGCACCGACATCACCCCCAGCGGCTTCCAGGATGCACTTGAGGCAGAGATGCTCAAGGAAGGCAAGCACTGGCGCAAGCACTACCAGGGCACCGAGCTCGAGCTGCGCATGAAGCGTAAGTATTCGTTCTCCGACCGCTGCCGTTACTACATGCCGACCCCGGCTGTTGAGGCTGCCAAGGAGCGCCTGATCTCCAACCTGCGCACGCTGGGCATCCCGCTCAACCTGCTCAGCCAGTTCATGCCCATCCAGTACACCAAGGTACGCGAGGGCCTGCTGGTCAACGATCCGGTCGAGCTGGTTGAAGATCGCATCATCAATACCATCGACGAGTATCTGTACGCGACCCATCAGAAGGAACTGCTGTAAAATCGAAGCAATAAGAGTCCCCGAGTCGAGCAATCGACCCGGGGATTTTTTTGTTTTTCTTTCGATCAAGCCCGGTTATGGCATATTTGACGCATAAAACATAGGATTTTTATACGTAAAAAATAAATGAGAAAAATTCTCAAAAAGCGGTTGACAAACGGGAAAAGCTCGGGTATATTATCGTCGAAAATAATATTGATTATCAATGTTAAAAAGAAAGCCCGAAGTGAATCCAACACTTCACTTCGTCCGCAAGGGTTACGGCTCAGAATAACAATAAGGAGGACTATACCATGAGAAGTATCACAACTTTGGATTTGCAGTACGCCCACAGATTTTACGGATTCAAGGGAGAAGCCCAGTATCTCCACGGACATACCGGCGTTTTGACCATTGAGGTAGAAGATTCGGTAGAGCCCGGCGTAAATATGGTTTTCCCGTGTAACGAGATTCAGAAGACCGCTTGGGAAGTGCTCAAGAATTTTGACCATGCACTGATCCTGCGCGAGGACGATCCGCTGCTGCTGGCGGTGCTCAAGGTATACGAGGAGCAGGGCATCCGCGACGGTGCACCGCAGAACCAGATGAAGGGCCCGGCGTTCAAGACCGAGTGGGCAACCGCTTACCCGGAATGCCGTCTGGTGGTCACCAAGGAGACGATGACCGTAGAGGGCATGATTAAGATTGTCTATGATCTGCTCAAGGATAAGCTGAATATTGCAAAGATCACCTTTACCAGCGGTGTCAACGCAGCTTCGGCAGACTTCAGCACCCACAACCAGATCGACCGCTGCCCGAAGTGCGGATATAAGAAGCCGTAAGAGCCAGAAAACCAACACTGATAAGTAACAAAAAAGAGGAGAAGATCGATGTCGATCTTCTCCTCTTGGTATATCCAATGGGAATTTTGTTTCGCTTTGGATTAGTATGCGACCCCCTGCCACAGCATAGCGTCGCAAACCTTCTCGAAGCCAGCGATGTTTGCGCCAGCAACCAGGTTGCCTTCCATGCCGTAACGAGCAGCAGCATCCTTACAGGACTTGTAGATGTTGACCATGATGTCATGCAGCTTTGCATCGACCTCGTCGAAGGTCCAGGACAGACGCTGGCTGTTCTGGCTCATCTCCAGACCGGAGGTAGCAACACCGCCTGCGTTTGCAGCCTTTGCCGGGCCAAACTTTACGCCGGCAGCCTGGAATGCCTCAACAGCCTCAGGAGTAGAGGGCATGTTAGCACCCTCAGCGACAGCCTTAACGCCGTTTGCGATCAGGGTCTTAGCCTCGTCGCCGTTGAGCTCGTTCTGGGTAGCGCAGGGGAGAGCAATATCGCAGGCAACAGACCAGATGCCGCGGCAGCCTTCAACATACTTTGCGGTCGGAACGTAGTCGAGGTAGGTCTTGATGCGAGCACGCTTGACTTCCTTGATCTCCGCATTCCAGGTGTAGTCGATCCCGTTCTCGTCAACGATATAGCCGTTGGAGTCGCTCATTGCGATAACCTTGCCGCCGAGCTGGGTAGCCTTCTGGCAAGCGTAGGTTGCAACGTTACCCGAACCGGAGATGACGACCTTCTTGCCCTCGAAGGACTCGCCCATGTCGGCCAGCATTTCCTTCATGTAGTAGCAAACGCCGTAGCCGGTAGCCTCGGTACGAGCCAGAGAGCCGCCGTAGGACAGACCCTTACCGGTCAGAACGCCGGTGAACTCGTTGCGCAGGCGCTTGTACTGACCGAACATGTAGCCGATCTCACGTGCGCCGGTACCGATATCGCCAGCCGGAACGTCGGTGTCAGGACCGATGTGGCGCTGGAGCTCGGTCATAAAGGACTGGCAGAAGCGCATGATCTCGTTGTCGCTCTTGCCCTTGGGGTCGAAGTCGGAACCGCCCTTGCCGCCGCCCATGGGCAGGCCGGTCAGGCTGTTCTTGAAGATCTGCTCAAAGCCCAGGAACTTGATGATGGACTGGTTAACAGAGGGATGCAGACGCAGACCGCCCTTGTAGGGACCGATTGCGGAGTTAAACTGGATACGCCAGCCGCGATTTACCTGTACCTTACCAGCGTCGTCTACCCACGAAACGCGGAAGTTTACGATGCGCTCGGGCTCAACGATGCGCTCGATGATGCCGTTCTTCTCGATTTCGGGACGTGCAGCAACGACCGGCTCGAGGGACTCGAAGACCTCACGTACAGCCTGCAGGAACTCCGGCTCATGTGCATTGCGTGCAGCCAGACCTTCGTAAACGCGATTGAGATACTCGCTCTTGAACATAATTTTCGACCTCCATAGATTGGCTTTGGGATGCACCCTGCATCCGAACAGGTTCTCTTGAATGCCTTTATTTTATCACGCAAACCGGTTAGAATCAATTTCTTTTGCGTGATAAACAGTGAAAGAAATAATAAAATCGACCGGGGAGAGTGCAAGATAATCATGCAAATTGCCTAAAAAACTTTTCTTATGCAGGAGAAAATTCATTTTTTACCGGCTGATCAAGCGAAAAATGCAGGAAATCCTGAAAAATTGGCACTTGTTATCCTGACGAGCGCAGGAAAAAGACCGGATGATTTACGCCACATTATGCGTTAATTTTGCGGGTGGCGCTGGCGATACCAGATATAGCTCATCACAACGGGAATCACGACGGCAGCGATGAGCGGGACAAAGAATACGACCGCCATGAGCACATCACCGGGCAGAAAGGTGGAGACGATGCCGAGCAGACCGGCGGCGAACATGAGCCGTCCAGCCAGACGGTGCGTGCGCGTCCATACGACTTCGTCGGCATACGTCCAGGGTGTTTTGATGCCGCAAAAGTAATTTTGACGGAATTTGGGCATCATATTACCGATGACGGCAAAAAGTACGCCGAGAAAGAGGCAGATGGTGCGTCCGATGCGGACGCTGCCCGGACGCAGACTCTCGATCAGCACAATGCCGACCATGAGGATGACAAACAGCATCATCATCGCCTGGAACAGCAGATAGGAGGGCGCGAATTTGTCATAGCTTTTGCGTCGGGGGTCGATTTTGGACATCAGCGGGAAGAGAACGGCGAACAGTGGTGCCAGTGCCGCGATGATGAACAAATGCCACTTGGGTTCATAGCCAACTTCACCGCCGAAATCCCACTGCATAGGAATGGATGCGGGCAGACGGGGGTAAAATACAGCGGTCAGGATGATGGGCACGATGGCCAGTACCCATACCAAAATCTGCATTTTTGGAATGCGCTTCATTCGGAATCGTCTCCTTTCAGAGCGGACAGCCAGCCGAGGATCTCGTCGACGACTGAGAGATTGAGTTCGTAGTAAATGAACTTGCCGCGCTTGTCGTCCAGCACCAGACCGGCATCGCGCAGGATGGCCAGATGGTGTGAGATTGTGGCGGCGGAAATGTTGAAATGCGCTGTGATTTCTCCGGCAGGGAGCGGGCCGTCGCGCAGCAGGTGCAAGATATCGCGGCGGGTGGGATCGGACAGCGCTTTGAAGGTCTGTTGAAAGCCCATGGGATCGCCTCCTTTGATATTTCGATCTTTGTCTAAATGATAGTATGCGATCTGCATTTTGTCAACCATTATTTTGATATTTATCTAAATATAATCGCAGGAAAAAACAGGAACGGAATACCGCTCCTGTTTTGATGTATTATTCCTCCGCCTCGGCGCGTGCGTCGATGATCTGCTGGCACAGCCGCTGCATGTAGGTCGCGGTCGCGGACAGGGTCAGGCAGAAGGTCAGGACTTCATTGGGGTCGGACAGGTCAATGTCCAGATCGGCGGTCAGACGCTCGGGGATGGAGTCGCGCAGATGATCTTTGCGCGCCAGAAAACGGTTGAAGCAGGCTTCAAAGTCCACATCATTGCGTCCGATCAGCGCCTTGACGTCGGCCAGAGACAACATCTGCTTGAGCTGATAGATGCACAGCATCTGAATGATGTGCTGGCGAGTGTATTTTTTGCCTTTGACCGGCAGCAGGATTTTTTCCTTGGAATAGTTGTTGATCATGGTTTTGGTCAGCAGTTTGTCCCCCGGATGGCGCTTGCTTTCCTGAAGACCCTCGTTGAACAGGGTCAAAACCTGATATATATAAGTCCAGTGCAGGCACAGCATCGGGCGTAATATCCCGATCGTGCAGGACGGTTTCGAGCAGTTCGGATAGCTGTTTCATAGAGATCCCCCTCTCGTAGCTCACTATCATTGTAGCGCAAGGTGAAAAAAACTGCAAGAGGGTAGTTGCAATCTTAATGAAATGTGGTAATATAAAAGGTAGAATATAGTTTTTAAAACTATGTAACTAAGATTCCGGGAGGGACCTGTATGCCAAGAATGTTTATCAAGGCGCGCGAGCCGTTTTCCAGCTATTCACACTTTGTCGGCGCGGTTGCAGCCGCGTGTGGTCTGGCAATCATGCTCATACGCGCTGTAATCGAAGGCGTGGACGCACTGACTGGTTTGTCTGTGCTGCTGTTCGGTCTGTCGCTCATCGCGCTGTACAGCGCCAGCGCGGTCTATCACTACGCCCGAGCAGGTGAGCAGGTACTGCGCGTGCTCAAAAAGCTCGATCACAGCATGATCTACGTGCTCATCGCAGGCAGCTACACGCCCATCGTGCTCAAGTATATGCAGGCACCGGGCTCGTACCTGTTCCTTGCGATCATCTGGGGCATCGCCCTGTTTGGCATCGCGGTCAAGCTCATCTGGATTGACGCACCGCGCTTTCTGGGAACCATCCTGTATTTGCTGATGGGCTGGGCGGTGATTTTCCGCTTTGACGTGGTCCTGTCCATGCCCGCACCTGCCATCACGCTCTTGGCAATCGGTGGTCTGTCGTACACGATCGGCGGCGTGATCTATATTCTGAAAAAGCCCAATCTGTCGCAGGTTTTGGGATTCCATGAGCTGTTCCATCTGTTTGTGCTGGCCGGAAGCGTCGCACATTATCTGATGGTGTTCTGGTTTGTATTGTAACGGCAAAATAGAGCAAACAAAAAGAGGACTGGGAACAGTCCTCTTTTTTCATACCGCTTTACTTGACGATAAAGGAATTGGGCAGTCGACGGCCTTCGGGGTTGTTGGTCGACGTGGTGGGCAAGCTGATGACGCGTCCCTGATAGTACATAACCGAGGACGAGCCGCCGTCCAGATTGCAGGCCTGTACAGCGCCGTAATCCCACAGAATGTCGCGCAGATCGACGCCGCGGCAGCCCATCGAGCTGCCCTGACCGCGTCCGTTGATAACCAGCATCAGCACGGTGAGATCTTCGGTCTGACCGATGGCGGTACGGGGCTGCAAGCTCTCGACCGAGCCAAGCTCTTCGATCTTCTGTCCGTTGACGATCAGTGCCGGGCCGAACTCGACCGCATCGACCATCTGCTCTGCGGTGGTGGTGTCACCGATCAGGAAGCGGTGCTGGCCGTCGAAACCGATGATCTTGTAACCGTGACCGAATGCGCCCTGGATGAGCTCACCGTCGTGCTTGACGTAACCGTAGGGCGTACCGCCTTCGGCGACCTCACCGTTGTCGATGAAGCCCGAGGCGTTGATGCCCAGGATAGCTTCGTTGTAGTCGGCCAGATCGGCAATACGCTGACCTTCGCGCTTGCCCATGCCGCGGCACAGGCCGAGTTCCACGCGGGACGGGTCCTTGACAACCGCCAGATAACCATTGTACTCGGTACCCAGCAGACCCTCGCGTTCCAGACGCACGATCATCAGGCTCTTTTCCGTGTTGATGGCAACAACCTTGTCACCCTGCTTGGTGACGATGCCGGTGTCTTCACCCTTTTCACACCAGTCCATGTTGATCTTGTCGTAACCGTTCTCTATGTAACGCGGATTTTCCGCGAAGAATGCCTCACAGCTTGCGCGATCGATTTCCTCGAACAGGGCGTAGAACTGATCTTCCGGGCTGAGGTTGGTATCGACCTTGTCGGTGGCGGTCTGACCGTCCTGCCCCCAGATGGACTGGATATCCTTCTGGCTCTCGAAGAGTGCCTGACGGGCGTCCACGACCTCGCTGACCATATCAGCGGGGAAGAACGCGGTTGCCAACCACTGATGGGTCATGGTCTCCATGGCCGTGGAGATCCAAAGGGTGCGCAGTTCGCTGACAAAGGGATTGCTGGTGTAAACGGCAAACGGGTAGAACACCGTCAGCCCCAACAGGATGATAATGGTGAAAAACAGCTTGATCCGCCGTGACACGCTCATGTGCTTACTCCTCTCTCTCTAGCGGGGATGGGAATTAACCGCGTGCGCGGCCGCGACCGGAACGGGTCTGCGGCTTGCGCTGCACTTTGCCCTGCTTTTTAGCGCGGGACTGTGCCGAAGTGCCCGAAGACTGGGCGGCGCGGCGCTCGGCCAGCTTAGCCTCGACCTTGGCGCGGATACGAGCCGCCGTGCTCGGCGCCAGCGGACGGCCGGAAGGCGGGGTCATCACGTCCACGCGGGTCTCAACGTCCTCGCGTCGGCCGCGGCGATTGCCGCCCTTGCGCGATGACTGATGCATGGTGGTGATGTTCTCGTAAGCGGGCTCCATGATCGGACGGCCGCCGCGTCCAGCGCTCTTGCGGCGCGGGGGAGCGGTCTTGCCCACAGCACGGGTGCTTGTGGGCTCGCGTGCGGGAAGCTCAGCCGGAGCGGCTTTCTTGCGTGTATTGGCGGCAGACAGGTTGTTGGTACGCTTCTTGCCGCGTGCGTTTGCGGACTGCTTCTTGGATGCAGGCTCGGCCTTCTGTACCGGCTTTGCGGTGGCCTTTGCGCTCTCGTTCTTGCGTCCCTGCTGGCGCGGTTCTGCCTTGACCGGTGCCGGCTCGGCAGACTTCTTCTTGCCGCAGCGGTTGTTGGACTTTGCCTTTTTGTCCTGCTTTGCGGGCTTTTCGGGCGGCAGCGTGGGATCGTGACGCACATAGCGCGCAGCTGTCTGTGCCTCGGCAATCTCGATGCCTGCGGGCGGCTCGAGTGCAGGAATGGCGACGCGAGTCAGCTCCTCGATGTCCTTGAGGTAGGGCAGTTCGGACGGGTCACAGAACGACAGTGCGGTGCCCTCCTGACCGGCACGACCGGTACGGCCAATGCGGTGCACGTAGGTCTCAGGGACGTTGGGCAGGTCGAAGTTGATGACCAGCGGCAGTTCGTTGATGTCAATGCCGCGTGCGGCGATGTCGGTCGCAACCAGTACGGGGATCTTGTAGTCCTTGAACTGTTTGAGCGCGTTCTGACGGGCGTTCTGCGACTTGTCGCCGTGGATGGACTTGGCCGCGATGCCTGCGCGGGACAGGTCACGCGCGACACGGTCGGCACCGTGCTTGGTGCGGGTGAAGACCAGCGTCTGGGGCAGCGAGCGCTCTTCGAGCACAGCGCGCAGCAGGTCACGCTTGGCCTTTTTGTCGGTGAAGTATACGCCCTGCTCGATCAGCTCGACCGGGGTTGCCGCCGGAACGATGGATACATGGCGCGGCTTGTGCAGCATGTTGTTGGCCAGATCGGCAATCTCCTCGGGCATGGTAGCCGAGAAGAGCAAGGTCTGACGCTCCTTGGGCAGGAACTTCAAAATGCGCTTGACATCGTTGATAAAGCCCATGTCCAGCATGCGGTCGGCCTCGTCCAGAACAAAGCACTCAACCGTGCTGATGTCGACCAGCTTCTGACCCATCAGATCCCACAGACGGCCAGGGGTTGCGACCAGAATGTCGGCGCCGTTCTGGATGGCTTCGACCTGCGGATTCTGGGACACACCGCCAAAGATGACCGCCGAAATACGGCCGAGATAGCGGCCATACTGGCACAGATTCTCGTAAATCTGTAACGCGAGCTCGCGGGTCGGGGTCAGGATCAGACCGCGCACCGGGCGCGCTTCGCCCTCCTGCGGGCGACCCATGCGCTGCAGCATGGGGATGGAAAACGCAGCGGTCTTGCCCGTTCCGGTCTGCGCACAGCCCAAAAGGTCGTGCCCTTCCAGAACGATCGGGATGGCCTTTTCCTGAATCGGGGTCGGCTGGTCGTAACCGATCTCATGGATGGCCTTCAAGATCGCGTCATCAATCTTTAAATCTTGAAATCTCATGGATACTCCTATCATAAATGCCGGATTTCCAGCAGTTTTTAACAAAATTATGGATATTCACAGCAAATTGCCCTTGGCTAACTTGTAAAGCACAGGTCGGCTGTGATATAATGAAAGACCGTATAGAAAAACAAAGTGATGGAACTTAATTGTGAGGTGGAATGAAAACACATGCTACATGCTCTGGAACATGCCTTTGAGCATACAGTAACCGATGTTGTGCAGGCCATTCCGATCCTGATTGTCGTCTACGCGCTGCTTTACTGGATCGAAAACCGTCTGCGCTCGACGCCGGCACTGCTCGAAAAGTCAGCCGAGTTCGGCCCGGTGGTCGGCGCTTTGGCCGGACTTGTCCCGCAGTGCGGTTTTTCCGCAGCGGCTGCCGCGCTGTTTTCCGACGGTTATCTGGCTCCGGCAACCCTGGTCGCGGTTTTTCTGGCGACGTCGGATGAGGCACTGCCCATCCTACTCTCTGAGGGTGCATCGGGCACCGAGATTGCCATTCTGTTTGGCTCGAAATTTGTACTTGCCGTCGTCGGCGGTTATGTGCTGCGCTTTGTGTGGGGACACCGCACAG
>OBYG01000694.1_pt1 | contig 23013 bp, 23 predicted proteins | sample 1538201 | NCBI WGS metagenome assembly OBYG01 (sample SAMEA2580177, study PRJEB22360) | human gut metagenome | biome: human gut; feature: human-associated habitat; material: faeces | place: Denmark | collected 2008/2010 | reverse complement strand
TCCCTGGCCGTCTCTTCCGTAGCCGCGGTTCTGACCGTCCCGGCTTCCCTGGCCGTCTCTATTTCCCTGGCCCTGACGTCCCGTTCTCTGTCCGCCTGCCTTGCTTCCGGTTCCCTTTGCCGTGCTGTTCTGCGGACGGTATACAGCCGTAATCCTCTTCTTCGGCGGCTCGGCTGTTCCGTTTCCGTCTGCTTCTGTTCTTACTGGTTCTCTCTTAATCTCTTCCACTCTCGCTGCTTCCGCCTTTCCTGTTCTTTCCTTTTGTACCTGTTCCCTCTGCTCCGGCTTCTGTCCAAAGCTCCTTCTCACAGCATCAATCTGATCACTGTTTATATTAGAAGAATGACTCTTCACATCATAGCCCTGCTTTTTCAGCAGATCCAGAACTTCCTTATTTGTCTTCCCAAGTTCCCTTGACAGTTCGTTAACTCTCATTTACACCGCCTCCATTCTGATTCAACTGTTTCACGAGTGCTTTCGCCAAACCGCTGTCCAGTACGGCAGCAGATGCGCGCATCTCTCTGCCCATGGAGTGGCCCAGTTCTTCTTTCGTACCAAAAAAATAAAGGGGGACCTTATAGTAAGTACACATATTGGTAAACATTTTTTTCGTATTGACAGAGGCCTCCTCTGATACCAGGACCAGAAAAGCCCGGCCCTCTTTCACAGCCTTCTCTGTCATAAATTCTCCGCTGGCCGTCTTGCCTGCCTTGGTTGCAATTCCCAAGAGGTTCAGCGCCTTTTTACTGCTGTCCAATCTGCCCCATCTCCTTTTCCAATGCCTCGTACACTTCCTTTGGAATCGCCATCTTCAAGGAGCGTTCCAGGCCTTTGCTCTTTACAGCTTTTTTGAAACATTCCATAGAAGGGCAGATATAGGCGCCGCGGCCATTTTTCCTTCCCGTGGCGTCAATGACAATCTCATCCTCCGTGGTTTTAAGCACCCGGATCATTTCCTTCTTGCTCTTCATTTCACCGCATCCGATGCACTGTCTTAAGGGGATCTTCTTCATTCCCAATTCTTCTCACTTCCCAATCTGGCTGTTCTTTTCTCTGATATCCGCTTCAAAAAACCTTTAGTTTTCCTCTTCTGTCTCAGATTCTGCAGAAAAATCAGAGGATAATTCCTCATAATCGGAGAAATCGTCGGCTTCCACGCCCTCCGGCAGGCCTTCCTCAAAGCCCTGCTCGTATCCAATCTCCATCTCGTCGAAGAGACCGGACTCTCTGGCCTGTGTCTCGCTCTTAATGTCAATCTTAAAGCCAGTCAGTCTGGCTGCCAGTCTGGCGTTCTGTCCCTCCTTGCCGATGGCTAAGGAAAGCTGGTAATCCGGAACGATTACCTGCGCCTCTCTGGCCTCCTCGTCGGCTGCGACGAAGATAACCTTGGCCGGGCTTAAAGCGTTCTCAATCAGGAGGGCCGGATTCTCGTCCCAGTTGATAATATCGATTTTCTCGCCGTTTAACTCGCTGACAACGGAATTGACTCTGGCTCCGTTTAATCCTACGCACGCGCCGACTGGATCTACGTTCGGATCGTTGGAGGCAACGGCCAGCTTGGTTCTGGAACCTGCCTCGCGGGCAATGGCCTTGATCTCCACAGTTCCGTCCTTCACCTCGGCAACCTCAGACTCAAACAGACGCTTTACCAGATCCGGATGAGTTCTGGAAACGGTGATTCTCGGTCCCTTTTTCGTGTTCTTCACTTCCAGGATGTAGAGCTTAATGTGCTCGGTGGGCTTGAATTCCTCGCCCTTTACCTGCTCGCTCTCCTTGAGAACCGCGTCAATTTTGCCCAGGTCAATGTAAACGTCATGGCCCACATAGCGCTGAACAATTCCCGTCACTACGTCCTTTTCCTTGCAGTACCACTGATCGAACAGGGCCGTGCGCTCCTCCTCGCGGATCTTCTGGAGAATTACGTTTTTCGCGTTCTGTGTGGCAATACGGCCGAACTCCTTAGAGTTAATATTCACCCGGATCACATCGCCGTATACGTGTCTCGGATCTAAAAGCTTCGCCTCCGCAAGGCTTACCTGTGTCAGCGGATCCTCTACCGCCTCCACAACCTCCTTCTCGGCGTAAACAGCGAAGTCGCACTTTTCTCTGTCAATATATACCTTAATATTGTCCGCTCTGCCAAAATGATTCTTGCAGGCAGTGAGGAGAGAATTCTCAATGGCCTCAAAAAGCACTTCCTTGCTGATATTATTTTCTTTTTCGAGCACGTTTAACGCTTCGAACAACTCTTTACTCATTTTCTTTTTTTATCCTCCTGTCGTTTAAAAATCAAAGGCCAGACGTATTAACGCGATATCTGACTTGGCAAGCGCCAGGTCGTTTCCATCTTCCATGGAAAGCGTCACTGTATCTGCATCGTATGCTTTCAGGGTTCCTGTAAATTCCTTCTGTTTGTTGATTGGGCGGTAAAGCCTCACTTCTACGTCCTTTCCCAGGCTGCGGGCAAAGTCCTTTTCCTTCTTTAAGGGACGCCCCAGTCCCGGTGAGCTGACCTCCAGAATATAGCTGTCCTCGATGAAGTCCTCCTGGTCAAGCCAGTCTCCCAGCTCGCGGCTTACCACCTCGCAGTCGTCCACCGTGATTCCGCCTTCCTTATCAATGTAGGCTCTCAGGTACCAGATTCCGGCTTCGCGGACATATTCCACGTCCACCAGCTCAAACTGATTCTTTTCCAGCAGCGGAAGCAGCCATGTTTCTACCTTTGACTCGTATTCTTCTCTTCTCGCCATCGTAACACCGCCTTTCTGCATATCCATCGACTGACTGAAATGCGTTCCTATCCTTTAGAGTCTGCCCAGGCAGACTCCTGCGCCGACGCGCGGCTGCTCCAGCAGCTCTTTTCCTCTGCGCGGAGTGCGCATCCTGCGGAGCTTTCAGCGTATGGGAACGCACATAAGTAAGTTCCTATCCTTTAGAGTCTGCCCAGGCAGACTCCTGCGCCGACGCGCGGCTGCTCCAGCAGCTCTTTTCCTCTGCGCGGAGTGCGCATCCTGCGGAGCTTTCATCGTATGGGAACGCACATAAGTAAGTTCCTATACGATGAAAGAGTGGGCCTTTTGGTCCACTCTTTTTCTGTCAGTCTATTATGTTATCGTAAATCAGTATAACACCTTTTAGCGCAGAGCGCAAGGGGCTAATAAAGAATAGATGCAATAACTAAAATATAATAGATGCACAAGGGGAATTTTTCTCGTTCCGCTTAAAGTCACCGAAAAATTCCCCCTTGTGCATCAGCAGAATCATCCTGCAGAAATTTTTCTCTACTGCGGCTGCTCCTCCAGCCACTTTCCCTTCCACGTATACAGAATCATCAGGATCATGCCCACTGTCCAGGAAACCGGATATAAAATATAAACTCCGTCCAGGCTGCCGAACAGAGGCAGCACTGCCTGAATCCACACGATCCGGAACAGGCACATGGCAATCAGCAGAATCACCATAGGCGGGATGCTCTTTCCCGTTCCGCGGACCGTTCCGGCCAGGCTGTGCATGATACTTAAAATAAAGTAGAAGGGGCAGAAATATTTCATGGCCAGCTTTCCATGTTCAATTACCTCTCTGCTGTCGGTAAACAGACTCATCAGCGGATCGGCGAAGGCCAGCAGGAGCGCGCCCGTAACAATAGTATAGACACAGCCCATGAAAAGCGTTACCCACATTCCCTTTTTCACGCGGTCCAGCCGTCCTGCCCCGTAATTCTGGCCTGTAAAGGTAGTCACCGCCATACTGAAGCTGAGCACAGGCAGAATATTGAATCCGTCTATCTTCATATAAGCTCCGAATCCAGCCATAGCCGCCGCTCCGAACTGGTTGACGCTGGACTGAACCAGCACGTTGGAAAAGGAAATTACCATGTTCTGAATTCCGGTAGGAAGACCGATTCTGGCAATTCTAACAGCCATTCTCTTCTGAATACCCAGTTTCTTCAGGCTCACCCGATAGTCGGCGTTCACATGTGTCAGATGCCACATGACGAGAACGCAGGACACCACCTGGCTGGCGTCTGTAGCGATGGCCGCTCCGGCTACGCCCATTTTCAGTCCTCCAATTAAAATCAGATCCAGACCGATGTTCGTCACGGAAGCGTAAGCCAGATAGAATTCAGAACGCCTAGAGCCCCCCGCCTAATAAAAAATCCCTGCCGCCATATTGTAGAGCACGTTAAAAATCAGGCCTCCGAAATAAATCTGAAGGTAAATAACTGAATCCTCCAGCACCTCCTCCGGGGTGTTCATCCACAGAAGAAGAGGGCGGCTGAACAGGACGCCGCCCACTGTCAGAATAATTCCAAGGATTCCCGCCAGAGTAAAAGCCGTGTGAACCGATCCCTGCACGTCTCTGCGGTTTTTCGCGCCCATATACTGGGCTGCCACCACTCCCGCGCCTACCGAAACGCCCTGGCTGAACGCAATTAAAAGATTGATCAGGGCCGCGCTGGAGCCTACCGCCGCTAAGGCGTTGCTTCCCACAAAATTGCCCACGATAATCGAATCTGCCGTGTTATAAAGCTGCTGAAGTAAATTTCCCAAAATCAGGGGAATGGAAAAGAAAATGATTTTCTTTCCAATGCTTCCCTCTGTCATAAGCGTCAATGACTGCCTGTCAGACTGCATAATAAGGCCTCTTTTCTCTGAAAACTGTGCGGATTCTCCGCCAGACCTATTATAACGCCTATTTTTCAGATGGCAAGTGCCTTTCTAGTATTTCAGATTTTCTGTCTTCTCTACCACCTCATACACGTCTGTCCTCCTGTTTTCCAGAGACGGCAGCTGTTCCCGGATCTGAGCCAGATAATCCAGGTCAATCTGGGCGTAAGTGATACACTCCGTATCTCTGGCCCTGGCCACAACCGTTCCCCATGGATCCACTACCATACTGTTTCCGTAGGCCGCATAGGCAGGTTTTGTTCCTATCTGGCCCGCTGCCACGATATAACAGCCATTTTCAATGGCTCTGGCCCTCAAAAGAGGTTCCCAGTGGTCTTTCCCTGTAGGCATGGTGAAGCTGGCCGGCACGAAAATCACCTGGGCTCCCCGCAGAGCCATCAGGCGGTACAGCTCTGGAAAACGGATATCGTAGCAGATAGACATGCCTAGGGTTCCAAGCTCTGTGGAAATTGTCGTAATCTCATTTCCTCCCTCTACCCGATCAGACTCCCGAAACGGCGTTCCGTCAGACAGCGTGATGTCAAACATATGGATTTTCCTGTACTGAGCAGCAATTTCTCCGTCCGGATTAATGAGAAGGCTTAAATTTCTGGACTTTTTCTGCCCCGGTACCTGCTCGGTAATGCTGCCTCCGTGAATCCATACGCGGTGCTCCTTCGCTTTCCGGCAGAGAAGTTCCGAGGTGTAGCCTGGCAGTTCTTCCTTTCCTCCGCCCTCTCCCACGTTTCTTCCTATCAGGTTCATTACCTCAGGAAAGCAGATAAGCCTGGAGCCATGAGCTGCCGCCTCATCAATGAAGCGGCAGGCCTTTTTCATATTTTCCCCTTTGTCATTCTGGGTATCCATCTGAATCAGGGCAATTTCGTAGTTTCTCAGCGTCGTTTTGTTTCCTGTATCTGTTTGAATCATAGGGTATCCTCCTTGTAGCTATAAACCTCTCTTTTGCAGCTGCAGCTGCTTTTTCTTTAGTACAAACAAAGTAACTCCCGCATATTCCGGCAGCTGAGGCGCGTTCATAATTTCTTCTATCTTCTTTCCGACCATAGCGGACGTACATTTATTGACCTTATCTAATTTTCTAAGCCAGAGTCTGCTCTGCTCATAGGCATCCCTTCTGTTTTTCACCAGACAAGTGGCTGTATCTGCAGTGCGGCGTCCTGTTTTGTCCAGCTTTCCGTTTAATTTTAAAGTCTCATTGAGATCCTTTTCCAGCTTCTTGTCTTTCGATACCGTATAAATCGTGCCATCGCTCAGGTAAGCGATCTGCTGCATCTGAGAAAAATCCAGCGGATTTACCGCCATTTCTGTCTCATCGTTTTTACTGGCATCGCAGCACAGCACCTTTTTTCTGTGATCAGAGCTTTTTCCGCCATCGCACACTCCCAGCATATTAGAATACGATAAAGCCTTGGATTTATCTCTGCTTAAGGGATACCAGTGCTCAATCTGGGTATGAAAGCCATCTGGTTCAAGGCGTCTCATGCAGTAGGCGCACAAGCCCTTCTGCTCTTTTATCAAAGAATTGCGGATAATATCTTTAGGAAGCTGATCAAAACACGCCCGAATTGCCGCTGTGTCCTCCTCTTTGGCACATTTCCATTCTGTGCTGTGCTGAATCTTAATCCGTTCTGTTCTCTGCTCCGGCGGTTCTTCTCCTTTTTGTATAAACAGCATTATTCCTGCTCCTCAATCCAGCTGTTAAATTCCAGCTCATCTGCCAGCTTCTTTACCTCTGTATGCCCTTCTCCCAGTTCTCTTCTCATCTTGTCTGCAATTATTTCAGCGGTCTTAAAGTCATTTTTATTCATTGCCTGCTCAAATTCCCTAATCCAGGATTCCACCAGCTCTGGCTTTTCACAGCTGCCCTGCCGATATCGCAACACATCCTCTACCGAGTAGGCGTAGGCATCTGGCAGATAATCTACGCTGTGATCATCTAAAATATGAATCAAATTCTCATGTTTGCAGGATGAGATTATAATTGGAGAATGAGTTGCTATAATAAACTGGACTTTGGGAAACGTCTCCTCCAGCGCCTGAATTACATTCCACTGCCATTTTGGATGAAGATGCATATCCAATTCGTCAATTAAAACAATACCCGAAACCTGATCTAACGCTTCTGAATCATCTGGGTTTAACAGCGCGGCCCGATACGCAATATCCATGACCATCCAAAGAATCGACTGGTATCCGGCGCTCAAAAATGAAATCGGCATCACCGTTTCCTTCTCCTCATATACCATATCATTCACCTGGCGGGAATAATAAATCTGAGGACGCTCAGAAAGACCGCTCATCTTCTGCATTGCGAGGGAAGTCAGATATTTAAACGCCTCGTATTCCGCTACTTTTTTTTCACTGCGAAAGGCCTCCATTTCCATCTTCAGGCACCACTCTCTGATTCCTTTTACATCCAGGGAATAATCCAGACATCCGATATAGCCGCAGCGGCGGTCGTTCAGCTTTTCTTTCAGAACAGTTCCAAAATCCCCGCGTTTTTGCTGCCATACCCGCGCCTCGCTCTGATAACTTAATACAGGAAGTCTCTTTGATATGTCATTAGTTAAATTTTGTGCATAATCACAGATACTTCGGTCGCTGATAGTCGTTTTGGAATTTGGATGCTCATCCTTTCTCCTCCGGATCCATTCATATTCCTCTTCTCCCACCTCCAAAACGCAGCCAATTTCTGTTGGAATCTGATACTCAATTGCCGAAGAAGCCGATCCCATTTTGACAAGCTGAAACCGAACCTGGTCAGATGATATATTCTTAGCAGAAACGCCTGTAACTCCAGACAGATAGCCTCCTAGTCCCACAGCAACCGCATCCAGCACAGATGTCTTTCCCGCTCCATTATCTCCGATCAGCAGGTTGACCCCTTTCTGCAGCTCTAACTCCATCTCTGCAATGGCTTTAAAATTTTTAATAGAAACCTTCTTCAAATACATCTGCAGTCCTCCTGCGCCTTGTCAGCTTTTCATTTCACTCATTATCTGCTGTTATTATACATGTTTTCCCATACCCGCACAACTATAACCTTCTGGAAACCTTTTTCTCCAGAAAAGCGATTCCCTGATAGAGAAGCGCCGCCATCAGGCAGAGAATCACAATGCTCATGATAACCAGATCCATTTTAAATACCTGGCTTCCGTAGATGATCAGATAGCCCAGCCCCTTGTCGGCGGCCAGAAATTCTCCGATCATGACTCCTACCAGGCAGAGTCCTGCGTTTACCTTCATGTTGCTGACAATCAAAGGGATGGAACCAGGCAGAAGCGCCTTTCTCAGCACATCCCTCCTTGTTCCCCCCAGGGAATAAATCAGCTTCTCCTGATCCGGATCCATGGAAAGAAAGCCCTGATAGAGCGTCAGAACCGACCCGAAGACAGCTACAGACACAGCGGCTGTCACAATGGTTTTCATATTGCTTCCCAGCCAGACTATTAAAAGCGGAGCCAAAGCAGACTTTGGAAGACTGTTCAGCATAACCAGATAGGGCTCCAGCAAATCGGACGCAGTCCGGCTTTCCCACAGGGCCAGCGCCCCGCCAAGCCCAAGAGCCGTCACCAGGAAGAAGCTCACCACCGTCTCTAAAAGCGTCGCTCCCAGATGTGGAAACACACTGCCATCACTGGCCATGGCAAAAAAACACCTCAGCGCCCTGGAAGGGGAGCTGAAAATAAAATCGTCCAGAAGTCCTGTATCTGCACTCGCTTCCCACACTGCCAGAAAAGCGAAAAAGAGAAGGATGCGTCCTGCTGCAATCCTTCTCCTGTAGCGTCTCTGCTCTGCGACAAAAGTCCGCTGGGCCAGCGTTTCACGGTTATTCATGGGTCACCTCCCTGTTTTCAAGAATTTTCCACACCTGGTTAAAATATCCTGAAAATTCCGGCGCGCTTCTTCTCTCCAGAGGGCTGAGAGACGGCTCTGCAAACGTGATGGGAAGAACGGTCTTGATTCTCCCCGGTCTCCTGGTGAGAATCAGAATCCTGTCTGCCGCGCTCACCGCTTCTGCCAGATCATGCGTAACTAACACTGCCGTCTTTCTGTTTTCCCTGATAATCGAACTGATATCGTCGCATACTGCCAGCCTGGTCTGATAGTCGAGAGCTGAAAAGGGTTCGTCAAGCAGCAAAATATCAGGATCCAGCGCCAGCGTCCTTATGAGCGCCGCTCTCTGGCGCATTCCTCCTGACAGCTCCGACGGCTTTTTATTTTTAAATGGAAGCAGACCGTATGTTTTCAACAGTCTCTCTACTTCTTCTCTGTGTTTTCTGTCCATCTGCCCACGTATTTCCAGTCCCAGACAGGCATTGGAAAAAATATCCCTCCACTCAAACAGGTGATCTCTCTGAAGCATATAGCCGATTCTTGGACTGCCTCCCTTCACCGGCTCTCCATCTATGAGCACGCTTCCCTCCTCCGGGATGAGAAGTCCACACAAAATGGAAAGAAGCGTCGATTTTCCACAGCCTGACGGGCCTACGACAGCCAGAAATTCCCCCTCCCCTACCTGAAAGGACAGATCAGAAAGGGCCTTTGTCTCCCCATCCATGGAATGATAAGAATAAGAAAGCCCCTGAACCTCCAGCTTGGAGTTCATAGCATTGTCCCCTTTCATTTCCTGTTACTTCAGTATATGGGACTTTCCATGCCTCTGTGCGGGTTCTTTCCTCCCTTTTCATCCGTTCCTCCCCTGCGGCCTTCCTCTAACGGGACAGCGCGTTGGGATAGATTTTCTCCATCCGCGCATCATCAAACCGTTCGTCTATGATGCTCTCCACAGCATTTTTCGGCGGCTTTCCCTCCGCTCTTCTGTCGTACCGGATCAGAGCCATGGAAGAGACAGCTATATTCACCGCCATGAACACAGCCAGAGTCCAGGTCAGTATATATCCCCACAGTACCGGGATTTTTTCAATCCATCCGGAAAACAGGGGATACAGATTTTTAATCCAGATCACAGCTGCAATTCCCCAGAAAAAACAGTAGAGAAGGTTAATCCTTCCTCCCAGGTTAAATGGAATTTTGCTGTAATCCCAGAACACCTTACCAAATACCAGCTCCGTAAATACGCTGCAGATGTATTCGTAGGCTCCTCCCAGCACAGTTCCAATGATGAACAGATGGCGATCCGGCTTTTCTCTGTCTTTATAAAGAAGCGCCGTAGCCGCCGCTATGGCAAGCCCCCACACGATGCTGAACGGTCCCCATACAAGGCTGCTGCGGCTCATCCACACGCCGGCTGTCAGGCGGCAGAAAATAGTTTCCACAATATCGCCTAAAAAGGCTCCGATTAAAAAAAGCCAGAAGAGCTTATAAAAGCCGCATCCGCCGGCAAATACCTTCTGCCTTGCAATCTGCTCGGAAACCTCCAGGATCAAAGGATAGGCCTTTTCCATACGCCGGGCCACTCTCGCCTCAATCCTGCTTCCCAGGCGGGCAGTCGCTGACGCCAGACGGCTGTTCAGCCGCTGAAGCTTTTCTGCATCCTTCTGCTTTACATGGCGTTTCACATGCCAGACTGTGGCCGCAGAGGCCGCCGTATCCAGGAGAAGCACAGCGGCCGCTCCAAGCGTTAAAAGAGTCGAGACAAACGATGGAAGCAGACGGTACAGCCCTGCCAGAAGCGGATCTCCCCATCGCACGGAGACAGTTCCCAAAATGCCCCAGAGCAGAGCATACTGAGCGCAGATATATCCGTCAAAGTTCCACCGCTTCTCAGAGTAGTCCCACCACTTTTTCTGGTTCAGCCGTTCCAGAATCTTTCCTGCAAACCACTCTACCGCAGTGCCTAATACCATACATCCCAAAAACAGGAACAGAAAGCTTGCCCGAAGTTCCTGAAGGACTGTGGTCATCAGCACTGCCGCCACGCCGTAAACGGTGCAGAACGGCCCTGTGGTAAAGCCTCTGTTTACAAACCGCTTCTGCCGTATCGTTCCCGCCGCCGTCTCCAGCGCCCACCCGAAAAATGAGTAGAGCAGAAACAGCCACAGAAGCTCTATGCCTGTGTATTTCATCGCAGCACCTCCTGAGTATGTGATTGTATCATTCTAGCACAGATGAAAAGACATTGCCAACCCCGCCCTTTTCCGCTATAATCATGTCGTATTATGTCAAATCCATGTAAATTATGTCAAAACGGAGGAATTACAGTGTTTTCATTTATTTATCTATTCTGTCCGCCTGCCCTGGCTCTTCTTATCTATGAGAGAATGGAGTTTCGGCGGGCGTCCTTTGTAGGGGAGCACACGCGCAGAGAGGGAAGCCTGGAATGGCTGGTCAATCTGCTCTTAAAATACCTGGCCTTCACGGCTGTGGTAAACGGAGCGGCCCTGGCCATAGCGTCCTTCTTCATGCCCATCAGCTCCATGGCCTCAGGAGGACATTTCGCAGACAATATCTTTTCTGTGCGCTATCTCCTGACTGCCTGCGGTACGGCTGTCGTCCTGTCAGTAACGGCCAAAATTGTTTCCTTTAATTTAAGCATTTCCGTGGAACAGAAGAAGAGGGTGGACGAACATGAGAGCTAAAGCCAGGAAAATCAGTCTGTATCTCCTGTTTTTTGTCACCCTGCTGGCCTATTTTTCCGCCTGGTGGGCTGTGAGAACCTACGGAAGCATCAGCATGGAAGAAATCGTATTCCACCTAAACGTGCCGCTGGACGGCGTGAATACGGAGTACATCGTCAGCTACCTGGGCACGGCCCTGGCTCCGTCTCTGGCCGTCTTTTGTATCGCCATGTTCCTCTACCGCCGGTGCTGTCTCTTTCTCAGAACCAGGAAAACCTACACCTGTGTGGATGTCCGTCTGGGGAAGAAACGCTGGTATGTGGAGCTGACTGACCGGGCCTTCTCCAAATCGATGGCTCTGCTGCTGGCCTTCGGCCTGGTATTTATGGCTGTAGGCACGGACAATCTGTTAAACATCGGAGAGTATCTCTACAATCAGTTCCACAAGAGCTCCTTTATTGAGGAGCAGTACCAGAAGCCGGACGCTTCCATTCTCACCTTCCCGGAGCAGAAGAGAAACCTGGTGTATATTTATCTGGAATCGATGGAAAAGACCTTTGAGGATAAAGAAAACGGCGGAAATCTGGAGGAAAATGTGATTCCTGAGCTGACGGCTCTGGCCGATGAAAACGTCACCTTCCAGCTGGGTCCTGATGGAAAACAGGGAATTCTTCCTCTGACCTCCTCCTGGACTATCGCGGCTATGGTGGCCCAGACCTCAGGACTGCCCTTAAAAATTCCGGTAGAGAAAAACTCCATGAGCAAGTATGGTTCCTTCCTGCCTGGCGCCGTCACCCTGGGAGAGGTACTGGAGGACGAGGGCTACAAAAACATGCTGATGGTCGGATCCTATGCCAGCTTTGCAGGACGGGATCAGTATTTTAAGGATCACGGCAATTATAAAATCTGGGATTTTGGAACGGCGAAACGGGAAAAGAAGGTTCCCAAGGATTACGATATCGGCTGGTGGGGCATTGAGGACGAAAAGCTCTTTGAGTACGCCAAGGAGGAGCTGACAAAGCTCTCTCAGGGAAGCGAACCCTTTAATTTCACAGTTCTCACTGTGGATACCCACAACCCAGATGGGTATGTATGCCGTCTCTGCGGCGATGAATTTGAAAATCAGTACAGCAATGTGCTTCGCTGCGGCAGCCGCCAGGCAGTGGAATTCGTCAGCTGGATCAAGGAACAGCCCTGGTATGAAAATACCACGGTTGTCATTGCAGGCGACCACGCCACTATGGTGAAAAATTACGCGCCTGACGACGATTCCTACGAGCGGGGCGTCTACTACTGCTTTTTAAATCCGGCAGCCGTTCCCGCAGACAGAACCCATTCTGCCTGCACTATGGATCTCTTCCCTACCACCCTGGCCGCTATGGGCGTGGAGATTAAGGGAGACCGCCTGGGGCTGGGAACCAACCTGTTCTCAGACCGGGATACGATTCTCGACGAATTCGGTAAAGAGGAGGTTATCTCACAGCTGAATATGAAATCTGACTTCTATGACAACGAGCTTCTCTACGGAGAACCCGCCGAAGAGACCGACTAGGGTTCCTTACTGAGCCTGTGTTATGCTGAAGTTATCTTAACATTTTCTTAGCAGTCAAATAATTCACCTTTTTGTCGTTTTTTGTAGCTGTATTTCATAATAGGCTCATAAACTGAAAGGGGGAATCTTTTATGATGACATTGCAGCTTGACATGTACCAAGCCTGCGCTCTGGGAGCCGTCGTATACGCCTTAGGACGTCTGATGGTGAAAAAAATCTCTTTTTTAAACCGTTACTGTATTCCAGCCCCTGTAGCCGGCGGAATTATTTTCGCTCTGCTTCATCTGGGGCTGTACAGCGCGGGAATCCTGGAATTCACCTTTGACACAACGGTTCAGACCATCCTTATGACTGTATTCTTCTGCAGCGTAGGATTTACCGCCTGCTTCCGGCTTTTGAAAAAAGGAGGCATTCAGGTGTTTATTTTCCTGATTCTGTCTGTCCTCATGTGCGTAATCCAGGACGGTGTGGGAAGCGCTTTAGCGGCGGCCTTTGGTCTGGATCCGCTCCTCGGTCTCTGCATGGGTTCGATTCCGTTAGTCGGCGGACACGGAACCTCCGGTTCCTTCGGCCCTCTCCTTGAGGAAACCTACGGCGTTTCCGGAGCTTTAACTGTCGCTCTGGCAGCCGCTACATACGGACTGGTTTCCGGAAGTATGATGGGAGGCCCCATTGCCCGGCGGAGAGTGGAAAAGCTGGGATTAAAATCCACTGCGGCACAGGAAGGCAACGCATCGGATGACAAAGGCGGAATCATTGACGGCCAGAAATTTACCAACGCAGCTGTATTCCTGGCTATAGCGATTGGAGCTGGAACCTTGATCATGGCTGGTTTCTCCAAGCTCAACATCACCATGCCAGGCTATATCGGAGCCATGCTGTTTGCAGCCCTTTTAAGAAATATCTGGGACGCAAAGGGCGCCGAGCTTCCGATGGAAGAAATCGATACGTTGGGCGGACTTTCCCTGAACATCTACCTGGCCATGGCCATGATGAACTTAAAGCTCTGGCAGCTGGCAGCCCTGGCTCTTCCAATGATTGTCATCCTGTTAGTCCAGACTGTCATTATGTTCTTATATGCAAACTTCGTAATCTTTAACGTGATGGGACGGGACTACGAGGCAGCAGCTATGACAAGCGCCTTCTGCGGTTTCGGAATGGGCGCAACCCCTAACGCCATGGCTAACATGAAGGCTCTGGCTGAACGCTACGGAGCAGCTCCAAGAGCATTCTTCATCGTACCGTTAGTTGGAAGTCTCTTTATCGACTTCTTCAACTCCATGGTTTTGACTACATTTATGAATCTTTTATAAAAGCCTGACTATCGGCAGTCAAAAAGGAAGAAAAGCGCAGGTTTCAGAGGCACCCAGACGAAAGCCGTCCTGTTCTTTCCTTCCTTTTTTCATGTAAAATGTCATCATTTGTGTCCGTTTGCGCCAACAGCTCTCTTTCTATTTCTCCTGCTGTTTTTCTTGACATTCTTCCTGTCTTCCTTCAGAATAACATTATCTTTTAAAGCATCCAGCTATTATTTCACACTATCAGAAACGAGGTCTGTTATGAGTAAGTCAAATACTGCCTGGGAATGCCTGATCTGCGGCGCTCCCCTCATCTATCTGGATCATCAGGAAACCATGAAATGCGCCGTCTGCGGAGACTCTTTCCCCTCCCATGCCCGCTGTGAAAACGGCCACTACATCTGCGATTCCTGCCATGCAAAGGACGCTCTGGATCTGATCTGCCAGTTCTGTCTCCGCACAGAACTTAAAAATCCTGTCTCTATTATGAAACAGCTGATCGACTTTCCCCAGATCCACATGCACGGGCCGGAACATCACGTTCTGGTGGGCGCGGCTCTTTTAGCCGCCTATAAAAACTGCGGCGGAGAACTGGATTTATCCTCTGCCCTGGAGCAGATGAAGGAACGGGGTTCCCAGGTTCCCGGCGGTATCTGCGGACAGTGGGGAACCTGCGGCGCAGGCGTCAGCACAGGCATCTTTATGAGCATCGCCACAGGGGCCACCCCCTTAACAGGCGCTTCCTGGGGACTGGCCAACCAGATGACAGCTAAGAGCCTCTCATCCATTGGACAGATTGGAGGCCCCCGATGCTGCAAGCGCGACTCCTACACCGCGATTCTCTCGGCCATTGACTTTGCAGACGAACATCTTCACGTAAAGATGGAGCGGCCTGATTCTATCCGCTGCCACATGTCTGAGAGAAACGCTCAGTGCATTAAAAAAGCATGTCCCTACCACTCTGCTGTGTAGGGACATGCTTAAACGCGCGCTTTTCTTTGCAGGCAAACGCTCCTGTCCTAATAAAATCCATTCATAAACACGGCGATTCCGATTCCCAGCACCGCGCCGGCAAATACCTGCAGCGGAGTATGTCCCACATACTCTTTAAGCCGCTCCTGCAACACCACGGTATCCAGCTTCAGGGGATTCTCAAACAGAAGATGGTTCAGAACCTTCGCCTGTTTGCCTGTCTCCTGGCGGACTCCGATAGCGTCGTACATCACGACCATGGCAAAGAGGAAGCTGATGGCAAACTCAAAGCTTCCGAATCCATAGCAGAATGCGGAGGCTGTGGTCAAAGCGCAGACAGTGGAGGAATGGGAGCTGGGCATTCCTCCGGAACCGGTCAGACGCTCCGGATTAAAAGACTTGTTCAGGGCAATATCAATGATGGTCTTTAATACCTGCGCCACCACCCAGCCGATGACGCCGCTCATCAATACCTGATTTCCCGTTATTTCCCGATAGATAGTCATTCTTTTCTCCTGTATCTCACCTGTCCATTCCTAATATCCAATCAGCCAGTCGTAAAGCTCCTGATATTTAAGCGCAGAGCTGTCCCAGGAGAAATCGGCTGCCATCGCCCGGTCAATAATCTTGTTCCACTCCCGTTTTCTGTTATAGAATACATGCTTTGCGTAGCGGATGGTATCTAGCATTTCGTGGGCATTATAATTGGCAAAGGAAAAACCGGTTCCCGTACCCTCGTACTCGTTGTAAGGCCATACCGTATCCTTCAGGCCGCCTGTCTCTCTGACAATCGGCACTGTGCCGTAGCGCAGAGCCATCAGCTGGCTTAAACCGCAAGGCTCAAAGAGGGAAGGCATCAAAAAGGCGTCGCAGGCTGCATAAACCTTATGGGACATTTCCTCAGAGTAGTAGATATTGGCGGAGACGCGTCCATTGTACTTCCAGTCGTAATGGCGGAACATGTTTTCATACTTCTCGTCTCCTGTTCCCAGAACCACCAGCTGCACGTCGTCTGTGCAAATCTCGTCCATCACACACTGGATCAGGTCAAAGCCCTTCTGATCCGTCAGGCGGGACACGATTCCGATCATAAATTTCTTATCGTCCTGCTCCAGTCCCAGCTGCTGCTGGAGAGCTCTTTTATTCTTTATTTTTTCCTTGCGGAAGGTTCTGGCGCTGTAGTTCTGGACAATCAGCGGATCCGTCTCAGGGTTGAAATCACTGTAGTCGATTCCATTGACAATGCCTCTTAGGCTGCCTGCCCTTGCCCGCATCAGGCCGTCCAGTCCCTCTCCATAAAACGGTGTCTTAATCTCCTCAGCATAGGTGCTGCTCACCGTAGTGATAGCGTCGGCGTAGACAAGGCCGCCTTTTAGCATATTGCCGTCCTTATACGCTTCCAGCTTATCAGGGGTAAAATAGTAATCCGGAAGTCCGGAAAGCCTCTGGATGGTCTTCACATCCCACACTCCCTGGAATTTCAGGTTGTGGATGGTCATCACAGACTTCATGTTCCGGAAGAATTCTCCCTCGTGGAATTTATCCTTTAAGAATACGGGAATCAGACCGGTCTGCCAGTCGTGGCAGTGAACCACATCCGGCTGAAAGCCGATGACAGGAAGGCTGGAAAGAGCCGCCCGCGAGAAGAAGGCAAACTTCTCCAGGTCGCAGTACCAGTCTCCATAGGGCTTGGAACCACAGAAATAGCTCTCATTGTCAATGAAGTAAAAGGTGATTCCCTCATAGACGTACTCAAGAATTCCCACATAACGGCTCTGTCCCAGATAATCCATGTAGAAATGATTCAGATATTTCATGTCGTTTCGGAAGGATTCCTTGATGCAAAGATACTTGGGGATCATAACCCTCACGTCAAAATACTCCTTATCAAAACATTTCGGCAGGGAGCCCACTACGTCCGCCAGACCGCCCGTCTTAATAAAAGGAACCGCTTCTGAAGCTATAAAAAGAATTTTTTTCATTCTGCTACCTCCCGTGCATCACATTGCCGGACAAATCGTCAAACAAGTCCCCCTTTGTCCAGATTATAAGCTTATTATACAATAAATTTATGCATTTAGAAAGGTAGTATTATAATTTTTAGGAAATCCGTTTGTAGTCCAGACGAATTTTATCAGCAATCAGGGCAATAAACTCGGAATTGGTTGGTTTGCCCTTTCCGGTGCTTACGGTGTAGCCAAATAAATCGTTAATCGTATCCATCTCGCCTCTGTTCCAGGCCACCTCGATCGCGTGGCGGATAGCTCTCTCCACACGGCTTGGAGTCGTATCGTGCTTTTTCGCAATGGTGGGATAGAGAATCTTCGTCACGGAGGTCAGCATCTCCTGATCTCCTACTGAAATGATAATAGCGTCCCTCAAATACTGATATCCCTTGATGTGGGCCGGAATTCCGATTTCGTGAAGCATCTGCGTCACGTCGTTCTCCAGGTTCTGTTCCATGTATTCCGCTTTATTCACATAGGGCTTCACCCGTCTGCTTCCCGACAGCATGGTGGTTTTATTTTTGTAGCCGGTCAGGCGGCGGAGCTTATCGAGAATAATCTCCCTTGTGAACGGCTTCATGATGTAGTAGCTGGCTCCCAGCTTAAAGGCCTCCGCCGTCAGGTTTTCGCTTCCGGCGGCTGTAACCATAATAAAAGAGGTGCTGTCCTTCATTTCCGCGTTGCTCTTAATCTTCTCCATCACGGAAATTCCGTCCATTCCCGGCATGACAATATCCATTAAAACGACATCTGGCCTGGTTTTCATAATCATGTTGTATGCTTCGTTTCCATTATCTGCCTTTCCTACGACATGGTAATCCTTTTCTCCCTCCAGTATTTCGCCAAGCAGCTCCAAAGTCTGCCTGTTATCATCTGCAATCGCGATATTTAATTCTGCCATGCTTCATACTCCTCCTGATTTGTTTCTCTATAGATTATAATCTGGTAAAAACTGCCATTCAATGAGATTATAACGCAATTTTCGACACGGGGCGCGAGGCTGCGTCTGTCTGGTTCTTCTATTTTATCCCCATTTTCCTGGCTTTCTGCCCAACGCGGAGTTTTGAAAACAGACAAAAAACGGCGTTTTTTTGTCGAAAAGTTTTTTACTGAACTGCCTTTTGAGACGGAATCTGACGCCCTTCATGGTCAATGGAGAACTGTTCCTTACAGATCAGCTGAGAAATAGGAACCAGCTCGTATCCCTTTTCCTGAAGCCCTGTAATCACTGCTTCCAAAGCCTGGGGCGTATATTTCGCTCCGTTGTGCATGAGAATAATGGAGCCGTTTCCCAGATGCCTGTGATTTACCACCTTATCCACAATCGAGTCAGCTCCGTAGTCCTTCCAGTCCAGACTGTCAATATCCCATTGAATCGGATAGTAGCCCATCCGATCGGCCACGGCTACTACTTTATCATCATAATCTCCGTAAGGCGGGCGAAATAACGCCATATCCTGTCCTGTCAGCTCCTTCACGCGGTCGTGAACCGTTTGAATTTCCGATCGGATCTCCGCCTCTCCCAGCTGGCTCATATTTTTGTGATTCTCGCTGTGATTGCCCAGATCGTGGCCCTGGCTGGCTATGTACTTTACATCCTCCGGGTACTTCTCCACCCAGCCGCCTGTCATAAAAAAAGTGACCTTCACATTGTGCTTCGCCAAAATTTCCATCAGCTGTCTGGTGTCCTCATTCCCCCATGCCGCGTCAAAGGAGAGGGCCACCTGGGGCTTCTCTGTCTGTACGCAGTAAATCGGAAGCTTCCTGTCCTTAACCTGGTAGTCCCTGCCTTCCGCCGCCTGGGAGGAGGCAAACACGCTCTCTGAAGCAGCCGGGGCCAGAGACGCTCGTTCGTAGAGCTTCGCCATGCATCCAATCGAAAGGAGAGCTAAAAATACCCAGAAAAGGGCGTTTTCCTGCAGACAGACATGCCTTCGTTTTAATTTAAAAAATTTCATGCTTTTCCTCAAACTAAAGCTGTTACTGCCAGTTTACGCGGCAGGAAGCGGCGGTAGAACAAAGGCGGCGGCAGGGAAAACTATCAGCGCTGTCCTTCTTTTTTCTCTGAAGATTTCATATCAGCCCGGTACAGCTGATAAATCAGCTCTGCGTCTGCATCAGGCCCCTGATTTTCAATCAAGCGGTAAAGCTTCTCGATATCTTCCGGCCTCTCCTCCAGGGCCTCTGCCGATTCCTCCAGAGATTTTCCATTCTCCACCTTGCGCCTGAGAATTTCAATGAAGGCCAGACAATGGCCCTCCGCTTTGCCTTCTATTTTTCCTTCTGCTTTGCCCCTCTGCCTTCCCTCCTCTATCTCCTCTGCAAACAGTTCTCTTAATGCATTGCACATATGCTTCGCCTCCTCATACTGCTTTTTATTCGCTCTTACAATCAGCTCCATTACCGCGCTGTACAGGGGATTTTCATCTCTCCCCTGATATGCCTGGACCAGCACCGCTATATCCTCTTCCACATCAAGTCCTGGCCTCAGCCTGCTTAACCAGACGTTCTCTTTTTTAGGAAGGGCAGAGTTCTGGATGATCTGCAGCGGAAACATCAGGCCCTCTGCATAGATAATACCCGGAGATACCTGAATCATCCGGGCAGAATATATCTGCTCCAGATGCCGGATCAGTTTTTCAGGATAACGCCCGCTTACCATAGTAATTGTGATCTCCTCCGGCCTGATTTCCATCACTTTCTGGGTATCTGACTGGTACAGGCAGGCGTAGGCGGTCACCTTATAAAAATCATTGATGCTTAAATAGTCTGACGGTCCCTTGTATTCTATAATATTATAGCGGCGGAACAGACGGCCGATGGATTTTTCAATCTGTCTCCCCTGCTCCATTTTGATAATCAGCAAATCAATCTGCAGGGGTTTCTGTGTTAAATTGTGTTCTCTTTCATACTTCAGCCAGTCCTGATATTCGGCCAGCTCAATCTGCATCGCAGCCTGAAACGCCGGATGCCACTGCAGAGGCTGTTGTCTCATGCCTTCTCCTTTCAGTATAATCAAATTTTCATGTTACAGCAATGGTGTTCCTTGGATTTTTGAATTTCAGCCGAAACGGCCTGATAGAATCTTCATAAGACGGACTGTGCCTGAAATCAGTCCCTGAATGTTAAATGAATCGCAGATGAGCATTGATATGAGTATTATAACACAGCTTTTCAGAGACGGAAAGCTGTTTTTCTGAAGTGCAAAAGAATGAAAAAGGCCGCGAATCTCGAGTCTCTCTTGATTCGCAGCTCTTTTTCATATATTAATATTTAAGCTTTTTCTTTTTTCCTTTTTAGTTTCGAAATAACAGGTCCGGCCACTGAAAGCAGAATCAGCGCCATCAGCACCAGGCAGATCGGACGTCCCATGTAGTATCCGAGCGGGTCTCCCAGAATGATAGCCGCATTGGGGCTTCCAGGAATGGACAGCGTCATCAGCGGAATCATGGAACCGCCGGTTACCGCGTTGTTTCCAGCCTCGCAGGAGGCAAGTCCTTCAAGAGATCCGTTTCCAAACTCCTCTTTATGCTTGGAATGCTTTTTCGCCTGATCGTAGGCGATCCAGGAACCGATATTTCCGCCGGCTCCAGGCAGAATGCCTACTACAATACCAATGATGGAAGCGGATACCCAGTTCCAGATGTAACGTGGAACCTCCTTGAGAGTCGGAAGCATCTTCTTTCCCAGAGTCGCATTGCTCTTCTCCAGAATCGACTGGTTTGCGTGTTTATAATCTTCACAGTTGCTCATTACCTGTGAAATGGTAAATAAGCCAATCAGAGCAGGAACCATCTGGATTCCATTCATTAAAGAGTCAAAACCAAAGGTATACCGCAGGGTGCCTGTCACAGAGTCCATGCCTACTGTGGCTAAAAACAGTCCTACAAGTCCCATCAGAAGTCCTTTTAAAATAGAATTTCCTGCAAGGCTTCCGATTACAGTCAGACCGAACACTGAGATCAGAAAGCTCTCCGGCTCGCTGAACATCAGGCTGACCTTCGCTAAAGGCGGGGCGATAACCAAGAGCGCCAGGGCGCTGGCAAAGCCTCCGATTCCGGAGGACAGCATGGACATTCCCACTGCCTCCAGTCCTCTTCCCTTCTTTGTGAGAGGATATCCCTCCATGGCAGTCGCCGCATTGGCCGGAGTACCCGGCGTATGCAGCAGAATTGCTGAGATTGAACCGCCTGTCATGGCAGAAGTGTAAATAGCCATCAGCATTACCAGCGCCGCTACCGGATCCATCGAGTATGTAACCGGCAGCAGAAGAGCAATCGCCATACCGCCGCTGAGGCCCGGCATGGCTCCCACGACCATGCCGCCTACCACGCCTACCACAAGTCCAATCCAGACCTGAATCGACATAAAATTTTGTAAAATTTCCTGTATCATATGTTTACCTCTATTGTCTTATCAAGCTATGGCATTCTCAGCTGCAGCTGTACTACAAACAGGAACCAGACAAACAGCTCCAGACCAACGGTCACTCCCAGAATCGCCTTCCAGTTTCTCTGTCCCAGAGCAGCCATTCCCAGGGGAAGAAAGATCGCTGTGGAGACAAAGTATCCTGTAAAGCTCATGCACACCGCATAGGCGACAATCATAACCAGAGAAGCCATCGGCCCCTTTAAGACAGCTCCGCCTAAATCGGCGTTTCCATCTGCATCCTTCGTCATCTGCAGGCCGTGAATCACCAAAAGGGCTGACAGAATCATAATGCCGATCAGAACTGCCTTTGGCCAGACAGCGGCGCTGGCGTTTGGAAACTGCCCTGCCATGATGTAGAAAATAACTGCCAGTATGATGAGAATTCCTCCCAGCCATACCTCTGCATGAATCTGTTTCAATTTCATTTTCCGGTCTCCTTTTTTCCTTAACTGCTACTATTTCCAACCAAGGATATCGGAGAATTTTTCCATCTCTGCCTCCTGCTCCTTGGCATATGCAGTATACTCTTCTCCGCCCATGTAGTTAACAGCCTGTCCAAGCTCTGCCATCTTTTCAATAAATTCCGGATTGTTAATGCAGTTATCCATAGCCTGTACCCAGCGGTCGTAAACTGCGTCGTCCACGCCGGCCGGAAGGGCAAAACCTCTGTCAGACGGAGATACCACATCATACTCCGGCATCAGCTCATTAAAGGTAGGCACATCTGGAAGCAGGGAAGAACGCTCTGTGGCAAAGACGCACAGAATGTCTACCTCTCCGTCCTCATAGGCCTGAATTGTCTCTCCGATAGAGCCCAGCCCACATCGATATGGCCGCCTAAAAGAGCTGCATAGGTATCGCTCCAGCCTGCCTGATGAACTGGTGTAATCTGCAGTCCCTCAATCTGGCTCTTCAGATTTTCAGCTACCAGGTGCTTATTTGTTCCCACGCCGTTGTCTCCGGCTAATATCTCATTGCTCTTGCCGTATTCAATAAAGCTCTCCACATCCGGGAAGCGCTCGTCTCCCGCCTTCACTACAAGGCAGCCCCAGTCGCTGATTTCGTTGGCAACCAGAGTAAAGTCGTCCAGGGTTTCATCTCTGTTCTGCTGCGGGTCTAAATAGCCTGAATATACGGTTGGATTATTCATCTGAGCGATGGTGTAGCCGTCCGGATCTGCCTTTAAAAGATCGTTCCAGGCAATCCATCCATTGGCTCCCGTAGAGTTCAGAACTGTAATGCTGACGCCTAAATCCTCCTCCAGATACGGAACCAGAGTACGGACAGCCAGGTCAGAGCCGCCGCCTGCACTCCACGGCACGATCATATTGATGGAGCGTTCCGGCGTCCACTCTCCGGATCCGCCGCCCTCTGCTGCCTCTTTCTTCTGATTGGAACTATCCCCTGATTTTCCGCTGCAGCCTGTCAGTGCAAGCGCGCCGATTGCCGTTAAAACCAGAGCTGTCTTTAATGTCTTCTTCATCTCTTTTCCTCCTCGTATAATAAGTTTGTAAGCAAGAAAACAGCTTACAGACTTATTCTTTT
>OBYG01000675.1_pt1 | contig 23660 bp, 16 predicted proteins | sample 1538201 | NCBI WGS metagenome assembly OBYG01 (sample SAMEA2580177, study PRJEB22360) | human gut metagenome | biome: human gut; feature: human-associated habitat; material: faeces | place: Denmark | collected 2008/2010 | reverse complement strand
AGGTGGTTCTCTTTGCTAAGGTAGTTCATTCTACCTTAGCTTTACTTCCTTTTTTGGTTTTTATCGAAAAACGTTTAGGACAACATTGGTTTGAATGGATAAAATCTTCAAAAACAAGCTTGTAAACTCCTCTTTTTGAAAAAAATACAAATGACTTCAATCTGAAATGAAACAATAGAAGCCATCTCAAATTTATTTTGAGACAGCCTCGTTTTTTGTTATCCTTCTTATTACCCATAAATTTTCTCCATTAAAGGAGATTCTATTTTTCCAGTTCAGGCGAAACGTTCCAGAATCTCCATACACATACGTCCGTTATGATAAGGACATTTCCAGAAGCCAGCCTTGTCATCCTTTATATTGATGGTACCATCGGCATATAAACTCCAATGCCATTCACCATGCACCTTATCCACTAATTTCGTTTGAATGAAATTCCAGCATCGCAACGCAATATGCAATGCTTCTTCATCGCCAAAATGCTGAAAAAGATTCACATGTCCTACCACATTTTCAGCTTGAACCCACCAGTGCAACTCACGGTCAATTTTTCCTTTGCTGACAAAGTTCTCGTAAATCATACTGCCATCCGGATTCAGGCCTTCATCTGCCGCCTCAGCAATTTTCACAATAACCGGCTCCACCTTTTTCAACAAATCCAGATCACCTACCACCAGTGCCGCCTCATGTATCAGCCACGAAGCTTCAATATCATGTCCGTAGGATACTATCTGATACTTATTAGTCCAGTCATCTTCAAAGAACAAATTCAGGTGATATGTTTTTGTATCCAATATCTTCTCTAAAAACAAATTGACCAGATTGACAATCTGCTTCTTCAGGCGTTCATCTTTCCATACACGATAAAGATTTGTATAAGGCTCCAGAATATGCAAATGTGTATTCATTGTCTTCTTCTCATTCTCGTCCTTATCGCTCAAACGCATATCTTCTATCGGACGCCAGTCGCGCGTCAAAGCTTCCAGATAGCCGTTCTTTTCTGCATCAAAACTATATTTTTCAATTACCTCAAACAACCGGCAAGCATAATCCAAGGCTTCCGCATCTCCCGTCGCACGCGCGTACTCACTCAACCCGTAAATGGCAAAGCCAATGGCATAAATCTGCTTCTTGGTATCAAGTGGATTCCCTTCACAATCCAGTTCCCAATAAATACCTCCAAACTCCGTGTCATAGAAATAATCAATCAAATAGCGTTTGGCACGTGTAGCCGTTTCCAGATACTCCTCTTTGTGAAGCAGACGGTATGCAGCTGAGAAAGTCCACAAGATACGTGCATTTAGGATGGCTCCCTTCGATGCAGATGTCTCCAATACATCCTTTCCGGTAATACGACCGTAAAATCCACCATGTTCACAGTCAGTCATCTTTTGCATCCAAAACGGAAGTATATTCTGTTCCAGTTCTGCCTTCACCTCCACGCAGAGCTGATTTATCTTCTCATTCTTCATCTTTTGATTCTCTCTTTAAGTTTAACTGTTCCATTATACCTTTCATCTTCTGTTCTCCCAGCGGATAGAAGACAATAAAGACTATCGAAATAAATGCAGCCGCAGCCGGAAGCAAGCTTAAGAACATTTTGATGCCATGGATGGTTTCTTCGCTCTGTACTGCATTAGCCTGAAAGCCAAAGAAAGACAACAACCATCCGGTCACCGCCGTACCAATGGCCCATCCAAATTTCTGGCTCATGGATGAAGCACTAAAAATCAATCCCGTAGCACGGTTACCCGTTTTCAATTCCGAGAAATCGGCACAATCGGCATACATTGACCAGAGCAACGGGAAAATACTACCGGCACATACACTTATCAAGCATTGAAATACAAAAATCAATGTCAAATCCTCCTTGTCAAACCAGAAAAATATCACACTCACGGCGGTGACAATCAGCAGGGAAAGTGCAAAAGTCTTTTTCTTTCCAATCTTATTACTCATAGGAGCTGCCAAAACTACACCTACAATATTCGCAATCTGCCCCACAGAAAGATACAAACCGCTCAACACAAAAGACACCCCCATCAGTGAAACAGTACGATATTCATCTTCTACAATAAAATACTTGAAGTAATACACCGCTGCTCCGTCACGAATAGAATTAAATACCAATGTCGCTACTCCAGCTCCAAACAAAATCCACCAAGGCTTATTATGAAACAAATCCCTAATATCCTCCTTCAAAGAAGTTTTCTTCTCATTAATCGGCTTTACCCGTTCTCTTGTCCAGGCAAAGCAACCCAAAAACAGTAGGGCACACATCATCCCAATCACCACCACGGCCATGAACCAGCCAAACTGCTGGTTACTCAACTCCTTGCTATGCCCGCTAAACCAGTTCACCATCGGCATGAACAACAACAGAGCAATAAAACTACCCAGGTAAGCAAACATCATACGGTAAGTAGATAAGGTATTACGCTCTGACGGGTTAGGGCTCATCACTCCCAACAATGAAGCATAAGGTACGTTAATACCAGAATATACCATCATCATCAACGAATAAGTGATATACGCATACACTAGTTTCCCTGCATCACCGAAAGGAGGTGTATAAAAAGTAAGTACTCCTATCAATCCAAACGGAACTGCAAGATATAGCAGATACGGACGAAACTTGCCCCATCGACTGGAAGTACGGTCGGCAATTACCCCCACAATCGGGTCGAACACTGAATCCCAGATACGTGTCACCAGAAACATGGTACCCACCATTGCCGCCGGTAGTCCGAATACATCCGTATAGAATATCATCAAATAGGCTCCAAACAATTTCCAGAACATGGAGGAAGCCATATCCCCAAATCCGTAGCCAATCTTTTCCGTGAGTTTTATCATAGCAGTACTTACTTTTTTATTATTTCATCAATTTCAGGTTTTTATCAATCAATTTTTTCAGTGTTTCTACCGAAGCTGTAGTAGTCAAGCCATCCTGTGGCGTATTCATACAATAATCCACCAACTTATCAATTGTAGAAACAGCCACATGCATACGTGTATCGGAAGAGGCATAATAAATGAACACCTTTCCATCTTCATCTGCAATCCAGCCATTGGTAAACAGCACATTCGATACATCACCAATACGTTCTTCCCCTTCCGGAGCCATGAAATAACCACCCGGAGCAGCAATCAACTTACTGGGGTCTTCCAATGAAGTCATATACATGTAAAGCACATAGCGCAAGCCTGCAGCACAACCACGCACACCGTGTGCCAGATGAAGCCATCCTTTGGGAGTCTTGATAGGATGAGGGCCTTCACCGTTCTTCACTTCTTTGATCGTATGATAATAGCGGCAGTCGATAATCTTTTCTTCAGTCACTTCCGCATGCGTAATATCGTCTACCAAAGCCCAGCCGATACCTCCACCACTTCCGGCATCAATGAATCCATCTTGCGGACGAGTATAAAAAGCATATTTGCCATTCACAAACTCCGGATGCAGCACTACGTTACGCTGCTGACTTTTCGACTTCAAGTCCGGCAGACGTTCCCAGGTTTTCAGATCTTTTGTACGGGCAATAGCTGCCGTAGCTGTAGCTGAAGACAAATCACTGGCGGGTGCATTATCGTCATGACGCTCTGCACAGAAAATACCATAAATCCAGCCGTCTTCATGTGCTGTCAGACGCATATCATAAATATTTGTAGCCGGAATCACATCATCAGGCATGGTAATAGGATAATCCCAAAAACGGAAATTATCTACCCCATTCGGACTTTCAGCCACCGCAAAGAACGATTTACGATCGGCACCTTCCACACGTACTACCAATATATACTTTCCATTCCACTTGATAGCTCCTGAATTCATAGTTGCATTCATTCCGATACGCTCCATCAAGTAGGGATTGGTTTTCTCATCCAAGTCATAACGCCAAAAAATCGGCGTATGAGCAGCAGTTACTACCGGATATTTATAACGAGTGTACACACCGTTGGTAGTTTCAACAGGCTCATTTTTTCGAGTAATCAACTCTTCATGTTGAGCAAACAATTTTTTTACCTTGTCTTCAAAAGTACTCATATCAATTTATATTTTTATTTCATTTTACATTTTTCATATCTCCCGCAAACAAAGTGCGTGAATCGTTATAGAAGTTCAGAAAATCATCTGCCGACGGATGCCCCGGATAAGGCGCATAATAATGATTTTCTTTTTCACGTGCATTTCTCCATACCAGCACATAACTTATCGGATAGTTCTCTATTACCGGCATCAAGGTTTGAGTCCACCATACTGAATCGGGAATTGTTTCATAACCTGTTTCGGTTACAGCCATCACCTTTTTATGTGCTTTGCTTACCTGCGACATAATAGCAAGTGCATTATCCAGGCTCTTTACATAAGTATCTTTATCAAATTGATATGAATCTACTCCTATCAAGTCAATAATATCATCTCCCGGATAACGCTCCAGATACTCCACAGAATCTTTAGGTTCCGTGCCCGGAGAATACGCATACAGCAGCTGGGTAGCTCCCTTTTCCTGCATACGTTCATACGTCATCCGCCAAAGTGCTTTATAATCTTCCGTAGAGCAAAGATTCTGTCCCCACCAGAACCAGCTTCCCGTATGCTCATGCCACGGGCGGAAAAGAACCGGTACCTTTACGCCTTCCGAAGTTTGTATTGAGTTCAGATAGTCGGCTACTTTATCCAGCCAACCCATAAACTTATCATGATTTACCCCTCCAGGCAGTACAGATTTCACAACTGTTGAATCACTCACATCCCATGAATCTTTCCCCGTTACCGGATTGTCCACATGCCAGCTGAAAGACGACATTCCTCCGCGTTCATATTGCGCCACAACTTCTTGCCGGATACGGTCTAGAGATACATTATCCAAGTTCTTATCCCCATAAATTTCAATACGTCCCAAATCAAAGGACATCATAGCAGGATAATCACCACATACACTTTTCACATCGCTTCGTGCAGAGTCACCATCCCAACCAATGCCGTACACCGGATCATCGTGATGCCCAAACATGAATTGTCTTTGCAGAGGTATAGCTTTCAATTTATCTAACATCGCCTGAGCTTCCGGACTATCAGTCTCAATAGTAGTTTTATTACCATTTGCACAAGCAATCGTCAAACACATCGTTATTCCTAAAATTAGTTTTGAAGAATTTTTCATAAGAATCAGCTTTAAAATTACATAGCACAAAGGTAGGTTTTCCATCCCATCCTTTCTGATACAATTTTAGCAAAAGCAGATAGTAAAATATTTATTCAAAGAAATTGGAAAACTCTGCATGCAGAAAGTAAGATATTTCTCATACAGAGTTTTCCCCATCATTACCTCATAATTTACTCATCGCTTCCTTCACTGCCTCACGATCCAATACATTCTCTGACTGAAATGCAGCTTCCCACCAAGCTTTGTCGGCATGAGGTTTTGCTTCAGTTCCTTCGCCTGCATTGCCATACCATGGCATAAACCAAGACCATGCAGCTCCATTGTTCCACTGTGCTTCTATATTCCCAATGGGCGCATTTTTACTTGCATCATTAGAATCTGCATAATATCCACACTCTGTCAAGGCAATCATCCGGTCACCATACAATGCGGTCAGTGCCTTAAATTCTTCCGCACATTCTTCCGCAGTCTTTCCATACAAGTCGCGACCGATAATATCCACATATTCATCACCCGGATACCAGTTTGCATCATCCTTATTTTCAGAAGTCCACACCCAAATCAAATTGTCCAAACCTTGTTCTTTAAAATAGGTGAACATCATTTTCCAAAGTGCTTTAAAACTCTCCGCATCTTTTCCCCACCAGAAGAACTGACCGGCTGCTTCGTGTAACGGACGCCACAGCACAGGAATCTTTGCCTCCTTCAGCTGTTTCAGCATGTTGGCAACCTTTTCCAAATCCGCTTTTACAATACCATTCTCCCATGTTCCTTCTTCTGTAGCTTTTTGAGCATTAAACACAGTTTCCGACAAAGTAGCCGTATAGTCATCAATATTACTATCTGTATTTTTAGGCACATTCCAATGCCACATACAAGACACGATACCTCCTGCGTTTGCCCAATTTGTTACCGGAGAAATATCAGAATAGTCAATCCAGTTTTGCCCAGAATACCGGATATGCATATAATCAAACGTATTCAAAGCCGGGTAATGCCCTGTCCATGTATTGACTTGCTCAGCCTCATCCGTATTCCATGCCACATTCGCCATTATGCCGGAAATTGTTTTCTTCCCATAGTTTTCTATCAAGAACTTATACAATTTTTCTGCTTCCGATGATGTGGCCATTACCAGATTAGAATGTAAATCCAGTGTTTTGAAGTTTAATGAAAATGCAGGAGCAGGCATTTGGTTAGGACCAATTACCAGGCCTTCCGGAATAGTTATCGTATAGTCTGTAGCTCTCGAAGGTGCACTCACAGTCAATGTCAATGTATCATTTTTACCATACACTATCCCATTACGGATATGTCCGTCGTTAGTCACTGTGATTTGAGTTGTATCCGCTGTAGAAAAGAATACATTCTTATCATAAGCTATTTTCAATGTAAAATCACCGGCTTTCACGGAGGCTCCCTCTGCCAAGGAGGCATAAACCAGTACCGGAGCATCTACAGCAGGCACATCGTGCTCCACATCGGTATTGCAGGCAATCAAAGCCACAGGAGCTGCCAATGCCCACATCCATTTCATTATACTTGTTTTCATACGTATATTCATTTAGAGATTTTTATTTTAAAGTTACTTTGGTCATTGTAAAGTTACAACCGGACACTACTAAGCCATCATTATTATTTTGAGACAAAATACGGAGATCTTCAGATGTCAATGTAGCAGAAAATCGTGTTGAACCTGCTTCAAGTCCTTTTATAGGAATTGTAGGTAATTCAGCCCAACCATTAGCACATCCCAATTTAATCTGCCAGTTGGTCTCCTCCATATTTAAGGTATAATAAACGGTTATAATAGTACCTGGTTGCACAGAACTCCACTCATAATGTCCTTTACCAAGGTCTTCATTACCATTCCAGTTTGTAATTGCAAAAGAACCTGTCCAAATAACTTTAGCGAATGAAACAGTATACGTTGCACTCACGCCCGAAGAAATCAGCTCCAAGAAGGTATTTGCTCCAGCTGTAGCTGGAACCTGGATTTTCAACTGATTACCTTCAAGAGTATGTGTTACTGTCACTCCATTAATTTTAACTTCTGTCAAAAGCTCACCATTCGCCACCTCTACAATCATTTCTTTTCCTGCTTCAAAATCTTCCTCTAAAGAACTTACTATATGACATGGTTGATTAATTGTAAGATTCAAAGCCGACACCTGCTCACCATTCGCCATCTTAAAAGTAACACTGCCACTTTGAGCCAATGCAGGAACAGACACAATCAACTGTTCAGGTGACTGTGAAATGATTTCACCTTCCACCTCACCGGAAAATATGACTGCTGATACCAAATCCAAATTCTCACCCTGAATCGTTATCTGCCCACCAGCTGCGACATCAGAAGTTGCACACGAGAAATTACCTGGTTTGGCCAGTTCTATGCTAGCTACAGGTATCTGTACCCCTGAAGCTGGTACTACATAAATAAAACCACTTACCGCATTGGCTGGAAGAGTAAATTGCAAGGTCTTATTTTCAGTAGAAAATTCAAATTCCACCTTTTCTCCGTTCTCCATCCTGACTTCTTTTACCAAATCAAAGTTCTCGCCTGTAACGGTCATTATTGCTCCTGGCTTAATATTGTTATAGTCTGCCACTTCCGCAACAGAAGGCAATACCACCTGCAGTTCTACTTCTGAATAAAGTCTGTTAGGAATTTCTGCCCCGTCAGAAAGAATAATTTTTCCACTCTGGGCTTCTTCAGGTACACGCACCTGAATCTCATTTCGTGTATGCTTTAAGAACTTACTCGTAGCCTCTGTTGCCTCTTCTTCAGCAATCACTTCATCAGAGACAATCACATTCTCTGCAAAAATCACTTGATGCATCAAATTAAGATACTCCCCTTTAATAGTCAACACATCACCAGGTCTTACAGTTTCCGGAGAGAAACTTTCTATCGAAACAGGCTCGGAATAAGTCAACTGAGTCTTGGTAACAATACTTTCTCCATTACGGAGCATCAAAGTCACATACCCGGGCAAAGCTGTTTGAGGCACAATCACCCTGATTTCTTCCGCACTGATAAGCTGTATATCCGTAATGGCATCACAACCGGGAATCAATACTGATGCAACCTGATCCATGCCGCAACCAAGGAATCGCAACTCACCCCCACGTAACACCGGACTCGGTCCAAATACATTCAAACTGATACCTCCTTTATACTGATTGGTATCCACATCGTTGGTATCACAAGCGGTGAATGTCAAGGAACTCAACAGAACGAGACAAGCCATCCACCATGCAGAAAACTTATATATTTTATTCATACGTCTAAGTCTTTAAATATTATTCAACCGGAAGCACCCGAATATTGTCTATGCAAATAATCGGTTCACATTCTTTACCATCAACTCCACCTCCACGCAGGAAGATGCTTAAACCGGCGAATCTGTCCTGAGTAAATTCTGTATCACTGGCTAGTCCAGAAACTAACTTATTAAATTCTGACATTTTGAGTGTAACTGTAACCCACTGATTGTTTGTATCGTATGAACCAGTTTCTTCCCAAGGAACCCAAACGCCACGAGGAGCCTTTCCTTCTTCATGACTTTCATCATCATTCCAGATGTAATCCTGTGTCTGGTTACTCATAGAAACTTCATCCAATGAGGTAAATCGAATTTGCATACCTTCTGCCATCCATGGATTAGAAGTCGGAACATATACTTCAAATTTCAATGCTAATTCCTCAATCTTATAATCTTCCAGCATTTTCTTAAACTGAGGTAAATTATAAAGAGGTACACAACCTTCCGTTGCATTCGGATCAGGCCAATACATCATCAGATACTCTCCTGGAGTTTGCCATTGTCCACCAGAAAGGGTGGCAGGCCCCATCACCATATAGTTTTCATCCACAGAAGGAACAGAAGCAAGAATCTGTCCTTTCTTTTCATTGTCGCCATTCCAGGAATTTCCTGCAGCCAAAGCACCTTCATATTTTCCATCCCAGTCAAACAGAATATTACGTGTATCCTTATACTGGAAAACAGATTGTCCGGTTCCGTAAATAGACTTCACACGAATATTTCCTTGCATCGCTCCCTCAGGTACTATAAATTTGACTGCCGTTTTCGTGATACTCGTAATCTGCTCTCCTTCCACAGTAATATCTCCAGGCATGGAAATTGTTAAAGGCACATTAGGGTCATCTACAAAGTAATCACCATACAATACGGCTTCACTTCCGGCCGGAGCATATTCACAGCTCATAGAACTAACCACCGGTGCAGGAACCATTACACTAAAATCAAAATCCACTTTTTCCCCAGACTTGGTAACCATATAGATTTTATTGGTCACTTCTTCCGGTATGTTCTTAGGAATATCCACTAAAACAGTATGGTCTGTCATATAACTTGTATTCAAGGTAGCTTTCTGATCATTGAAATAAAGTTCATAGATACTACGCAAGTTATCTCCCACCAGGCAAACCGTATTTCCCAGATAAGCTCCCACAAGTAATGAATCTGCTTCTTCCGGCAATGGAGAGCGCACATATTTCAAAGTAGGAACTCCATCTGCAATTTCATATTTATCCGGCTGATCTTCACAGGCAGTCATAAAGCAACCCATCATAGCCAATGCTGCCACAAAGAACCAATTGATATATCTTGTTTTCATTTTATGCATCATTTAAAAGATTAATAACTATACTCCGTACGCACATCCACATGTACGGGATCTTCCATCAAATTAGGATTAAATACCACATCCTCTGAGGGGAACGGCAATGTAAAACTTTCCTTTGTCACATTAGGTACCTTTGGATTATTGGTATAATGCTGGTCTGAAGTAGCATTCCAAGTCGTCTGTCCGGATTCATAATAGGATTTATACAACGTATTCAAGTTGTCGTACACATCACGCTTTTGGTTTACAAGTTCATTAATCGCTCTTGATGAATCATAATAAGACAAACGTACAAAATCATACCAACGGTCTCCTTCACAAGCCAGTTCCAGACGACGTTCCTTCCAGACATCTTCCCAAGAAACAGAAGCAGGCAATTTATATTCACTTACCGCACGATGACGTACTTGCCAGAATACATCTCTTGCCTTTTCATTCGTGGTTGAACCCTGATTTCCAATTACAGCTTCTACATAAATCAGATATACATCAGCCAAACGTAATAAATGAGTACTCAAGCTACTGGACATACTTGCAGCCGACACACCCAAACCTTTCATGTGGTCATTTGCATTGCCATACAAATGCTTCACCTCATTGGCTCCTGTCGGACTCTGCAATTCTCCGGGGCCGCCTTTACCATAACCATCCTTATCATAGATAAAGTTGATATAATCAAAGCCTCCCTTATCCTGCCAGAAATATTCATATTTATCGCCCGCCATCATCATGGTTGCTTTACGACGAGTATCAATAACCGATTTATCACGGTCTTTCGGATTCTGGTCCGGAGTAACTCCAAAGGCCAGCTGCAAATCAATGGAAGGGCCATTATAACCACCCCAGTTATCTCCAAATTCATCAAATCCCACCATAGCCAAGTCTGACTGTAACGTATTCTGCGCCGTGTACTGACCGCTTGCCGCATCCCAACGCCAGCCAATCAGACTTTCTTCACAGTTATTATTCTGCAAACGGAATATATCTGCATAGTTTTCCATCAGTTTGCGACCTGAATTATCAATCACATCTTCTGCCAATTCCTTAGCTTTATTCAAGGCAGCCTCATCACGCATACCGTTTTGTCCTACACCAGACTTTGTCAAATAAACTTTCGCCAGCAATCCTTCTGCCCCATAATAATCTATACGTCCGGCGTCACCTTTCATGACATTTCCATCCTCATCTTTAAACAACTCCATTGCTTTCTCCAATGTCATGACAATATATTCATAGACATCAGCCAGCATGACCTTTTTCTTGTCATTGTAAGTTCCATCTGCCAGTTCTTTAGAATTATCGTGTACGATAGGTACAGCTCCGAAAGTACGTGCCAGATAGAAGTAAGCCATAGCCTTCCAAGACAAACATTCAGCCATACACTGTCTTCTGACATTCTCAGAACAGTTAGCTGTTTGCAGAGTTTTGTATACCGTATTACAATAAGCAATGACAGACCACAAAGAATAAGACATATTGACCAGATCCTGGTCCGTTCCATTCACTGTAAAATCCAGATAAGGACTTTTCCCCCAATAATAATTACCAGACATCACTTCACCCACTTTAAAGAAACCACGCTGGAAATCATACCATGGAGAGTTATACAAGAAATTTACTCCCTGCACACACTGGGTATCATTCTGGTAGAAATTAGATTGATTATAATTGTCTTCAGTCGGTCGATCCAGAAAATCATCACAAGAAGTTGCTCCCATACCAAAGACCGCAGCCAAAGCCACATATTTAATATTCTTGATTTTCATATACAGTCAAATTTAACAGGTTAGAAAGAAACATTCAGTCCGAATGAATAAACAGTAGGCGACGGATAACGTCCGTAATCCAATCCGTACACATTAGTACTTTGCGTACTGGCTCCGATTTCAGGATCGTAACCATCATATCCTGTAATTGTCAATAAGTTCTGAATATTCGCATAAAGGCGTAAGTTATTAATGCCGAACTTCTTGATTAATTTACTCGGGAAAGTATAACCCAGTGTAATATTCTTCAAACGGATGTAAGAACCATCTTCCACATAACGGTCGCTGATACGGTCATTGTCGTTCGGGTCCTGAATAGAAGCACGAGGAATAACAGCTTCCGGATTAGAGACACGCACATTAGTCACATCATCATACCAATACTGACCGGCAGGATAAACTTTGTCCGGATCAATCGGTTCCAGTCTGGCACGACCCGTTACCGAGTTCAACTGATTTTCCCATGCAGAATTCATGTGAGTAAGCTGCATGCCCAAATAATTCATTACCTTATTTCCATAAGAACCATTAATAAAAATCGACAAGTCAAAATCCTTGTAACGGAATGTATTGGTCCATCCAAAAGTAAATTTCGGCATCGGAGAGCCCAAGTTCGTCTTATCATATTCATTAATTACTCCATCAGGTTTTCCATCCGGACCACTAATATCCTTATATTTGATGTCACCCACCCAAACTGTATTCTTTCGGTTGAACACTCCGTTTGACGGATACTGCTCTGGTTTCGGAGATTTCTGCAGGTCTTCATAATCCTGATAAACTCCATCACATACATAACCATAGAAATTATACAATGACTCACCTACATTGGACACACTAACTACATCATTCCATTGTCCATAGCCAACAATTTGTGCATTGGCCGTTCCACTCAATGCCTTTAATTTATTCTTATTGAATGAAATCTGGAAATCAGAATCCCACTGGAACTTTCCAATTAACGGATGCGTGTTGAGTGAAATTTCCACACCGGCATTCTCAATACTACCATAGTTACCATAAGGAGGATCCAAACGGCTGCTGGTATTCCCCTGAGTTCCCATATAAGAAGGTAACTGCAAAGCCATCAGCATGTCATTTGAAACCTTTTTATACCAGTCTACAACCAAATTAATACGGTCCTGAATGAATCCCAAATCCAATCCTACATTCCACTGTTCCTGAGATTCCCACTTGATGCTGGTATTCGGAATATTTTTCGGACGATATCCCGTTCCGAGACTTGAACTCATTTTCACGATAGAAGTTCCCCACAAATATCCTCCAATATTTGCATTACCGGTCTGTCCCCAGCCTAAACGTAATTTACCATTACTAATTACACCAGACAAAGGCTTAAAGAATTCTTCATTTGAAAAACGCCACGAACCAGCAAGTGCATGGAAACCTGCCCAACGGTTATCCGGGCCAAAGTTTGAAGAGCCATCATAACGGTAAGTGTAAGTTCCGTAATAACGGTTATCGTAATTATAAGTCAGACGAGTAAAGAACGACGCCATAGCCGAACTGCCAAATCCTGAACCAATTACCGGAGTAGCAGTACCTAGAGCAGGATTATGCACCGCATCAGAAGGTAAATTTGTATTAGTTACGCTGATATTGTCATAGTTAGACGCCCAGCATTCCTGTCCCAGCATGGCCGTAAAATTATGCTTGTCTATCATGCCACTATACGTAACATAGTTCTTGAGCTGCCAGAATGTACTGCTGTTCTTCTGAATACTACTATAGTTACTATCACGCTTCCAACTACCAAAGTCCACCATAGGTTTATAGCGCTCACCTCTGGAAGCACTAATATCATATCCCAGTTCCGCATGCCACACCAGATTCTTTATCGGTGTTACCTCAAAGAAGATGTTACCTGTCAACTTCTGGCGGTTCAGCAGCACCTGGTCCATCATAGCCATTGCTATCGGGTTCGGATTCGTATAACCTTCACGCACAATGGTCGCATAATTTCCGTCAATATCATAAATAGGAATATCGGGGACAGTTTTCAATGAATAATTAATAATACCCTGTTCACCATCTGCCAGTTTCAAATCTTCGTCCGTAGATGAATAAGTAGCACTCAATCCCAGTTTCAACCAGCTTTTCAACTGAGAGTCCAAATTCACACGGAAAGAATAACGGTTAAAGTTGGATCCGATTAACGTACCATCCTGATCCATATAAGAAGCAGAAACATAATATTTAATCTTTTCCATACCTCCTTCAGCAGAAACCTGATGCTGGTGTTGCAATGCTGTCTGGAAAACCGCATCCTGCCAGTTCGTTCCTTTACCCAAGATGGAAGGATCAGCATAATATCCGTTCACATCCAATTCACCCACTTGCACAAATTCATTGTAATAATTAGCAAATTCACGCAAGTTCATCATATCCAGCCGTTTGGTCTGTCTCTGTACAGCCAGCATGCCATCATACGTAAATTTAGCCTCACCAGCCTTACCTCGTTTAGTCGTAATCAATATCACTCCATTTGCTCCTTGCGCTCCATAAATCGCGGTTGCCGAAGCATCCTTCAAAATTTCCATTGAGACAATATCGGCAGGGTTAATGGTAGAAAGCGGAGAAATGGTAGATACAGAACCATTACCTAAAGCATCTCCCAGACCGAAATCAGCCCCCGAGGCGCCTCCTCCTTGTACAATTACTCCGTCAATCACATATAGAGGTTCCGCATTGGAATTAATGGTAGCTTGTCCACGCACACGGATAGAAGACGAAGAACCCGGAGCTCCAGAAGTACTTACGGCAGAAACACCTGCTACACGTCCCTGTAAAGACTGGTCCAGATTGGTAATTACAGAACCTTTTATCGCATCTTCGCCCACTGATACAGAAGCACCAGACAAATCACTTTTCTTCATGGTTCCATAACCCACTACCACAACTTCATCCAAGGTCTCGGAATCTTCTTTCAATACAATATGTAAAGATGTCTGGTTTGTGACCTTTATGGTTTGTGTTACATAACCTATATAAGAAATCTCCAGTGTAGCCCCAGATGAAACGCTTAGCACAAAATTACCATCAATATCCGTAATTACCCCATTAGTTGTTCCTTTTTCCAGAACATTCGCTCCAATCACAGTTTCACCGGCAGCATCAACTACTTTTCCTTTGATCTGCCTTTTCGCTTGCTGCAACACTTCCGATGCGTGAAGTTCAGAAGCCTGCACCTGATACACATTTCCCATAGAAGCCATGGCAAATGCACCAGCAACCAGCGCACATCTTTTTACATTTTTATTCATAGTGTATCACTTGTATGATTAATAATTCTTCATCAATAGATATATGCGAAAAGCCAACAAACGGAATCCTCTCTACATAATATCAGATTAAAAGTCGCTTTATATTACAAATTTCTTACAACCACAAAGGTAGAAACAATCGTATTGTAATAATGATACAATTTTATCTATCACTAGTATAAAACAAATCACCGACTGTTCCTTCTCTTCCTTCTACCCTGCACAATCATCAACCGGATTCTGTCCCTTCATGAGATGTTTATATTCAGTTCCTATTATATCATTCTTCATTCGCTTACTGCAAACAAAATATTCACACAACTCCGAGGTAATAGAAAAGAAATTCGTTTCTGCATACCTATTAGATTTATTTCAACGCTGCAAAATTAGCCGATAACCACTGATAAAAATGATATAATTTTATCATATACTGGTCGAGTTTCATTTATTCCTCACCTAAACAGAAAAATGGCCCTCTTTTCTCAATACCAGATAAAAAGAGGGCCTTCCTTAATTATATATTATACTATTAAATAATGGTACGCTTCTTTCTGTAATTATCTCTAAACTCTTTTGGAGAACATCCTTTCTTCTTTTTAAATATGCGATTGAAATTAGATAAATTATTGAAGCCACACTCATAACAGATTTCAGCGACCGCCATCGTTGAATCAACAAGCAGACGCGTGGCATACCCCAACCGCAAATCAATAATGTAATCTGACAAATTCTTACCTGTACGCAACTTAAAGAAACGGCTGAAAGATACTTCGGTCATACCTACCATATCAGCCAGCTGCTTCAGCTTTATTTCCTCTTGATAATGTTTTCCTATATAATCTTGTACTCTTTGTACACGCCTACTGTCTGAATGTACCTCTATTTTGGCAAACGAAGAACTTGAAAGAGTACGCGCCTGGTCAGTAAACAAAGAAAGTTCATAAAGCAAGGTCAGGAAATGTACCACGGCATAGAACCCTTTCATCTCGGGAAGCTTGTCAATCAATGAGTATACTTTCATCATGGCATCCATGGGAAAACAAAGCCCATACTGTGCTTTATCCAGCATTTTACGAATCATATCAAACTGATTCGTTTCCACCAGTCCGTTCATAAAAGAAGGAACAAACTGAATAGTTATTTCCCGGATATTTTCTGAGGTACACGTATTTTGTTCCCACACATGTTCCAAATCAGGACTCGTAATTAATACCAAATCATAATCACCTATCACTTCAGCCGAATCCCCGACTACACGACGCACTCCAGGTGCATGCTCCACAAAATTCAGTTCAAACTCACGGTGGCAATGCATGGGATATGTAAACTCTTTCTTATGCCGATCGGCAATGTAAAAGCAATCTTTATCTGAAAGAGGAGTTATTTCTCGTATAAAATTCTCATTCAACAACTTTTCCATAGCAGTACGTTTAAAAAGGAACAAAATAAGGCCATAATTAAAAGTTATTATTCTCAGAAAAAGCGTCTCATTCTCTATTTTTCTGTTTCCCACAAAAATAAGATAAAAACATATCAGTTTTATCACAAAACAACACCTATTTTTGCAGACAAATAAATAATTAAACAAAATCTATTATCAAAACTGAAAAGCATGAGTGCAAAAAGCAAACTTTATCTTTTAGCAGGCCTTTCTTTCTTGGCCGGAAATGCAATGGCACAGCACATCTGTATTTCTACCCCTAACACATCGCTCGTACTGAATGCTCCCAATGGAGGTGAGCTAAAGTATCTTTACTATGGAAGCAAACTGAGTGAAACAGACTTGCAACACATCAATGAAGCATCTAATTGTAACCATACGGCTTACCCCGTATATGGAATGAATTGTCCGGGAGAAGCTGCCCTTTCTGTAAAACACGCCGACGGCAACATGTCTACACAAATGGAGGTGGTAAGTGTCAGCACCAATCAGGAGAAGCAGTCTACATTAACAACCATCCACCTGAAAGACAAAGTATATCCGTTCTATGTCGACGTACACTACAAAGCATATCAGGATGTAGACATGATAGAAACTTGGACCGAGGTAAGCCACACAGAAAAGAAACCGGTATATCTGAGCCAGTTCTCTTCTGCCTACTTACCCATTCGCAGAGGAAATGTATGGCTTTCACACCTGTCTGGTTCATGGGCAAACGAAGGACAACTGACACAAGAACCTCTACAGCCGGGAATGACCGTGATTAAAAATAAAGATGGGGTACGCAATTCACATACCTCACATGCAGAAGTGATGTTCTCACTCGATGGAAAACCACAGGAAAATACAGGAAGAGTCATTGGAGCCGCCCTTTGCTACACAGGCAACTACAAACTGAAAATTGATACCGACGACAGCGATTATCATCAGTTCTATGCCGGAATCAACGAAGAAAACTCTTCATACATGCTTTCTAAAAAAGAAGTATTCCGCACGCCTGCCGTAGCCCTGACTTACAGCGACAAAGGGCTGAGCGGCGCAAGCCGTAATTTCCACAAATGGGGACGTACTTACAAACTGGCTCATGGCAATGTGGTTCGTGATATTTTATTGAACAGCTGGGAAGGTGTGTATTTCGACATCAACCAGAAAGGAATGGACCAGATGATGAGCGACATTGCTTCAATGGGAGGCGAGCTTTTCGTGATGGACGACGGATGGTTTGGCGACAAATATCCACGTAAGAACGACAGCTCTTCGCTGGGTGATTGGGTAACAGACAAAAACAAGCTTCCAGAAGGTATTGAAGGATTGATAAGGGATGCAAAGAAACATGGCATCAAGTTTGGCATCTGGATAGAACCGGAAATGGCAAACACTATCAGCGAATTATATGAAAAACATCCTGAATGGATACTGAAAGCTCCTCAGCGTGATCCGGTTCTTGGACGTGGAGGTACTCAGGTAGTACTCGACTTGGCGAATCCGGAGGTACAGGATTTTGTTTTCAAGGTTGTTGACGACTTGATGACACAGTACCCCGACATCGCTTACATTAAATGGGATGCCAACATGGCTATTATGAATCACGGCTCCAACTACCTGACAGCTGACAAACAAAGTCACATATACATAGAATATCACAAAGGATTCGAAAGTGTATGCCAGCGTATCCGTGCCAAATATCCGGACTTAGTGATTCAGGCTTGTGCCAGCGGAGGCGGTCGTGCCAACTATGGCTATCTTCCTTACTTTGACGAATTTTGGGTGAGCGACAACACGGATGCACTGCAACGCATCTACATGCAATGGGGAACATCTTACTTCTTCCCTGCCATTGCCATGGCTTCACACATCAGTGCGGCTCCCAATCACCAGACCTTCCGCACCGTTCCACTTAAATACCGCATCGATGTGGCTATGAGCGGACGATTAGGAATGGAAATCCAGCCTAAAAACATGACTGATGAAGAAAAAGACCTGTGTCGCAAAGCAATAGCCGATTACAAGAAAATCCGTCCGGTAGTTCAGTTAGGAGATATTTATCGCCTTGTTTCTCCATACGACCATCTGGGAGTAGCCTCCTTAATGTATACCAGTCCGGAAAAAGACAAGGCTGTATTCTACTGGTGGAAGACTGAACACTTTGTCAATCAGCACTTACCGCGTGTAACAATGGCCGGACTTCATCCCGATAAGACTTACCGTATCACAGAGTTGAACCGGATTGACAATCAGCCGCTTCCCTTTGAAGGAAAAGTTTATAGCGGAGCATTCCTGATGGAAAACGGATTGGAAATTCCTTATACTCATCAGGTAGACTATCATAAATTGAATGATTATGCCAGCCGGGTATTGTATCTGGAAGAAGTAAAATAAATTTCACCATACATACACAAAATAAAAGCCGGACTTACCGCTCACATAAGGCAAGTCCGGCTTTATTATATTAAGAGAAATCCGCTTATTCCCAATTATCCGTACGGAACGGATACAACGGCAATTCACGCAAGTTAGCCACATTACCCGGCTGAAAGTCACGGAAGCAATAGCGTACGGCAACAGGCTGTGCTACCTTGTCGCAAGTCACCTTTATCTGCAAATTATTGTACACTTCAGCTTTTGCCTTTCCCCACAGACAAGCCTCAGTCTGCTGTTGCAATACCATATTGTCACTCACAATGTCGGGCAATGTAATCTTGCCCCATGCTCCAGCCTGCACCATCAGCAGACAGGCACTCACAATCCATTTTTTCATCTTACTCTATTTTTAAAGTCGCCATTTCTACAAAAATGATATGAGGAAGAGTGTTCTCAAAACAGAAAGTTAAAATTGCACGTTTCTCATAATATCATATTCCTTTTCACAAAGATAGTACATCTATCTTCATTACAATTAATACTTTTTTATCCAAGTTTTTCCAAATCATCCTCCAAACCTCAGTACTTTCTTGAAAGTACTCCAGTACTTCCATAGTAGTACTTCAGTACTTCCCCGTCAGTACTGGAGTACTGGCAAGGAAGTACTGGCAACTATAAAGGAACTGTAAATCAGCACATTCTTTTTATAGCAACAAAACTTATCAATTTCTGTAAATTGAATACCAAAATAAATTCCATTATATAGCCCAACTCTCATTTTTAATTATAACTTTGCGAATAAAGAACTCAAACTTGAAAGATATGAAAGTAGCAATCATCGGAGCCGGAAACATGGGAGGTGCCATTGCCCGTGGACTGGCCAATGGACATTATATTCAGGCACAAGAAATTTCGGTATCCAACCCCAGTGCCGGCAAGCTGGACGCACTGAAAGCGGAATTTCCTGCTATTCACGTAACACATTCCAATAAAGAAGCGGCAGAAGATGCGGACATTATCATTATTGCCGTCAAGCCGTGGAAAGTGGAAGAAGTGCTGAAGCCGCTGAGATTAAGAGGACCACAGATTCTGGTATCGGTGGCCGCAGGACTGACTTTTGAAGACCTGGCACATTTTGTAGACCCGGAGATGCCGATGTTTCGCGTCATTCCTAATACGGCCATTTCAGAAGGAGCCAGTATGACACTGATTGCCGCACGCAATGCTTCGGAAGAACAGATCACTTCCCTGACTGCGCTCTTTAACGAGATGGGACGTTCCATGCTGATTGAGGAAAAACAATTTGCAGCTGCCACCTCACTGACTTCCTGTGGCATTGCCTACGTACTGAAATACGTACAGGCTGCCATGCAGGCAGGAGGAGAACTGGGAATCAAGCCACACGATGCACAAACCATGCTGGCACAAACCCTGGAAGGGGCAGCCAAACTTTTGCTGAACAACGAAAATGCACATCCGGCCACAGAAATCGAGAAAGTGACTACTCCGGGAGGAATTACCATCAAGGGTATCAACTCGCTGGAGCACGACGGATTTACCTCGGCCGTTATCCACGCCATCAAGGCCAGCTTATAAAAACATCATACGGGGAGCTTCGTGCTCCCTTTTTCATTACAAAACCTGAACCGACATGAAAAACAACATTCTTATCACCATGGGAATCCTTGTATTGCTGGGAGTGGCCGTACAGGGTTTGTTTGGCATCGTAGCCGGTGTATTCCTGTCCGCTATTTTAGGAATCATCTACGGAACCGTCAAGAAGAACAAGCAGTTTCTGCGCTGGTCGGTCATCGCACTTACCATCGACATCATCTGCATCATCCTGTTCTATTTCTGCCTGATTCAATCGGACATGTAGCTGTTACTTCACAAAACCTTTTTTCGCCCATTTCAGGCTGTTCCATCGTTTCACAAAGATAAAGGCACGGATATTCTCGTCGAGCAGGAAGGCACACCACATGCCGACCAGTCCCCAACCCAGATGAATACCGAACAGATAGCTGAGTCCGACAGAGACCGTCCACTGCACAATCAGACCGACATAGAACGGGAAATTCACGTCACCTGCCGAGCGGAGGGCATTCGTGGCATAGATATTTACGGCACGCCCTATCTCTACGATGACATCGACAATGAGAATGGTCACTCCCAAGCGGATAATATTCTCGTTGTCCGTCAGCATACTGAAGATTGTATGACCGAATATGGCCCAGATGCACGAAAGTCCCAGCGATACCAGAATGGACAAACGCATGACGTACTTTCCCAACAGGTAGGCCGCACGTATCCGCTTCTGCCCTACCAGATGGCCGATACTGATGGCTCCTCCTTGTGCCATGGCGATGGCAAAGAGATAGACAAACATGGTGGTATTCACCGTATAGGTTCGTGTGGCCAGCGAATCATTTCCCAAAATATTGATTAAATAGGTGATGACCACCTGCGAAAAACTATACGACATATTCTCCCCGGCAGAAGGGATTCCCACTTTCAACAGGTTTTTCAGTTCTATCCAAGGGAAAGGACGGAACAGAACCATCGGGAAAGACGGAATATGTTTTCTGAAGAGAATGACAAACAAGACAATCATGCTCACCCCACGGGCTATGGAGGTAGATATGGCCGCTCCTTCTGCTCCCATGGCAGGCAGGCCGAACTTACCAAAAATCAGGGAATAGTTTCCGATAATGTTCATCACATTGACCAGCACCGTGACCAGCATGGGGTAAATGGCTTTGTTGGCACTGCGCAAGGACGCGGAAATGGTCAGCGAGATAGCCTGAAAGAAAGCAAATGCACCTACAATCTCCATGTAACCGATACCATATTTCAGTAGTTCCGGACGAAGTCCCATCCATCCCAATAATGTAGCTGCTCCATAGTGCAAAATGGCACTGACCACCAGTCCCACGACCAGGTTCAGCAATAAAGATACACCAACCACCTGCACCATCTTGTTCCTCATTCCTGCTCCCAGGTACTGCGAACACAGCACAGAAGTACCGATATTGATTACCTCAAAAATAAGGAAAGCAAACATCACAATCTGGTTCACCACCCCTACTGCTGCCACACTTTCATCGGAATACTGACTCAGCATAACGGTGTCGACAGCACCTAACATCATAATCAATAAGGTCTCGATAAAGATAGGAATCACGAGCTTCGTCAAGCCTTTCCGGATACCTGTTTGTTGAATTGCCTGTTCCACGTATTAACTCTCTAAAAAACGTGACAAAATTACAACATTTAGCCCGTAGAGTGTCTTGACCTATATCAATTTAAAGGTGTAAATCCTACAATGCACTATTTTCCCCCTCAAATTCCTTATAAAACATGATTTTTGTAACACCTAAAAACAATTATTATGAAAACCAAGCAATTTCTACTGATCGTATTAGCATGTCTTTGCATTCCTTTTGCTCAATTATGGAGTAATCCTGTAAACGGACTTCTGGAAAGAATTGATCCGGGAGCTTCCAAGAAATTCATTATACAAGTAAAGAAAGGACAATTCGATTTTTTTGAACTCGACCAGAAAGGTGACAAAGTAGTCATTCGGGGAAACAACTACGTAAACATTGCTACCGGCTTGAACTGGTATCTGAAATATTACGCAGGCATTCATCTTTCATGGAACGGCATGACTGCCGAACTGCCGGAAAGCTTGCCGAAAGTTTCTACTCCGGTACGCAAGGAAACCAACCTCTCCTTACGCTACGATTTCAACTATTGCACTTATTCCTATACCATGGCTTTCTGGGACTGGGAACGCTGGGAAAAGGAAATCGACTGGATGGCACTGCACGGCATCAACTTACCACTGGCAGTAGTCGGTCAGGAATGCGTGTGGAAAAACATGCTCGAAAAATTAGGTTATACGAAAGAAGAAATCAATAAATTCATTGCAGGACCTGCTTTCTTGGCATGGTGGGCCATGAACAACCTGGAAGGATGGGGCGGTCCCAATCCTGACAGCTGGTACACACAGCAGGAAGCACTTCAGAAGAAGATTCTGAAACGTATGCGCGAATACGGCATCGAACCGGTATTCCCCGGCTATTCCGGTATGGTACCTCACGATGCCAATAAGAAATTGGGACTGAACGTAACCGAACCCGCATTGTGGAACGGATTTACCCGCCCGGCTTTCCTGCTTCCTACTGACTCACGCTTCAATGAAATTGCTTCTTTATATTATAAGGAACTGGAAAAACTGTTCGGCAAAGCCAACTATTACTCCATGGACCCGTTCCACGAACTTGAAGATGCAGGAAGTGTGGATTTTGATGCAGCCGGAAAAGCCGTACTTAAAGCAATGAAGGATGTCAATCCAAAGGCTACATGGGTGATTCAGGGATGGACGGAAAACCCGCGCCCGGAGATGATCAAAAACCTGAACAACGGGGATATCCTGATTCTGGACCTGTTCAGCGAATGCCGCCCGATGTGGGGTATTCCTTCTATCTGGAAACGTGAAAAGGGTTATGAGCAGCACGACTGGTTGTTCTGTATGATAGAGAACTTCGGAGGCAACGTGGGTCTGCACGGACGTATGGACCAGTTGCTGAACAATTTCTACCTTACCAAGAACAATCCATTAGCCGCCCATCTGAAAGGCATCGGCCTGACCATGGAAGGCAGCGAAAACAATCCGGTGATGTTCGAGCTGATGTGCGAACTTCCCTGGCGTCCGGAAAAATTCACCAAGGAAGAATGGTTAAAAGATTATCTCTTCGCACGCTACGGCGTACGTGATGAAAAAATCACACAGGCATGGAGCATTCTTGCCGACGGCATCTACAACTGCCCGTTTGGCAATAACCAGCAAGGCCCTCACGAATCTATTTTCTGCGGCCGTCCCGGACTGAATAACTTCCAGGCATCCAGCTGGTCCAAGATGCAGAACTATTATGACCCGACCAGCACGGAAGCGGCAGCCCGCCTGATGCTGGAAGTAGCC
>OBYG01000666.1_pt1 | contig 24082 bp, 24 predicted proteins | sample 1538201 | NCBI WGS metagenome assembly OBYG01 (sample SAMEA2580177, study PRJEB22360) | human gut metagenome | biome: human gut; feature: human-associated habitat; material: faeces | place: Denmark | collected 2008/2010 | reverse complement strand
TACTATTTATTGAAAATGGTCATGTTTATTTTGTACTATTTATATTCTAACATCAAACTTTGGGATACTCCCAAAAGTCGGTAAGGTTTTTTGTGTATGTAGAAGTTAAAAATTAGTCGGATTCGGGTTTCAAGTCCTGTAAGATAAGGTCGCTGAGTTCTTGTGAGGGAATGACCTTTCTCCATTGTTTTGAGGTGTCTAATTCGGGATATTTGTACCGCCACTGGTCGTATTCTTCTTCGGTTATCTCGCCTTGTTCCAGACGGGCAGCCTGTTCCTGCCATGCATGGAACATATCAAACATAGTGGTGTAGTTTGTTCCGGCAGATTTATCTAACCGCAGACACACTTCTCCGTCAATCTCTCCGATTTTTAAGCCATACATATCTTCCAACGCAAAAAGCGTGTGCATAAGTCCGATATAACTGTCTATTTCCGGCACAGTGATTGCACGAGGACTTACATCGAGGAGATGTGCCATTTCTTTTACAAGGTCTTGTTTCGGTGTTCTGGATTCTGATTCGTATTGTGCCATACGGACATCAGAGGTCTTTCCTAGAAAACCGAGGAGTTCGCCTAACTGTTTCTGTGTCATGCCTTTCCGGTTGCGGAAAAAGCGGATTCTTTTGCCGATTGCCATAATAAAACCTCCGATACTAAACATTTCTGTTGAAGTTAGTATAACATGATGAAATAGGAATAGCAAGCGGAACTTAAATAAAAAAAGTTAAGATTTTTCTACAAACCACTTGACTTAACGGAATTTATTTAGTATCATAAAAACATAACTTAAACAAAAAGAGTTAAAAATTGAATGACCGTCCAAACCGAACAAACGCCATGACCTTTAAAAAAGAAGCGAGCGTCCCTTATGTAGAGGGACTGGCACAGCGCCGAAAAGGGTTGCCTGTCAGAACGGGAAGGAGAGAACGGCAGGAATTTTAGGGAAAGGAGAGGATATAGATGGCAGAAAAATCATTTATGACGGTGGAAGAAGTAGCCACAGAATTAAGGGTATCAAAGTCCAAAGCCTATCAGGTTGTAAGGGAATTGAACACAGAATTGCAGAAACAAGGGTATATGACAGTAGCGGGGCGTGTAAATACTACTTTCTTTCATAAGAAGGTCTGTTACAGCGATTAAGTTGGAAGGAGATGATGGAAATGGCTGTATATAAAGACAATGCTACGGGAACGTGGAGGGTAATTTATCGTTTCACGAATTGGAAAGGGGAACGGAAACAGACACAGAAACGTGGGTTTGCAACAAAAAGAGAAGCGCAAGCCTGGGAACATGAGGTTATGCTGAAACAGAACTCCAAACTGGATATGACATTTGCCAGCTTTTTTGAACTTTATGAAGCAGATAAAAAGCAGCGTGTCAAGGAAAGTACATGGGAATCTAAAAGCCATGTAATACGCACAAAGATTTTACCTTATTTTGGGAATCGGAAGATTGCAGAGATTGAAGCAAAAGACATTATTGCATGGCAGAATGAACTCATGGCGTATCAGAATGAGAAAGGTAAGCCCTATTCAGCAGATTATCTGAAGACAATACACGCACAGCTTACAGCAATTTTTAACCATGCTGTAAACTTTTATAATCTGCCTTACAATCCGGCAAGACGGGCTGGCACAATGGGAAATGAAATTCCAAAGGAGATGGACTTCTGGACAAAAGAGGAATATCTGAAATTTTCAGAAGCCATGATGGATAAGCCACGTTCCTTTTATGCTTTTGAAATGCTTTACTGGTGCGGTATCCGTTCCGGTGAGCTGTTGGCTCTTACTGCTGCTGATTTTGATTTCCAGAAGCAGACGGTCACGATCAGCAAGACGTACCACCGTTCCAAAGGGCGTGATATTATTACAAGCCCTAAAACAGCGAAAAGCAACCGTACCGTAAAAATGCCCCCGTTTCTCTGCGAAGAAATGCAGGAGTATATCAAAATGTTCTATGACATCAAGCCGGATGAACGGCTGTTTACGGTTACAAAATCTTATCTCAACCATGAGATGGAGCGAGGTGCAAAACAGGCGGGAGTGAAAAAGATTCGGGTGCATGATATTCGGCATAGCCATGTATCGCTGCTGATAAATATGGGATTTTCAGTGCTTGCGATTGGGGAACGGGTAGGACACGAAGCAGAAAAAATCACTTACAGGTATGCACATTTATTTCCAACTGTTCAGACAGAAATGGCAGAAAAGCTGGAAATGGAGCGAATGGAAAAGGAGAACAGCAATGGAAAGAAGTCTTGATTATAAAGGGCGTTGGAGAAATCATACCGTAGCATTTCGGGTATCGGATGAAGAAGCAAAGCTGCTTAATGATTTGGTAGCATTGTCTGGTTTGACAAAGCAGGAATATATCATAAGACGACTGACGTGCAGGGATGTGGTTGTACAGGGAAATCCGAGAGTCTATAAGGCATTAAAAAATCAGATGGCAGCTATTCAAGAGGAACTAAAGCGGCTGGAAACAGTAAGCCCGGATAATGATGAACTACTCTATACGCTGCAGGTAATTGCAATTACGTTAGAGGGATTGAAAGGAGAAGATGAATGATGGAAAAAATGAAAACGACTGCTCCCGTATCATCTGTTGGCGCAGATGGGGTGCAGCCGAATGTAAAAAATCACAATGAAATTATAGCAAATTCACAGGAACAAATCAATCAGCAAGCCACCAAAAAACCAGAGAAATCAGGGAATGGCGGACTGTATACCATGTCCATGCCGGAATTGTATGATACTGTTTTTGTGCCGAGAGTACCGATTGTAGACGGTTTTCTCTATGGCGGCACATATCTCTTTGTAGGTGCGCCAAAGGTAGGAAAATCATTCTTCATGGCACAACTTGCCTATCATGTGGCAATGGGGATTCCGTTGTGGGATTATCCGGTGCGGAAAGGAACGGTGCTGTATCTGGCATTGGAAGATGATTATGCAAGACTTCAACGCCGACTGTCCGGTATGTTTGATGTAGAGTGTGCCGATAATCTGTATTTTGCAACACAGGCAAAGACCTTGAATGAGGGATTAGACAGGCAATTAGAAGGATTTTTGAAAGAGCATAAGGACGCAAGGCTGATTATTATTGATACGCTCCAGAAAGTGCGTGAAGTTGGCGGGGACAGATACAGCTATTCCAGTGATTATGAGATTGTGACAAAGTTGAAATCATTCAGCGATAAATATGGTATCTGCCTGTTGGTGGTTCATCATACACGCAAGCTGGAATCGGAGGACAGCTTCGATATGATTTCCGGCACAAATGGACTGTTGGGTGCGGCAGATGGGGCGTTTATCATGCACAAAAAGAAACGGACAGACAATGAAGCAGTGATGGACATTGTGGGGCGTGACCAGCCGGATCAGGAACTGACCATAGAATTTGACCGGGAGCGTTGTGTATGGAAATTCAAGAAAGCAGAAACAGAGTTGTGGAAACAGCCGCCGAACCCTCTGTTAGAAGCAATCAATGCGTTTCTGACAGAGGACAGACAGGAGTGGGAGGGAACAGCGACAGAACTTGTAAATCAGCTGCCGGATATGCAGTTACAGGCGAATGTGCTTTCACGAAGATTGAATACCGTTAACAGCCAACTGCTCAATGACTATGGGATTTTCTATGATAATAAGCGAGGACATGAAAGAAAAATCATTCTGAAACGTCTTGAAGCAAAGGAATAAAAGCGACGATATGCGTCGGTTGCGACGGTATTTTTGGTAGCGGGCTGGTGTAGAAAATATCGACGCTATCGACGCAAACCGACGCAGAAAGGATGAGAAGATGAAGAATGTGCAGATTCCTTATGAATTGTTTATGCTGCTGCTCCGTTATCATCTGGTGGAGGATGATACCTGTTTGGAGGAAATACGGAAGAGATTGGAGAAGAAACTGGATTCTTTGGTGCAGCATGAATTGTATGGAAAATATAAGACTGCTCCCACGCAGGAGGAACGGGAAAAAGCCAGACGGGAATATCTGGACAGACGGGGAGTGCCGGACAGTTTCCGCTGGTAGTTTTCCTTGACGAGAATGGACAGGGGCGTGTCACGCTCCTGTGGATAGCAGACAAAGCGAAAGGTGTGATTGGATGATTATTCAGCCGGAGTGGGGAACTCGGAATGTGAACAAATATTTTTATGAAAGTGAAGCCCGGAGGATTGCTGACCTCAATGAAATCTTCGGAGAGGTAGAACTGACTGCTGATGAAGAAAGGACATTGATATGGCTTGCCGGATGGGATGAATATACGATAGAAAATGTGCTATCGGCTATCCGAAAAGCTATGGCGGCAGAAGCAAAGCGGCTGTAAAGCCGTCCGTCCGTAGGACGAAAAAGCTCCCGGCAGGGCGCAATAGCAGCTTTTGATGGACGGAACGGCTGTCAAAAGTGCTTTTGCGTTACTTTCGGCGAAAGTAACAAAGGAGGGGCTTTGCCCCGAACCTTCCCGAACTACTAATGTTCGGGAAGGTTCTTCTATTATGTGCCGTATCCGGCACTGATTACCCCTAAACAGGGAGAAAGGATAAAGCTTGGAAAGAACGATTAGCGGTATGATGGGAAAGGGTTCTATCAATCATAATACAAGGGCGTTTAGTGCAAAAAATGTGGATACAGAACGTAGTATTTATAATGTAGAATTTTGCCATGCAGAGATTGAAGAAGTCTACCATGAATTATTTGATGAAGCATTGGAACGGTATAATGCGAAGCAGAAGCGAAATGACAGGAAGATTGATAATTACTACGAAAAAATCCGTCAGGGCAAACAGGAAAAGCTATTTCATGAAGCAGTTTTTCAAATCGGAAACAGGGACGATATGAATGCAAAAAGTGAGGAAGGGGAACTCGCAAAGGAAATTTTGATTGAATTTATGAAAGATTTTCAGAAACGGAATCCGTATCTTCATGTATTCTCTGCTCATCTGCACATGGATGAGGAAACACCGCACATTCATGTAGATTTTGTTCCGGTAATTCATAACAGCAAGCGTGGTCTTGATACCAGAGTTTCCTTAAAAGGAGCATTGGGAGAACAAGGCTTTAAGGGCGGCACGAGGGGAGCAACGGAATGGAATCAGTGGATAGAATCAGAAAAGCAGGAAATTGCCCAGATTATGGGGCGGTATGGAATCGAATGGAAGCAACTTGGAACGCATAATAAGCACTTGTCGGTACTTGATTTTGAAAAGCAGGAACGGGCAAAGGAAGTTGCAGAGTTGGAAGCAGAAAAAGAAAGTCTGGAAGAACAGAATGCTGCCATACTGCAAACCAGCGAAAAGTGGTTAGGAGAATTGGAAAATCTTGAACAGGAGATTCATTCCGCACAAGAAAATCGTGAGGTAGCAGATAAAAAAGCAGAAGTGGCTAAGAAAGAAGCGGCACGATATGAGAAAAAAACTGGCGGAGATTGCTCCTATGGTAAAGGATATGGAGCGATTTGCAGTTAAGTATTCGTATGATCCAGAGGAAGTGCTGCTAGAGGCAGGAACATTGGAAAGCGGAAAGACTTATAGAGAGAAAAAAGCAAAGCCACTGATTGAAAAAATCATAATGGTTCTGCGGTCTGTGTATCGGGAATATTTGAATATTTCTAACCGATTAGAAAAATTGCAGGATGCATATAGCAGAGAGCAAGACAGAAATGAAAGGTTAAAGAACCGATTGGAAGAATCCTTAGAGGAAAATCGGGAACTGAGGACGATTGCAACAGATTTTGGGCGTGTAAAGACTGTTATGGGAGCTGAACAGGTAAATGCGGTTATTGATCGGGCAAGGCAACAGGAACAGATAGAAGTGGAACAGAAACGGGCTGTAAAGAGAAAACACAGTATGGAAGTGCGTTGACAGATAGAGGGCGATTTAAAGCCCTCTTAGCTGTAGATATACGGTAATTTTGCCGATTATTTGATAAAAGGGACGGATGTTCGGATAGATTTTTAGCAAAAAATAAGATATAGTATAGGAATAAATTCAAAGACCATAAAAAGAACATTTGTTCTGTGAATGTGTTGAAATTAGTAGAATGATAGAGTATAATTGAATTATGTAGATAAGCATGAGGTGAGATGAAGTGTTAGAGAAAATTATTGAACTCACAAATTTGTATATAGAAAATATGCCTAAAAAGGAACGGAAAAAATATGGACAGTTTTTTACAAGCATGGAAACTGCAAGATTTATGGCAAGTTTATATGAACATCCGGCAGGAAAATCATGTATAAAGGTTTTGGATGCTGGTGCAGGTTCTGGTATATTGTCATGTGCTTTTATTGAATGGATCGAGCAGTTTGATTATATATCGGAAATTGACTTGGTTTGTTATGAAAATGATGAAAATGTCTTAGAACTTTTAAAAGAAAATTTGGAGTATTGCAAGAAAAATTCCACAAAAAAGATCAAATATGATATTAAGACAGAAAACTATATAACAAGTCAATATTTAGATTTTAATTCAATGATAGGAGGAAATACTAACCCGCCTAAATTTGATTATGTGATTGGGAATCCGCCATATATGAAAATACCAAAAAATGCACCAGAAGCAACAGCTATGCCGGAAGTATGTTATGGAGCACCGAATATGTATTTTATATTTGCAGCTATGGGACTCTTTAATTTAAAAGATAATGGAGAAATGGTCTATATTATTCCACGTTCATGGACATCGGGAGCATATTTTAAGAAATTTCGCCAATATTTTTTGACACAAGGGAAATTGGAACACATTCATTTGTTTGTTAGCCGAAGCAAAGTGTTTGATAAAGAAGATGTTTTACAGGAAACAATCATCATAAAAGTTAGAAAAACAAATAAAAGCCCAGAAAAAGTGAAGATTACTTCTTCTAAATCAAATAAAGATTTTGATGAAATAACTTCTTTGACAGTACCGTATTCTCTGGTGGTTTCGGGAGAAGATTACTATGTATATTTGGTAACAAATAATGAAGAAGTTGCTGTATTAGAACGGTTGCACAGGTTTAACTGCACATTACCGGACATAGGCGTTAAAATGAAAACAGGATTGACCGTAGATTTTAGAAATCGTGATATACTTCGTGATGATGAAGAAGATGGTGCGATTCCACTGTTTTATTCACAGCATATTAAACAAGGAACAGTACATTTCCCGATTCAGAAAGAGCACGAATATGTGGTAACAGATCAACGTGGACTAATGCAGGACAACAAAAATTATTTATTTGTAAAGAGGTTTACGGCAAAAGAAGAACCACGCAGATTACAATGTGGAATTTATTTGGCAAAGAATTACCCGCAATATGAGAAAATCAGTACACAAAATAAAATCAATTTTATTGATGTATTGTTGGGGGAGATGTCAGAATGTTTGGTATATGGGTTGTATGTACTTTTTAATTCTACTTTGTATGATGAATACTACAGGATTTTAAATGGTTCTACGCAGGTAAATTCTACGGAAGTAAATTCGATGCCGGTGCCGAATATAGAAATTATACAAGAGATGGGCAGAAAATTGATGAAGACAAAGGATTTATCGGAAAGTAGCTGTGATTTGATTTTGGAGGGATATTGTGGATAAAATTGAAGAAGCAAGAAAATTTTTGGAATTAGTGGGTATGCCGAAAGCACAACAAGCAGATATATGCTGTTATGTTCTGCTTGCAATGGCAGATATTAAACCGGATATGCGATGGGACGAAGCAAAGAATGAATGGATTCGTATTCATGATATTATTCAGTTTTCTAACACTTTCTATGGAACTACTTATGCGGAAAATAGTCGGGAAACATTTCGTAAACAGGCGTTGCATAGATTTAGAACAGCAGCATTAGTCGAAGACAATGGAAAGGCAACTAACAGTCCTAATTACAGATATAGGCTTACTGAGGAAACTTTAAAGATGCTGAAAACATTTCAGTCTGTGGAATGGCAAAAATCCTTAAATCGTTTTCTGACATACCATGATAAGTTGATTGATATTTACGCTTCAAAAAAGAGAATGACAATGATGCCAGTAAAAATCAATGGGGCAGACTTTAAATTTTCTGCTGGAAAACATAATGAATTACAGAAGGCAATTATTGAAGAATTTGCTCCGAGATTCGCACCTAATGCAGAGTGTTTATATGTAGGCGATACTACAGAAAAAGATTTGGTTAAGAATGTTGAGAAATTGACAGAGCTGGGATTTGAAATTACTTTGCATGACAAAATGCCTGATGTTGTTTTGTACAGAGAAGATAAAAATTGGATTTATTTTATAGAATCTGTAACTTCTGTAGGACCGATGGATCCCAAACGAATCATTGAAATCACAGAGATGACAGAAAATGTTACAGCGGGAAAGATTTTTGTTACCGCTTTTCTGGATTTTAAGACATATAAGAAATTTTCTGAGGCATTGGCATGGGAAACAGAAGTTTGGATTGCAGAGATGCCGGAGCACATGATACACTTGAATGGAGATAAATTTTTGGGGCCGAGATAAAGAACTTGGTAATACTAACACAACACAGGAACATCGTTGAAGAAATATTAAGTTGATTTTGGTGGAAAATTATTGATATACAAAAACAAATGGAAATGAAAAGATATATATAACACAAAATGCTCATTAGTAGGTGTTTGATTTTAGCTTGTAATGGTAGTTGAAAAGGAACTTCAATCCTCATCCCAAGAGGAGCGAGTTCCTTTTTCTGTAAGATTTGCGATGTTTGGAATTTGTGCTTTAATGGGATGTTAATTGTGAAATGAAAAAGTATTTAATGTTTTTCTCTTGCAACAACCATGTTGACATTATGATGTAGCTGGTATATAATTTAAATCGTTAGAGATTATCGAGTGCGAGGGAGGTGGATTTGTGAAATTCAATTTTGATTGGAATTGTGTTGCGGCTGGTGCACCATATATTACAATTAGTGAATTGGCACTTGGATTTAATTTGCCTTCTATATCGCTTCTTGGAAATCCTGAAGAAGTGGTTGTAGGCTTTGATGAAAAGACAATGACCATTGGCGTAAAGCAATATGACGGCACTGAAAATGTAAAATCATATAAATTTTACAGCAGAATGAAGAACGGATGGGTGAGAATTGGGTGTAAAGATTTTGTGAAATACCTGTCAACATTAACGGGATTGAAATTTAGTCCGGCAATTCGTTATGTTGCTAAGTTTGATACAGAGGATAGAATTTTATATATTTCTGTATTGGATGCGCTTGAGAATGAAGAAAATAAGGAGGTGGATGGGAATTATTAAAAGAACCAAACATAAACAAAAAGCACATCAGTAGCTACTGCAATAGCTTTGATGTGCCTCTGCCAATGTGCTATACACATTTCTCTGCAAGAATAGTATAGCACATCCTTGACAGATTTCAAGAAAAAAATGTAGCAGGGTGTATTTTTTGCACCCAAAAATGAAATCTAAAATCCCAAATATCTCATTGGGAAGAAAGGATGTAAATTATGAAGAAGCATTATGTATCAGAATATTGGAATAAAGGAGTAAAGGGGCATCTGTATTATGATTTTGTAGATGCAGCTGTAAATGATGACAATTTGCTGTTTATAGATCCGTTGCTAATTGAATTGGCGGGTGACGAATGGTGTCAAGAAGCGAATAAGACAATTCAATCATTTTTCGATGAGTTTTATAAAGCGTATAGAGAGGAAGATATAGACAGAAAGAGGGAATTGTTGTCACATGGTGGAGAGCAGAATGGAACTCGTTTTGGCTTTGGGCGTGGTGACAATGGAAAAGGAAACACAGTAAACGGGTTGCTTGAAATATTTGCTCCTTTAGAAGAACTTCTTCCAACAATCTCTACAATGAAAAAAGCAGAAGATCTCCCATTGTTGATTCCCAATTTTGCAGAAGATGGTTTGTCAGATTTGATTACAAATATTCTTCATGAGCAGTTAAATAATTTTACATTAAAACAGATGGAGAAATATGGTGTGGAGAGCAACAGATTTTTACAGTTTTGGACATGGGATGTAAATGAGTTATGTTGGAAAAAAATAGAAAGAGCATCATATTGTGTCGACAATAAAGAACTGCTTGTTGTCCCAAAACATATTGTTAGAAAAAAATATTTGTTTCGTATAAGCCAGTATTTTAACAGAATTATACTTGAACGCATTCGTGAAGAAGGCGGATATATGGAAGGGGATAAACCTATTCCAAAGAAAGAAATAGTAAAGGCGAAAAGATTTTCGGGAGAACACTGGCAATATGACGAATCTGTTTCTTATACTAAAAAGGATAATGATGCTTTGAGAGAATATCATCAAAAACTGCCACATTTTTATGCTGAAAATGGAGGGTCTATGGAGGATGAAGAATTAGATGAATTGATATATGGATACTGTATAGAACAAACAGCGTAAATGTATTTAGAAAAAACAGAGTGGCAACATTTTGGCAACAGAAAATCAGTAAGTCAGAATAATTGATGTAATTGAAGTAAAAAGTGGCGTGAAATTGTATGAAATATAAACAAATACAGTTAAGAACAACAAAGAACACGCTGAGTTTGAGTGATGATGTTCCTTTCCCTCTTAAATTATCCTTCTTCTCCTTCTCATTTTGGAAGGCCAGAAAAGAAAAAAGAGAATAAAGACGAAGACGATGCAGCCACAGGGATTTTGTCCCTGCGGCTGTTTCTGCATCTGTAGTTGAGTTGTGCTGGCAACTGTGTGTTGTCTCTTTTTCCTTCTTTTTTCTCTTTTTCAATTCGGAAAAAAACTGGAAAACAAGGCAGAAACCCTTTATTTAAAAGGAAAAATTCAAGCAAAGAACTTTTCAGCGACAGATCCAGCATCAGGAACAGAAACAAAGAAAAGAAAGAAAAAAGCGTCCGGGAAGGACGCGGAAAAAAGGAAAGGAAAAGAGAAAAGAGGGAAAAGAAAGAAGGAAAGGCAAAAGAGGGAAAGGCAAAAGAGAGAAAGAAACCCAGGACATTTTGAAAAGGACAAGAGGGATGTTTTGGAAGGGACGGGAACAGATGAAATGGACTTGGAAAAGCCTTAATTTTGATATGCTCCCTATATGGTAGACAATGGAAATATCCAAAAATCTATCATATGAGGAGCATATTTTTATGTCTAGGAAACAGTATAGTAAAGAGTTGAAGCTTGAGCTCGTAAAGAAACACCTTGAGGATGGAATCTCTTATTGGAAATTAGGTAAAGAGTATGGGATTGAGGCCAGTATCATCCGCAGATGGGGATATAAATACGAAACATTTGGAGAAGATGGTCTAGAAAAGCAAAATGCTGATTTATGTAATTACTCTGCAGAATTCAAGAAGAAGATTGTTCTTGAATATCTTGGCGGCAATATAACCAGTCAAGATTTAGCTTTTAAATACAAAATTCATGCACCAAGTACTGTTCGTACATGGATTAAGCAGTATAATAACCATGAAGATTTAACAGATTCCAGAAAAGAAGGTGTATATCTCATGGCAAAAAACGGTGTTAGAAAAAATACAACCCTTGAAGAAAGAATAAGCATTGTCGAAGAATGCATAAACACGGGATGTGATTATGCTTCGGCAGCGAATAAATATGGTTGCTCCTACGGACAGGTTTATGCATGGGTTAGAAAATATAAAGATAAAGGAATTGAAGGATTATATGATCGACGAGGTAAGAACAAAGCGATTTCTCAATTATCCGATATTGAGAAGTTGAAAGCTGAAAACCGGCTGCTAAAAGCTCAAACACAGCAACAGCAAATGGAGATTGATTTCTTAAAAAAACTCGACGAAATAGAGAGGAGGTGAACCTGACCAAGACACGAAATATAACAAAATACCTTGTAATCAAAGAATTATCTGATGAAAATAAGACCTACTCCATATCTGCGTTATGCGAGTTTGCTGGAATAGCTAGATCAGCCTATTATAAATGGCTAAGTCATGTAAATAGTGATAATGATAATCTTAATGAACGCATAGCCGATACCATTACAAAGATTCATGATGAACATCCAGATATGGGTTATAGACGTATAAGGGATACTCTAGCACATGATTACAAAATAGCTGTTAATGACAAACGTGTTTTAAGGATTTGTCGCAAGAAGAAAATCCAGTCATATATAAAGCATCGGTATAATTGTTGTACTAAACCTGCGTCTGATCCAGCTTATGTTGCCGAAAATATCCTTAATAGAGAATTTAAATCGGACATGATAAATCAGAAATGGGTAACAGATGTATCAGAATTCAAATATGGTGTTGGAGAAGAGGATAAAAAAGGTAAACTATATTTAAGCGTAATACTTGATTTATGCGATAGGAGGCCTGTCGCTTTTGTATATAGCACCAGAAATGATAACCTTCTTGTTTTTGATACATTTGACAAAGCTGTGGCAGCGAATCCAGGAGCTACACCACTACTTCATAGTGATCGAGGCTATCAGTATACTTCGAAAGCATTTAGGTGGCGAATTTTAGCTGCTGGAATGACACAAAGTATGTCTCGCGTGGCAAGATGTATCGATAATGGTCCTATGGAAGGATTCTGGGGACTAATGAAACGAGAAATGTATTATGGCAAAAAGTATAAAACAAAAGAAGAATTAATGCTTGCCATAGAAAAATACATAGATTATTACACAAACAAAAGAGTTCAACGAAATCTTGGGGTGCTTACACCAATGGAATTCCATGAACAAAAACTAGAAAACGTTGCATAAACAACCCGGTACATAAACTGTACCGGGGAAGAAAAAATTTCGTTATTTAATTTGTCTACTTGACGGGTAGCACACCATTTTCAAGGGTTTTGAGGCTCTTTCCTTTTAGAATTGCATTTTGATTGCATTTTTTATTCAACTGCTCTGTGATAGATTGCTGGTGTAATCAGAGCAGTTTCCAGACAAGGAAGCGAAGGTTGATATGTATTGCGGAAGCGGAAAGAGAAGTCATTTGGCAGTATACAGGACGGGAATGAAGAAGGAGTGAGTAGTGATTTTGCTGATATGTACATATCCAGATGATAAAGGAGTTCATATTGGAAGGGAAAAAGGAGAAAGCTCTCTTAGCATAACAGCGATTTGCTCGATCTAATATAAAATACTCAAGGAAAAGTTTTGAACTTTTTGATTGAATGGAAGGTAAAAGACTGAAAAAAAAGGTATTATTAACGTAGTTGACATTCGGTGTGGAATGTGATATGGTTAATATCAGATATATAGTATGTTGTTTTTGATGTTATATCATATGCTTAAATTAAAAATATTATTAGATTTTGATAACGGAAAATGGATAAAACTTTTAGAAAGCAGGTATTTTTAACTGGGAAGGGATAAGAACAGTGGGACTCATTGAATTGGCAAGTGGAAATTCTGTGTGGCGTGGAATGGATTATTATGAAGCAAAGAGAGTTATGACATGGGTGAAAAGCGGAGAGTACCTATATGACGGGATTGTGTCAGGAAATGAAGGAAAGGTTTATCATGTACATATTGACACGGAGCATCCCAGAAAATCTGTCTGTGACTGTGCGTTTGCAAAGGGCCGAAGAGTGATTTGCAAACACATGATTGCACTATATTTTACGGCGGAGCCAGAGACTGCCTTGGCATTTCAAAAACAGGTAGAAGAATGGGAGGCAGAAAAAGAGGAAAGGGAACGTCAGCATTATGAAGAACTGGAAAAGTACGTAAAATCTCTTTCTAAGAAAGAACTTCAGGAAAATTTATTTAATGCCTTGGCAGAGTTGGAAGAAATGAAGTCGTATAGATAAGAAAGGCAAAAACGTTAGATGCTATGTTTCGCCAGAAACATATGAGTAGAAATAAATTGAAAAACTTATTGAGTGCACGGCACAGTCATACTCCATTAGGAGCATGTGAGTAAAATGAAGATAATAGAAATAAGAAAAAATATTAAAAAAACTGATTTTTTCTGATATTATATTAATAACAGAAGTTTTTTTGTTAAAAGGATACGCTATGAAGAAAGAATATATTGCTCACAGAAATGAATACACCGATGCAATCCAAACGGTGCAGCAGCATAGTTTTCATACTGCCGTATTGTGCAGAGAATATGCAATCCCGGCATTAAAGGATTTCCTATATGTGGTTGGACTTCTCCATGATATAGGAAAGTACACAGATGAATTTCAAAAACGGATTCGAGGCGCTCAGATCAGGGTGGAACATTCCACATGCGGAGCGATTGCGGCGGGGGAGATGTTTCCAAATGTGATGGGACTGATGATGCAGTTTTGCATTGCGGGGCATCATTCGGGACTGCCAGATGCGGGATTTCCCAATGATACCGGGGAGCTTGGAACTTTGTATGGAAGACTAAAGCGGGAGTTTTCTGATTATAGCGAATATAAAAGAGAACTTGAGATTCCTCCGGTGGATTTTAGCACCTGGGCAGAGTTTATAGCGGGAGACTGCAGAAAAGATCAGGAGCTTCAGATTGATAAATTTGCATTTCTGACTCGGTATGCGTTTTCCTGTCTGGTAGATGCGGATTCTACAGATACGGCGGATTTTTGCAGGGAAGAAGAGCGGCCGCGTGCACTTAGGTCAGATTTTCAGGTTTGTCTTGATAGAGTAAACGCAAGATTGTCAGCTTTTATGTGCAGGACAAGGCTTCAGAAGGCGCGCAGCGCGCTGCAGGCACAGGCATTTCAAAGAGCGGATAGGGATGCAGAAATTTATCTGATGAATATGCCGACTGGAAGCGGCAAGACTCTGGCAAGTGTAAAAATTGCGTTGGAGCGGGCGCTTGCCGGGAAGAAAAAGCGGATTATTTATGTGATTCCATATAACAGTATTATTGATCAGACAGTAGATGTTTTTGAAGGACTTTTTGGAGGGGAACTGGAAATTCTGCGGCATCAGTCCACGTTTTCCTATGAGGATACGGAAGATCAGGATGAGGATTATCGAAAAGCAGCAAAACTTGCTGTAGAGAATTGGGACGCGCCATTTATTGTAACGACAGCAGTGCAGTTTTTTGAATCCATTTATGCAAACAAGCGGGGAAAGCTTCGGAAACTGCACAATATGGCGGACAGTATTCTTGTTTTTGACGAAGCTCATTTGATGCCGCAGAGTTATCTGCAGCCATGTCTTCAGTCGATTGCTTTTATTACCAAATATCTGAACAGCGAAGCAATTTTTTTGACGGCAACCATGCCAGATTTCGAAAATTTAATCCATAAATATGCACTTTCAGACAGTGAAGTTTTGAATTTAATTAAGGATACATCATTGTTCGGAGAATTTCAAAAGTGCAGATATGAGTATATCGGCGAGGTGGAAGCTGACGCATTGTTGGATAAGAGCAGCCAGAGTCCGTCCAGTCTGGTAATCGTCAATAGCAAGAAAGCTGCCAGACAATTATTTCGTGAGTGCAGTACAGGTAAAAAATATCATTTATCGACCTACATGACACCCTATGATCGAAAGCGTATTCTTCAGGAAATCAGAGAAGACCTGAACAGGCTGGAGCAGGATTACCCGGCGTATGAAGATGTGCCAAAGGAGCGCAGGATCACAATTATAGCGACTTCGTTGATCGAAGCGGGAGTAGATCTTGATGTGTATACGGTTTTTCGTGAACGTTCTGGATTGGACAGTATTTTGCAGGCAGGCGGGAGATGCAATCGGGAAGGAAGGCGGGCGATTGCAGACGTCTTTGTCTTTGATTTTGCAGATCACACAAGAAGGGCTGCCGTTGAGGAGAAGGGGCATCTTGCAAAAGGACTTTTGGAAAAATATGCAGATATTTCTGAGCCATCCTGTATTGCGAAATATTATGATACGCTGTATTTTATGAAGCAGGAAGAAATTCAGAAAAATGCAATGCATAAGATGTGCACCAGTATCAGACGGCTCCCATTTAAAGAATATGCAGAAAACTTTGAACCGATCGATAACAAAACAGTTTCTGTTGTTGTGGCACGTGATGAGAAAAGCCGGGAGCTGGCAGAGCATTTGCGGTATACAAAGAGCGTAAATACCAGGATGCTTCAGAATTATGTCTGTACTGTTTACCAGAAGGAACTGGAAGATTTGATCAAACAGCATGCGGTGGAGGATTACGGGACAGGAGTTTACTGTCTGACGAACCTGGATTACTATGATGAACAGATTGGGATTTTATTTGAGGCGAGAGACTATTTTTTATGAACTGATGTGATAAAGAAGACAGAGTTTTGTTTCACAAAGCGCGGCAAATGGAATGATTTGACTGCAAGGCATACAGCAGGATAATGCAGAAAAGGGAGGGAATAGCGTGAGCTATGGTTTTAAGATTATTGTGGAGGGCGATTATGCATGCTTTACCAGGCCGGAGCTCAAGGTAGAAAGAGTAAGTTACGATGTGCCGACACCGGGGGCACTGGAGGGACTGTTGAAAAGTGTGTATTGGAAGCCGGCAATACGCTACGTGATCGATCAGATTATCGTATTCCATGAGATTGATTTTACAAATATCCGGCGCAATGAGGTAAAGGATAAGGTGCTGTACAGTGCGGTAAAAAGTCAGATGAATGGAAAAGGCGGAGACCCCTGTATTTATGCATCAGAGAGCAGGAGCCAGCGCGCGGCGATGGTACTGAAAAATGTAAGATACGGAATTGCATTTCATTTTGAGCTGACTGGAATGAAAAATGAAAAGCAGGACGAATGTGAAGAGAAACACTACAATATTTTGAAACGTCGTCTGGAAAAAGGACAGTGGTTCCGTATGCCTTGTCTTGGCTGCTGTGAGTTTCCGGTTAAGCGGATGGAACTGGTAGAGGAATTTGATTTTGGACAGATCAGTCCCTCTATATTAAGTATGGGGGATGTGGATCTCGGTTTTATGAGCTATAAGGTGAAATTTGCGGATGGCGGAAGACCAATCAATGGCGACTGGGAGAATCCAAAGTTTTCTGATCGGGCTGTGACCGCGTATTATCGTCCCCATATGATCAACGGAGTTATTGATGTGAAAAAATACAGGGAGGAGCTGCGATGCTGATTAGGGCGTTAAGTGATTATTATGACATTCTCTCAGCGGCGGGCAAGGTTCTTCCGAAAGGATATTCCAAAGTAAAGGTGCAGTATCTTGTCGCGTTGACTGTGGAGGGGAAAGTTGATGAAATACTTCCCTGGAAAGATACCGTCGAGGTTCCGGCAGGGAAGGGAAAAAAGAAACGAAAAGAAATTCCTAAGGAAGTTGTGATGATGCAGAGGACGGAAAAATCCGGTATTGAGGCCAATATCATAGAGCATCGTCCGTTGTATCTGTTTGGACTCAATCTGGAAAATGAAACTCTGACGCCGTTGGATCGAACTGAAAAAGCCAAAAAGTCTCATGAAGCATGTGTGACAGAAAATCTGGAATTTCTGGAAGGGATTGATACGCCTCTGGTAAATGCATTCCGCAATTTTCTGTTGAAATGGAATCCTGCGGAGGAGACAGAAAATGTACATCTCCTGCAGCTTGGAAAAGAGTATGCAAAATCGGGATATGCGTTTTGTCTTTCAGGCAGTCCACAGCTTCGCCTCCATGAGGTAAAAGAGCTGAAACAGAAATGGGACAGCGAGTATGATAAAAAGAATCAGGAAAATCAGGATGATATTACAGCGCAGTGTGCAATCAGTGGAGAAATCGCGCCAATTGCAAGAATCCACAGCAAAATCAAAGGAGTTTATGGGGGGCTGGCGACAGGAAGCGTGTTGATCGGTTTTAACAACCCGTCGGAAAATTCATATGGCAACGATCAGTCGTATAACAGCAATATCTCGGTTGATATTATGAAGAAGTATACGGAAACGCTGAATTATTTGCTGGGCAGCAACAAGCATAAGGCTGTATTGGATGATATGACAATCGTATTTTGGGCGATGGAGCCGGAAGAAACGTGCGAGGATCTGTTTAGTCAGTTGATATGGAGCCAGCCAGACCAGCTGAATGCGAAAGACACAGAAGCAATGCTGAAAAAGCTTGTGGAAGATGCCAATGCAGGGTATCTGACAGAGCAGAGGCTTGCATCAATGGAAGAGATTCATCCGGATGTTGATTTTTATATGCTGGGGTTAAAACCGAATTCCTCCAGACTTTCGGTTAAATTTCTGATACGGAGAAAATACGCAGACGTCTTGTGGAATATTGCAAGATTTCAGAAGGAGCTGCAGATTACGCCAGAGGTAAAACCGGTATATCTGTCATGGATCAAAAAGGAATTGATTTCTCCTAAAAGTAAAAATGATAAGGTTAATCCGGCATTGATGGCGCGCCTGTTTGAAGCGATGATTTATGGATGTGATTATCCGAATTCCCTACTGGAAACAATGGTGCGCAGAGTTCGGATCGATGGCGGAAAAGAAAAAATGAATGACGTACGCATTGGTGTAATCAAGGCGTGTCTCAATAGAAAAAATGCGGGGGAGGAGATAAAAGTGGCTTTAGATAAGGAAAATACAAATCAGGCATATCTGTGCGGAAGACTGTTTGCCATCTTGGAACGGCTGCAGCAGGAGGCAGCGAAATACTCCTTAAACAGAACTGTGAAGGATACTTACTTTGCATCTGCGTCGACAAGGCCGCTGCTGGTTTTTCCAAAGCTGATCAATTTGGCAAATCAGAGCTACCTGAAGAAAGCACAGTATCCTATGTTCTATAATAAGCTGATCGGAGAGGTTATGGTAAAGCTTGACGGCGGATTTCCGGAGCATTTTTCTCTAAAGGAGCAGGGAGAATTTATCGTCGGTTACTATCAGCAGAATCAGGCTTTTTATGAGAAAAAGAATCAAGAGGATGGGGAGGATGAGTAATATGGCACTGGAAAACAGATATGATTTTATCATGCTTTTTGATGTGGAAAACGGGAATCCAAACGGCGATCCGGATGCGGGAAATACGCCGAGGGTGGACGTTGAATCCGGTTATGGATTTATCACAGATGTCTGTCTGAAACGGAAAATCAGAAATTATGTGGAGTTGGTCAAAGAAGGGGAGGCAGGCTACAATATTTTGGTAAAACCGGACCGCTCCCTGAATGCAAAATTTACAGCGGCGTATGAGGCAGAAGGGCTGCCCAAAAAGAACAAGGGAAAAAATGCGGATGATGTAAAGAAGGCCAGAGAATATATGTGCCGCAATTATTTTGATGTGAGAACCTTCGGTGCAGTGATGTCCACTGGAGAAGATCCGTGCGGCATTGTAAGAGGACCAGTGCAGATCAATTTTGCGAGAAGTATTTCCCCAGTAAATATCCTGGAGGTTTCCATTACACGTCAGGCGCGGACAACAGAGGAGCGGACGGAGACTGGAGAGACAGAAATGGGAAGAAAAAGTGTGATTCCGTATGCGCTTTATCGGGCAGAAGGATACGTATCTGCCGCGCTTGCCAATAAATCAACGGGGCTTTCAGAGGATGATCTTGAGCTGCTGTGGAATGCTATCATCAATATGTTTGAAAACGACCACAGCGCAGCGCGCGGAAAAATGTGTATGAGAAAACTGTATATATTTAAGCACAGTAATGTACTTGGCAACTGTCCATCACATCTTTTATTTGATAAGATTGCAGTATCAGAAAAAGAGGGCGTTTTGCCGCGTTCGTTTACCGATTATGAAATTAACGTTGATCGTCAGATGCCGGAAGGAGTAGAGCTGATCGAAAAAATATGAACATGATGGAAATAACCATTCGTTCCATTCAGCATTATCTGTACTGTCCGCACCGTTGGGGACTTCTTGAAATTGATAAAGCATGGGCTGAAAATTTTTTTGTGACAAAAGCGAATTTGATGCATGACCGTGTGCATGATCCGAATCGGAATTATACAGCAAGAGGAAAGCGGGTTTTTACTTCTGTGCCGGTATACAACGACTGTTATCAGCTCTACGGAATGACAGACTGCCTGGAAGCAAGGGAGGACAGGCAGGGGATAACGCTTCCGAATCTTGAAGGCAGATATAAACTGACAATTGTAGAATATAAGCCAACGAAACCGAAAGATGTGGAAGTGCGGGAGGATGATCGGATGCAGGTGTTCGCGCAGAAGCTATGCGTAGATTTTGTATTTGGCGGAAGCTGCGAAGGCGTGATTTATTATGCGGACGTGAAAAAAAGATTTGATCTGCATTTACAGGAAAATTTTGCTGTATACGATGCCAAATTAAAAACTATATTAGAAGAAATGCGAGGATATTTAAATGCAGGGAAAATACCTGCAATTCGAAAAGGACAGAAATGCAGCGGATGTTCTATGAAGGATCTTTGTATGCCGAATATTAAGCAAGTTAAAAGTATTCAGAGTGAAATCGAAAAAATCGGGAGGACAGCGCTATGAGAAAATTACTGAATACGGTATATGTGACAAATGAAATGGCGTACCTTACTCTGGATGGAGAGAATCTTGTCTGTAAAATAGAGGGAGAGACAAAGCTGCGAATTCCATTTGAAAACATCGAAAATATCGTTTGCTTTAATTATATCGGGTGTTCTCCTGCCTTGATGGGAAAATGCGTCAGTAAGACGATACCGATCAATTTTATTTCTCCTCAGGGAAAATTTCTTGCAAAAGTCTGCGGAGAGACGAAGGGAAACGTATTTTTGCGAGTGGCGCAGATTGATACGTTTCGTGAATCGGGACTTATATTGGCACAGAATACAATGGCAGCAAAATTCAGTAACACACGTCAGCTTTTGCGCCGGACACTTCATGATAACGCAGATTTGCGGGAAGATGAAGAAGTGAAAAATACGATAGAGATTCTGACAGCAGGTATTGAGAAAGTCTACAGTGCAAAAAGTGTGGAAGAAATTATCGGTATTGAGGGATACTGTGCTCAGAGTTATTTCTCGGTGTTCAATAAGCTGATAACGAATCGGAAAGTTCCATTTACGTTTGAGCTTCGTACGAAAAGACCGCCGCTTGATCCGGTAAACGCAATGCTTTCGTTTGTGTATACACTGGCTATGAGCGAATTTGCAGCGGCATTGGAAACGGTAGGACTGGACAGCTATATTGGCTATTGCCATGTGCTGCGGAGCGGGCGGGTTTCTCTTGCCTGCGATATGGTAGAGGAAGTCCGCTGCATTGTGGAGCGTTTTGTTCTTACTCTGTTGAATCTGCAGATAATTGGAGAGAAGGATTTCGAAAAGCAGCTTTCAGGTGCCACATGGTTAAATGAAGAGGGTCGCAAAAAGGTACTGGCAAAATGGCAGGAAAAAAAGCGTACCGATATGATGCATCCATATTTGAAGCAAAAGATTCCGTTGGGTTTGCTGCCTTATATACAGAGTAATCTGTTGGCGAAGTATGTGCGTGGCGATATAGAAAGTTATCCATCGTTTCTTTTAAAGTAGGTGATTCGTATGATGGTGTTGATTAGTTACGACGTAAGTACCGTAAGTGCATCGGGAAAAACTCGCCTGCGCAAGGTGGCGAAAGAATGTCAGAATCATGCACAGAGAGTACAGAATTCTGTGTTTGAAGCAGATTTGGATTATTCTTCTTTCCTCAAATTAAAAGATCGCCTGATTAAACTGATCAATCAGGATGAAGACAGCCTGAGATTTTATTATCTCGGAAATAACTGGGAAAAACGAATTGAACATATTGGGGCGAAAAAAACGTATAACCCAGAGGGAGTGATTATCATTTAGAATTCCTGATACCTTCGCGAATGAAATGATAGGAGAAGGTCAGGTGATGCAAAAATCCGGGAAGGTTCGCCTGAAAAATAGGTAGTAAATACAGAATAAATTGAAAAAATTAAGCCAATTTTAGGATGAAAAAGTCCGCTCCTCTATATGTGGGAGGTGATTCGCTATTGCAGACTAAATGTAGCGGTCGCGCCCCGCGAGGGGCGTGTGAGTAGAAATATATGAAAGGCTGATAATATGAAAGTAGCACCGGTCGCGCCCCGCGAGGGGCGTGTGAGTAGAAATTTATTACAAATGTGGAATATGTAAACAATAGTACGTCGCGCCCCGCGAGGGGCGTGTGAGTAGAAATGCTGTAATTACTTCCACCTGCTTTTCCTTTCACCGTCGCGCCCCGCGAGGGGCGTGTGAGTAGAAATTATCGTTTAACCCTGCAATCTGATTGTTATAAGCCGTCGCGCCCCGCGAGGGGCGTGTGAGTAGAAATCCAGATCGCTGATTGCAGCATCCTGTACAGACTGTCGCGCCCCGCGAGGGGCGTGTGAGTAGAAATGTTTTAGCAGAGTGGGAATCCAATGGTGGAAAGGTCGCGCCCCGCGAGGGGCGTGTGAGTAGAAATAATCTGTTCCGCGTTGATGTCCGTGTTCCAACTGCGTCGCGCCCCGCGAGGGGCGTGTGAGTAGAAATCACGGAATCGCTGATAGTCATTACTGTCCAGGTGTCGCGCCCCGCGAGGGGCGTGTGAGTAGAAATATAACCCAGGTTATGGATATAAAATGTTAGGTAATCGTCGCGCCCCGCGAGGGGCGTGTGAGTAGAAATGGGCCGATTATGACGCTGGCCCCGTCAATGAACGTCGCGCCCCGCGAGGGGCGTGTGAGTAGAAATATTTTTCATATGGAGACAGAGAAAGGACGAGAAAATGTCGCGCCCCGCGAGGGGCGTGTGAGTAGAAATCAGGGGCCAGCGAAAAGGGTAAGGCTGTCACTAGTCGCGCCCCGCGAGGGGCGTGTGAGTAGAAATAGGTTATTCGCACCCTGGTAGCTATCCGACCCTACTGTCGCGCCCCGCGAGGGGCGTGTGAGTAGAAATTTCGGAAACCCTGACAGTCCTGCCATAACACGGGTCGCGCCCCGCGAGGGGCGTGTGAGTAGAAATCACTGAAATCCCGCCCGTGATACATTCCAGGGACGTCGCGCCCCGCGAGGGGCGTGTGAGTAGAAATCGGCATAGGCGCGGACAAAATAGCTGTACCTTTTGTCGCGCCCCGCGAGGGGCGTGTGAGTAGAAATGTCTGCGATTCTGGCTAACATCATGCCTGCACCGTCGCGCCCCGCGAGGGGCGTGTGAGTAGAAATATAATCAAATGCCCATGTCTGCATAACGTCAATCACGTCGCGCCCCGCGAGGGGCGTGTGAGTAGAAATTTGGAAGTCCGTCAATCAGAAATCGTGTCTGCAAGTCGCGCCCCGCGAGGGGCGTGTGAGTAGAAATAATCAGTTTATATACATCGGCCCAGCTTTTCGGGTCGCGCCCCGCGAGGGGCGTGTGAGTAGAAATTTCGTCGTATCTTGTGGCACATCCGACCTCTTCGTCGCGCCCCGCGAGGGGCGTGTGAGTAGAAATTACCTGTTTCTTCCTCGTTTACAACTTCATTGTGTCGCGCCCCGCGAGGGGCGTGTGAGTAGAAATACCATAGTTAGTTACAAGCCTGTTAGGATCGTTGTCGCGCCCCGCGAGGGGCGTGTGAGTAGAAATCTACTATCTGTTTTCCGTGGAAATTGATGTAGAGTCGCGCCCCGCGAGGGGCGTGTGAGTAGAAATAATCGCGGATCGCGCTTGTGAAAAGACACTAGGTGTCGCGCCCCGCGAGGGGCGTGTGAGTAGAAATTGATAGTGATATACCAGTGAATTTAGACGACGCGTCGCGCCCCGCGAGGGGCGTGTGAGTAGAAATATACAAATCAGCAGAGCTGACTTGTGTGCACTGGTCGCGCCCCGCGAGGGGCGTGTGAGTAGAAATTAGTCTAAAACATTCTTTCGGTGTTAATTTCCGTCGCGCCCCGCGAGGGGCGTGTGAGTAGAAATAATGCTAATGCCGTACCAAGAGAGTGCTATTTCCGTCGCGCCCCGCGAGGGGCGTGTGAGTAGAAATGTATCTATCTGCACAGATACCGAATGTTTCATTCTGTCGCGCCCCGCGAGGGGCGTGTGAGTAGAAATGTATCTATCTGCACAGATACCGAATGTTTCATTCTGTCGCGCCCCGCGAGGGGCGTGTGAGTAGAAATACTCTCTGGATGTGGTGGGAATTGGTTGAAAAGTGTCGCGCCCCGCGAGGGGCGTGTGAGTAGAAATGTTTTTTCCTCCAATGCATCAGATGATGTGGTATAAAAAAAGTTGACAGCTTGTTCTCAAGGATTTCATAATAAAATC
>OBYG01000662.1_pt1 | contig 24245 bp, 28 predicted proteins | sample 1538201 | NCBI WGS metagenome assembly OBYG01 (sample SAMEA2580177, study PRJEB22360) | human gut metagenome | biome: human gut; feature: human-associated habitat; material: faeces | place: Denmark | collected 2008/2010 | reverse complement strand
ATTTAGAACTTGAAAGATGTACAGATGTAAAAATATTAAGTGCAAAAACGATAGATACAGACTTATTTATTTAGTTTTCAACAATTACTAACTATGGGTTTGTAGACTATAAGGAACACAAGTGTCGACCCAACATATAGTTAAAGGATTGTGAAATATATTAGGTGTGTACAGCCTCTATTTAGTGTCGTATAACTAAAAAGTCGTGGAAAGTGTACAGGCTTGGAGGATAAGCCGTCAAGTATCCGAGTGCTTTTTGCTAGCACGTTAACTAGTTCTTAGTTGCAACAAGAACTAGAGCAATATATACCTATCTACCAAGAGTAGAAAAGGTTTCTGGAAATGTACTGCCCAGAGGTAAATAGCCTTTGCATACTAGTTGGCAATAGTGCAATTCCTGTATATGCTTTCTTAGTTTAACTGGTAAAATAGTAGTCTTGTAAACTACAGTAGTAAGTTCAAGTCTTGCAGAAAGCACCAATAAATATATTATTACCCAAGTGCTAAACTACAATATCATGTAGCTTGGAATTATCCAATAAGTAGTCAGTTAGAAGGATACTTTTAGAAGGTTGCTTTTTATGTATAACAATATATGTAGAGAAGAGGTAAAACTCAATACTGGATAATGTGCAAATACTATTGCTTAATAAAACACTAGAGTTGTCGTAGCCACAATAGACGGACTAGTAGTCAATAAGCCTATATCTCATATTTAGCAAGTATGAAGCAATGTAGGTAGTGCTAAATAAGGCTATTTCTCGTGAAGTTCTTGAAAAGGAACTATAAGACATAACTAGGTTAAAGTAGCTCAATACGAGATAATTACAGAAAATTTGGAATGTATTAGGTAAATTTAATACAAAGAAAACAATATCTGAATGATGAGTGAAATTTAGAAGTAACCAATCTTCTATGTGCTGGAAAGGGGCAAGAAGTATAAAGGTCGCAACTTTATATTCAGACTTGTTCTCACAGTGGTTGAATAATTAAGATAGATAAATATTTGTAAGGGGAAACTCTAATAATATATTTGTTTATATATGCGGTGTAGTGAAGAAGAATCACGGTGGGCTCCTTTCCCACAAACCCCTGTGCAATTCAGGGCATCCGCAACCATATTAACAATTTTACAGAACAATTAATCTGTTTGAATAAAGAGGGAGTAATGTATTACACCCTCGTCATATCTAAGTTTAGTGTTTAATGGTAGCACGAGTGCTTTGGGAGCATTTAGAGTTGGTTCAAATCCAGCAACTTAGACCAGAGGCAGTTTATAGGTCTGTCAGGTACCGAAAAATCTTGGAGTGTCTTTGCGGGTGGACTATAAAGTATCCGCACATATATTGGAGAATGGTGTAATAGGTAACACAAGAGGCTTTGAACCTCTAATTATTAGTTCGAGTCTAGTTTCTCCAGCCAGTAACATGGTAACCTAATCCAAAAAGTTTGGAGCATTCCTGCTAAGAATTGCGTACCTAATAAGGTATATGGTGCAAGTCCATAGGTTATCGCCAATTATAAAATAGAGGAGATTTATATATGCCAAAATATGAAAGAAGACAAACCATAAAAGAATGGGAATTAGAAAAAGGAATAGAAATAAAAAATCCAAAAGGATTTTGGGGAAGTAAAAATGAAATTTATAGCAAGAAATATGGAGAAAAATTATTTAAGAAATGTGCTAGATTAAGTGAAATAAGATGTAAAACAGACAAAGGACTAGCATTTTTGGAGGGATAATCAAGGAATATAGGAACATACATAAAACTAATATTAGTAAAAAAGAATATGACACAACAAGACTTAGTAAATAGATTAAATGAACTACATTTAGGCGAAAATGGAGAAATAACAAGATTTAAAATGTCGGCAGTATTAAATCAAGGAACAGGTTTAAGCCCGTATTTCGCAAGAAAAATAGAAATAGCTCTTGATTTACCTAAGTATAGCATAGTAAGTAAAGTAGGCTTTCCAAAAGGAGAAAGAGAAAAGAAAAAGTTGGAGGGAATAGGGGAATGGTAATAAACTTTAACGAAGAAGAAGCAATAATAACATATGATGGATTACAAATAGTAATTCAAAAAGAAAAGGCGAGAGAATTAGCAAATGAAATACTAGACTATTTTGCAGATGAGGATTAGAGTGTGATGTAAAGGCAAGAATATGAAAATACAATAAAAGAAATAATACAGTTATTAAAATCAAGAAAGAAAATAGATGAATATTCATATTACACAATGTGCGAGAGTTTATATCAAGTATTATTACAATATTTTGATAGTGGTGTAGGTCAAAAAAATAGAATGGAAATAGAATTAAATGCTTGTAGATATGCAATTATATTCTTAGTACCAGCAACTGAAGATAGAATAATAAAGTGTGCTATTGAATATCAAAGCCAATATTATGATTTATATGAAAAATCAATGGCTTTTGCAGGAAGAAGGTCATTAGAACACTTTTTTGACTATATGGAAATGAACAATACTAAAAAAGTATTAGCAGGGAGACGAGGAGTATTAAAACCATTTCTATTTTATTTGAACAAGATTACATTTTCAGACGATTTAAAATATGTAATAGCAAGTTACCCACCTAGTACAGGAAAATCGGTTACATTAACATTCTGGACGGCTTGGCTATATGGAATTAGTAGAGATTATTCAGTAATAAGAATGTCCTATTCAGATGACTTAGTGGCAGGTTTTAGTAGAAATGTTAGAGAACTAATAACAGATAAAAGATACAGAGATGTATTTCCAGAATACAGACAATATGGAGAAAATCCATTTGCAACAAAAGAAGTATATAATTGGAAATTAAAAGATAGTAGTGTACCAGCTTCACATATTGCAGTATCAAGAGACGGACAAGTAACAGGTAAAAGAGCTAATAAAGCAATGATATTTGATGATATGACCAAAGGTGCAGAAGAAGCGACAGATAGTGTCGTACATCAGTCGTTATATAATAAATGGACTGGAAACTGGATAAACAGACGAGATGGAGATAGTACAAAATTTGTTTTTGCAGGTACAATGTGGTCTCCAGAAGACATATTAAATAGAATTATACAAGATAGAGAAGCAATATCCGAATTAGTGCCTAGTAAACAATTCAAATATGTTTGGGAAAGTAAAGATGGCTCGACAATAGTAATAAGAGTACCTTTATTAGACGAAAACGATGAGACTACTTGTGAAGCAGTAATGACAACAGAAGAAGCAAGACAATTAAGAGATGTAACAGATGATTTCCAATGGGCTTGTGTATATCAACAAGACCCAATACCAGCAGAAGGACTTGATTTTGCAGATGAACTATTAAACCATTATGACCAGTTGCCAGTAAATGAAGATGGAACACCAGCATACAGCAATTATTCTCTAGCAGTATTAGATACTACAAGAAGAGGAAAAGATAATGTTTCAATGCCAATATGTAAAACAGATGGCAGAAACTACTATATGATAGATGTTATTTTTAAGAAAAAGGCAATGACAGAATTATACGAAGAAATTATTGCAAAAATAGAAGAACATCATATTACTTGGCTAGTAATAGAAAATAACACAGATACATCATTAAAAGCATTATTAGACAAAATGCTAGAAGATAGAGGGATTTATTATTGTACTATTACGGAAAAATATAGCACAGTAAAAAAAGAACAGAGAATTAAAGATAATCAAGGAACATTAAGAAAATTAATATATTTTAAACCTAAAGGAAGATACAAACCAAATAGTGATTATGGCAGATTTATGAAAAACTTAACAACATATAGCTTTGATTATCCGAATAGAAACGATGATGCACCTGACTCAGCAACATTATTTGTAACAGAGATAATTTTATTAAGAGGTAGGCCAAACAAGCCAAAACCATTAGATAGGAGCAAATTAGGAATATGAAATTGTTTCAAAAATATAAAGAAAAGCAATATTATAAGAAAAGAGCAAAATTATGGGAACGATTCAAAAAAGAGAATAAATTTAAACAAATAGAATGTGGATTAGTAAAGAAAACTAAATATTATACTCCATGGCTATGGGAATATGATTGTGATAATTGTTCATATGATGAAGATTTTTTTAACAAGTATGGTTGTATGTATATTAAAGGATTTATAGATTACTAAAAGGAGATTAAAGTAGAAAAATAACAAAGTAAAAATAGATTATAAAGAATATAAAATAGTAAAGAAACCAGAAGTAATTAAACTGCCAAATGAATGTTATGGAAAAATTGATTATGATAAAGAAACTATTGAAATATCACAAAAGTATAGTCAAAAACAACAAAATCAAACACTTTTACATGAGTTAATACATGGAATATTTGAAAAATTAGATATGAACAACTTAAGAGAAGATGAGATTGTAGTAAACCAATTAGCTGTTACTTTATATGAGGTCATTTTAGACAACCCTCATATATTTACTATGAAAGATATTTAAGAGGTGGGACAAGGAATAATATTTGTAGTCATTGTAAATATCAATTCAAATGTATGGAATTTAGATATGAAAATATAAAACTAAAATATATGAAAAAAATAACTGTTAAAAAGAATAAAGATAATAAACTGATAATTTATGTTCAAAAATGTGATAAATTTTCAAAGAATGTATGGAAAACTGTGAAATAAGTGTGAAAAAACTTGAAAAAGTATTGACAGGCTATAAATACCTAGTAAGGTAGATTATAGGAGAACTATTTTATAATAGAGGGTTAAGATACAAACAATGGAGGGACTAGTATCTAAAACTGATTCGTCTCCATTAAATTAAAAGAATGGGTTGCTTACAATCCGTTTGCAACCTGTTTGAGTTTATGGAGGAGATAGGAAAGGGAAGAAAATAAACAAGAACTAGATGTAATAGATAAAACTCTTGAACAAGCAAGAGAGAAAAATGAACAAAAAGCGAATACAGACAATGAACGAAACAGATTTTCAGGAAGAAAAATTATTTATTGCAATTTACAAAAAGATGAATTAACATCAGAAAATATTATTGCAAAAATGCCAGAGATATTAGCAATACATAATCATAATGTTGCCGAAATAGAGTATCTTGACAATTTTTATAAAGGAATACAACCAATATTAGAAAAAACAAAAACAGTAAGACCAGAGATAAACAATAAAATTTTAGTAAACCATGCTTATGAAATAGTAGAATTTAAGAAATCTTATGTTTTTGGAGACCCAGTACAATATGTACAAAAAGGGGAAAAAGGGACTAATACAACAAACCCAGCAATATCTTTACTTAATAAATTTATGGAAAGTGAAGATAAATCAAGCAAAGACAAAGAACTTGCAGAATGGTGGTATAAAATTGGTACAGGATATAGATGGGCAGACATAGACAATCCAGAGGATGAAGATGAAGCACCTTTTGAAATATCTACACCAGACCCTAAAAAAACAGGAGTAGTATATAGTACAGGAATTACAGAAGAACAATTATTTTCATTCTATATTCAGAATTTTACAGGAATGATAACAACACAAGATACACAACAAATAGGAGAATATCAAGAATATACAATATATTTAGAAGATAAAGTAATGGTACTTACTACACAATATGGTGGATTAAAGTTAAAGCCTTTAAATAAAAAAGTATTAGGGATTTTCAATAAAAAGTTACCTAATCCATATCCACTATTAATAAAAGGACATAGAATAATAGAATATCCTTTAAATAAAAACAGAATTGGGTTAATAGAACTAGTAATTTCCCAATTGAATGCAATAAATAGAATAACAAGCAATGAATTAGATGATATAGAACAATTTGTGCAAAGTTTATTAGTATATATAAATCAACAAATAGATATAGAAACTCACAAAAAGCTAATAAAACTAGGAGCTATGCAAGTATTTACACAAGAGCCACGGAAAACCAGCAGATGTAAAATTATTAAGTCAAAAATTATCACATAGTGAAACTAAAACATATAAAGATGGAATGTATAATGATGTTTTAACAATAGTTGGCATTCCAAGATTAAATGATAAACCTTCTGGAGGTGATACAGGACAAGCAAGATTGCTTGGAGAAGGTTGGACAATGGCAGATGAAAGAGCAAAACAAGATGAACTTTCATTCAAAAAGCCAGAAAGACAGTTTTTAAAATTAATTTTAAACATATGTAATGAAAAATTAAAAGGTAAATCAGATAATTTAAAAGGTTTAAAATTAAGTGATATAGATATTAAATTTACAAGAAACAAATCAGATAATATTTTAGTAAAAACACAGGCATTAATGAATTTAATGTCAGCACAATGCCCACCAGACATTGCATTTAGTGTTATTGGACTATTTAATGACCCAAATGAAGTGTTTGAAAAGGCAAAAAAATATTACGGAGATGACCTTTGGAAAAAAGCAGTATCAAATGTTATAAATGGTAACGATAAAAATGTTGGTACCATAGACAATGAAGATAAGAACAAGAAAAAGGAAAATCAAAGTATAAAAACTACCCAAGCTACTGGGGAAAAGTAGCCACACGATAAAGACCTACAAGTCTGAAAACTGGGTGTGAGAAAGGACAAAAGTTATGGATTATAACGAAGAATTAGGAAAAATTCTAGCAAATGCAGAATTAGACGAATCAGGCAAGGCAACTGCTATTGCCAAACTAACAGGAGAATGTTTTGTATCAAAAGCTAATCATAATAAAGCATTAAAAACAATGCAAACAGAATTAGATAATACTAAGACAGAACTAGGAACTACAAAAACAGAGTTAGATACATTAAAAACATCTCAAATGACAGAAGACGAAAAATTACAAAAAGCACTAGAAAAAGCACAAGAAGCAACTAGAAAAGCTAATATAAGAGAAAATAAAATGGAAGCAAAAGACATTTTATCAGATATTATTGAAGATAAAAAAGAACTTGCTGATATCATAGATAGTATAACAACAGACAATTTAGAAAGCACAAAAGAAGTTGCACAAAAATTGGCTGAAACAATGAAAAAACAAAAGGAAACAACAGAAGCAAAAATAAGACAAGAATTAATTGATAATACTCCAAAACCAAATGGAGGAGAACAAGATAAGCCTATGACAAAAGAGTCATTTGCAAAATTAAGTTACAATGAACAAGTAAAATATAAAACAGAAAACCCAGAAGGGTATAAACAATTATTTAATTAAAAGGAGGAATTTTAAGGGCAGGTACATATTTAGGTATTCCATTCGATGAGGAAATTTTTATTAACAGATGGGGAGCAGAACCAGACCCAGTATTAACAGCATTATTAGATAGTGGGGCAGTTGTAAATAGCCCAGAAATTGAACAATATTTACAAGGTGCAGGATTAGAATATACAATACCATTCTTAAAGGATATTGATAGTGAAGCACCACAAGTAAATGATGGACAAACAGATGTAACAACATCAGAAGTAAAAGGAGATACACAAAGTGGTGTAGCTTATAAGAGAATGAAAGCTTGGACTGCAAGAGACTTCGTAAGAGATGTTCAAAAAGCAGACCCAATGGGACATATTATAAGTAGAGTAGCAAAATATTGGAATAAATATAGACAAAAACAAATTATAGCAATGTTAAACGGTATCTTTGGTATTCAAAGTGATACTGAATTATCACAACACATTTATAACATTGCAACAAAAGAATCTACAGTTACAGATAAAAACTTAATTGGAGCAACAACTTTAAATGATGCAATAACAAAAGCATTAGGAGACCATAAAGATAGCTTTGCATTAGCAGTAATGCACTCTGATGTAGCAAAAACTCTTGAGAACTTGCAATTATTAGAATTTAGAAAATATACAGACCCAAGAGGAATTACAAGTCAATTATCTATTGCGGATTACAATGGAAAATTAGTTATAGTAGATGATGGTATGCCAGTAGCTGATAGCTCAAGTGCATCAGGGCAAAAAGAATATACAACTTATCTATTAGGAGTTGGAAGTATTTTAATGGGTAAAGGAAATCAAAGTTATCCAGTAGAAGCAATGAGAGAACCTACAAAAAATGGTGGTCAAGATACTTTAATTACAAGAGTAACAGAAGGATTACACCCAAACGGATTTAGCTTTGAACCAACAGAGAAAAAACTTGTATATAATGATACAGAATTATGGACAAGTGCAAGTTGGAAGAGAAAAATGCCACATAAAACTATTCCAATGGCAAAATTAGTAACTAATGGGTAAGGAGGAAACAAACGATGTTTACAATAATTAAAGAAAAAGTATATCTAGTTGAAAAAGATGAAATGTTTCCTGTAAATGTATCAATAGAAAAAGGTATCCAAAAGGTAGGTCAAGCTCAAGACCTACCAAAGGGCTATCAAGTTTATACATTAAGAGAAATACAAGTCAAATTCAACATAGATATAGAAAAACCATATTATTTTGACAAAGAAAAATATGAAAAAGAATTAGCAGAAGCCAAAGCAAAAAAAGAAGCAGAAGAAAGAGCTAGAATGGAAGAAGAAATCAGAGCTAAAATAGAAGAAGAAATCAGAGCTAAAATAGAAGAAGAAATCAGAGTTGAAATAGCTCAAGAAGAAACAGAAAAGAAAGCTCAAGGAAAAACACAGGGAGCTAAAACAGAAAATAAAAATCAATAAAGAGAGGAGAACTAGTCTATGATAACCGAAGAAGAACAACTAAAAGAAATGAGAACTGAAATTTTAGAAAGTAGTTCTGACAATAGCAAAGATGAAGTTTTTAAAATAAAACTTAAAAGAGCAAAACAAAGGTATCTTAGATTAGTCTATCCTTTTAATCAAACAATAAATGAACTACCAAATGAAAGAGCTCAGGACTGGCAAACAAAATGTGCCATTGAGTTATATAACTTAAGTGGAGATGAAAATTTAACATCATATTCAGAAAATGGATTAAGTGAAAGCTATGCAAGAGCAGGACTTTCACAAGATTTATTAAATGAATTGCCACCACCATTTGGAGGTGTGCCAGAATGAGAAATAAATGGAAAAAGAAAACATTATATATTGCAAGTTTTCTAAAAGACAATATGGACGATTTTGGTAATAAGGTAAGTACTTATGATGTACCACAATACATAGGAAAAGAAAATATACAACCTTTAAGTGGAACAAGTGAAGTAGAAGAATATGGAACTAAAGTAAGTAAAATGCAAAAAGTATTACTAGACTATGATAAATATCTAGGAAAGTTTAAAGAAAATGACCTGGCATATATAGAAGATATAACACCAGAAAATGAACAAATCAATGGAGATAATGCAAATTATAGAATTGATAGTGTAAGAAATCAAAATAAAAAAATAGCAATATATTTTGAAAAATTGCCTAGCAAATAGTTTGAGGTAGAGACTGTGCTTCTACGCACCCTAGTGGTCAAAAGAAATGTTGGAAAGGGTACACCAACCAAACTGTTTAATAAATATTATTTGAGGTGGACAATTTTCGTGCCTTCCACGCACCTTATAAATAAGGTTAACAAGAGATGTAGGAAAGTTTGGCACTCCTACCAAATAATAATTAAGAAGGCGGTAGTATGGCAAAATTTGAAAGAAGATTATCACTTTCAAGTTTAGATAAATGGATAAAAGAACTCGAAGTAAAAGAAAAAAATTATTCAAAAGTAGCTTTACGAATAGCTGACAGATTAGCAGACATAATGATGGATTGTGATTTGCAGTCAGGTACATACAAAGTACCAGCAAAATTAGAAGGAAATGTAGCAATAGCAGGAATAAAAAATGACAAGACAAGTGCTCAATTTCAAGAATTTGGAACAGGAGTAATAGGAGAAAAATTCCCTCATGTAAGTGAAGAATTAGAAAAAATGGGTTGGAAATATGATGTAAATAATCATGGAGAAAGTGGTTGGTGGTATCCAACAACTAAAGATGACCCAAACCCATATAAATGGACAGACTCTGATGGACAATTAAGAGCTTGGACTAAAGGACTACCAGCAGGAAGGTACTTCTATGATGCTTTAAAACGTGCAGAAGAAATGTTTACAGAAGTAGCAATAAAAGAGTTAGAAAGAGAGGAAAAAAGATGAGACCAGATATATACGATACAATATTTCAAAGTGCAAAAAAGTACATAGAAGAAAAATCAATATATAGTCCAAAAGTATCAAAAAATGCACCTACTGAAAGTAAGATATTTCCTCTAGTAGTAATTCCAGAATGTAAAGTTATTTTAGATAAAGAAACACTAAACACAAAAAGTGATAAAGAAAAAGAATATAAAATTATATTTGATGTAGAAATATATGCAACAGACAAAACTGTTGGAACAAAAAAGATAGCAAGGCAAACTATTATACATGAATTACAACAATTAATATACGAGGTATTTGAACAAGAAAATGGAATGTTAGGAAAAGAGCCACAACCAAGACCAAATGCAGATATAAATGTGGCAAGACAAGGGATAGAGTTTACAGGCAGATTAAAAAATAATGTTATTTATAGGAGGTAACGCGAAGGGATAAAGCTATATCAGACATTGGAACAATGTTATATGGAAAAAAAGGGGAAGGCCCTAAATTTACAGAATTAGTAGAAATTAAAGATGTACCAGACACAGGTTCAGAGCCAGAACAAATTGAAGTAACTACATTAAAAGATACTAAAAAAAGATATATAAAAGGAAGACAAGATAGTCCAGCACAAACATTTACATACAATTATGAAGATGAGAAATTTCATAAAAAAGTATTACCATATTGTGATGGAAAAACTAATGAATTTTTAGTAAAATTCCCAGACGGAAGTGGTTATACAATAAAAGGTAGTGCAGAAACATACATAAAAGGATATGGAGTAAATGCACCAATAGAAGCAGTATTAACAATTGCACCAGAAGAAATAGTATTTAAAACAGCAGAAGAAGTAACTGCACTATTAGCTAGTTAAATAAATTAATTAATTTAATGGAGGTAATTATCATGGCAAAAATGATGAAATTAGAAGTAAAAGAAAAAGAATATTTAATAGGATTTTCAAATAGAGCATCAGTTTTAAAAGCAGAAAGAGCTGGATTTATGAAAGTTCTTAATGAAATGGATGATGCACCAGTAGAAGGGGTTGCAAAATTATTGCAATTAGGAATGTTAGAAAAACAACCTAACATTACAGTAAAAGAATGCAATAAAATAATAGAAGATTATATAGAAGAAAATACAACAGAAGAAGAATGTGCAGATATTGGTCAAATATCAGCATTTATCATAAATCAATATACGGCTTTTTCAGGAGCCCCAAATGGAAAGAAGAAAGCGAAGATAATTCCAATAGTGGAAGTTTAGAGCCAAATGGGGAACAAAAAATTGAAACTTTAGAAGAATTATTTAAAAAATTTCAAATACCATTAGCGATTCAAGTTCGGTATGCCTTTGCAAGAATTTTGGTACGATGACCCAGACTTGCTATGGGTATACCGAAATTTATTTTTAGAGAAAACGAAACAGGAAATAGAGTATAAAAAAGAAATAATAAATTATCAAGCATGGTTGCAAGGATTGTATAACTATCATGCAATAGCAAGTGCATTTAGTGAAAACAGTACATATTTAGAAAAACCAATAGAATTAAATGCTAAACCAAAAACAAAACAAGAGCAAAATCTAGAGATAGCACAAAGAATAAAAGAAAGAGCTATAAAAGGGAAAATGATACTACAACAAAGGAGTGAAAATAAGGGCTGATTACAATGCAACTTTAGAAGACCAAATTAGAGTAGATGTAGCAGAAGCGAAAAGAGGAATTAATGAGCTAAAGTCAAGTCTAATTGGACTTAAAACATCGGTAGATAATATAGGAAAAGTTAATGGCTTAAATAAGTTTAATAAACAAGTTAAACAAGCTACAGGAATAGGGAAAAACTTTAAAAGTATACTTAGTTTTGGGACTGTTGTTGCAGGAGCTAGAAAAGCATGGTCATTATTAAAAGAAATGACCAATGAAAGCATCAATTTTGTTGAAACTACAAACCTTTTTAATGTATCTATGGGAAAAGATTTAAATGGATTAAATCAATATTACGAAAAAGCTGTTAAATTCCAAAATGATTTGCAAGAAAAATTAGGAGTAAATATAGCTGAAAGTATGAACTATCAAGCCCTATTTAACTCTATGTCAAAGTCTATGGGAATAAGTGCAAAATATGCTTATACATTATCAGAAAACTTTACTAAACTAGGCTATGATTTAGCTTCTTTATATAATATTAATCCAGAAAATGCAATGCAAAAACTAAGAGCAGGTTTAGCAGGACAAACAAAACCATTAAGAGATTTAGGATTAGATATAACACAACAGTCATTACAACCTATTGTAGACAGTTTAGGAATAGATAGAAGTATTAAAAATATGTCTCAAGCAGAAAAAATGATACTTAGGTATATTGCAGTATTAAATCAAGCTAAAATAGCTCAAGGGGACTTTGCTAATACTATGGATAGTCCTGCAAATCAATTAAGGATATTTAATGCTCAAGTAGTAGCATTTAAAAGAAATATGGGAAATTTATGGCAAGGATTTTTAGGTGGAATATTGCCATATGTTAATGCAATTATGATGGTAATAAATGAATTACTTAAAATGGTTGCTAAATTATTCGGATTTGAAGTATCAGAACAAAAAGTAAACATAAGTGCTAACATTGGAGCGGATGACCTAGCGAGTGACTTAGGAACAGCAGGTAAAAAAGCGAAAGAATTAAAAGCTCAATTAATGGGATTTGATGAAATAAATAATATTTCATTGCAAGATAATTCAGGAAGTGGCGGTTCAGCAGGAGGAACAGGCACAGGAATAGACCAAAGACTACTTGATGCAATGGAAGAATATGACAACTTAATGAATAAAGTAAAAAATAAAGCTACTGAGATTAGAGATAACATACTAGACTGGTTAGGTTTTACAAGAGATGTAAATGGCAACTTAAAATGGTCTTGGAGCGATATGAATGGAATAGCCAAAACTCTTACAGTTATAGCTGGAATAGTTGGAGGAATCTATATAATTGGAAAAATCACAAAATTAGTAATGTGGATAAAAAAACTGAAAGACATATTAATTAGTGGAAAAGGAGCAACAACTACATTCGGTTTAGGCATTCAGACAATAGGAAAATTTATCAATGGAGTTAAAGGGGGATTTTCTAATCTTACTTCATGGGTTTCTATGGTAGTAGGACAATATAAAATTTTTAGAAGCCAAGGAAATGGAGTAATTAGTTCTTTGAAACTAACAAATTCTTCACTTAAAGAAACAGGACAAGGTTTAAGTAGTTTTGTAAGTAAAGGAGCTGGTGTAGCAGCAGGATTAGCAGGAATAACAGCAGGAAGTGCTTTAACATATGCTACTATGAAAGATTTTACGACAGGAACAATAGATTCAAGTGAAGCTGTATTAAAGTTAACAGCAGGACTTAGTGGCGCTACATTAGCTGGGGCAGCAGCAGGAAGTCAATTTGGAACAGTTGGAATGGTAATAGGTGGCATAGCAGGATTAACAACGTCAGCAGTAACTGCTTTTATGGGATATAAGGATGGAATCGAGAGTTTAAACATTCCAACAACAACATTAACAGAAGAAATAAACTCTTTAACACAAGAAGTTGACTCAAATAGACAGGCTCATGAAAATGCTGTTAAATCCATAAAAGATACATATGAAAATCAAATAGTTGAAGCTCAATATGCTGAAAACTTGTCAAAACAATTAATGGGATTAGTTGATTCTAATGGAAAAGTAAAAGAAGGCAACGAAGAAAGAGTAAAATTTATACTAGGTGAAATGAACAATGCTTTAGGCACGGAATATAAATTAAATGGAAATTTGATTAGTAAAAATGGAGAAGTTGTAACTAGTTACAAAGATTTACAAAAGAGTATAAGAGAAACCATTGAAGCAAAGAAAAAAGAGGCAGAACAAACAGCTATAACTGAATTATATAAAGAAGATTTAAAAGAACAAATAAAATTAGAAAGAGATAAAGCAAGACTTCAAGAGGAATATGCAAAAGCCGAAATAGAATACAACAACTTAATGGCAAAAGGGCTAAGCGACTGGACATTAACCCATGATGAAAATTGTAAGCAAATAATAGAAAATTATACTAATATAGCCAATGAATTAAACGAAACAAGAGACGCATCATTAGAAATGGCTAATAATGTTGAAAAAGATTTAAAAAGATTGACAGATAGCCAAATTGAGAATACAGGTATATTAAGTCAAGAAATGATAAATCAACAGCAAGTATCTAGTGAAACATTGCAAAACATGGTAAGTAGTAATACTCAAGCTTGGGAAGAAAACTATAATAACATGGATAATGCAACAAAATCAACTATGTTAGCTCAAAGTACAACAATAGATAATTGGTCGCCAAAAATAGAACAAAAATGGAAAGAAATGGCGAGTAATTCAGCAGATAACTTTTTAAATGGAATATCACAAGTAGAACCAGATACACAAGCAAAAATTCTAGCAACAGTGACAACAACACAAAATATGACACCACAAATGACAACAGCATGGTCTAATTTAGCCAATAAATCATTTACGGATTTTGCAACAGCTTTAAGTCAAGTAGAGCCAACTACACAAAATGAAATATTAAAGTCAATAACGAAAACTAAAGGTTTAACAGGAACAACGGCACTAGTATGGGCGGAATTAGCTAGTACGTCTAAAGAAAGATATAATAGCGCATTATCAAGTTTAGATGAGGATACAGCTAAAAAAGTTCAATCAGCAGTAGACAAAATTAATGCTAAACAATGGGAAGCTAATAGAGCAGGAGAAGGACTTGCTGACGAAGTAGAAAGAGGAGTAAATACACTAGACACAACAGAAGCAGGTAAACAAGCAGTAAATGGAGTAGCAGAAGGTATTAATAAGAATAAAAATAATAGAACTTTATGGGATAGTTTAAAAGGATTAAAAGACACTGTAGTAAATGGAATAAAAGGACTCTTAGGTATTCACTCTCCATCAAGAATAATGAGAGACTTAGTAGGAAAATTTATTCCATTAGGAATAGCAGAAGGAATAGATTCAGAATCTAATAGTGTATATGATAGTATTCAAAAATTAAATGAAGGAATAAAAATAAATGCGAAAGATTTTAAGATAGATACTAATCAATTTATAGACTATGGACAAATAAGTGGAGCAGTATCAACGCAAAGCAAAATAAGTGTTGATAATAGTATGATAGAAAGAATGGGGCAAGCTTGTTACAATGCTTTTGTAAATGCAATGAAGACAGAAGGAATAAAAGCAGATGTTAAAATAGAACCAGACAAAGATGGAATATTCAAAGTAGTACAAATAGGAGCGAAAGAATATGCAATGCAAACAGGTGATAATCCATTTCCTGTAATGATATAAAGGGGGAAAAAAGAAGGTCAGAGAAATATATATCACAATTTATAGATAGAACATATGTAGCAGGTAACTTAATAGAAATTGAGGGATATTCTCCTGACTTTCTAAAAGGCTATGAAGTAGAATGGTATGATTTAAGCTTAGAAGCGGGAAGAAATGCAAAAGGAACAATGAGATTACAATACATAGCAGATAAGTACAAAATTATATTGAAAACTACACCAGTATTTCAACAACAATTAACTGAATTTTATTCTCACATACCAATGAGAGCATTAAATGTAAGATTCTTCAATCCATTTACAGGTCAATGGCATTCAGCACAATGCTACAGAGGAGATAGAAAAGTGGCAATGTTATTTGATGTTGATGGCAGAGGAAAACTTTATGATGAAGTAAGTCAAAGCTTGATAGAATTGTAGGTGATAAAAGGTATAAAGTAAGTGAAAAATTTAAGGAAATATGCAAATCTAATGCTTCAACATTAAAATATGCAACTATACATATAAATGAAGACAATATAGATATAACAGAAAGTAATGATTTACAAAGCTTTAAAATAGAAGACAACTGTTATGTTAATGGGAATTTTATAGGAACAACAGTAGCAAAAAAGATAAATGTAAAAATTTTAAATGATGGACAATATAATTTAGAGAATAAAGAAATTTCAGTAAAGACAGGAATTAACATAAATGGCACTATTGAATATGTACCTATGGGAAATTATTTAATAGAAAAGCCTACAACAAAAGAAGTAAAAGCTAATACAGAATTTACAGGTTATGATTATATGATTAAATTTAATACAACTTATAAAAATAGAATGAAATACCCTTGTAAAGCAAAAGTTTTATTGGAAGATTTATGTAACCAAGTAGGAGTAGAATGTGGAAACTTAGATTTTATAAATGCAGATTACATGATTTTAGGTAATCCTTTTACTAACAATGAAGATTGTAAGACAGTATTAAGTAATATTGCAAAGCTAGCTGGAGGATTCGCTCATATAGGAAAAGACAATAGACTATACATAAAAACATTAACAACAACAGGAGATTTATTAAGAGTAAAAGATGTTCATTTTATGACAGTAAAAGAATTAAATCAAATATTAGTAAATAGACTTGTTGGAATATCTAGACATTCAGATGAAGAATTAGATGGAAACAACTATTTTGAATTTTCTAAAAATAATAAATTTGGCAAAGTAAATTCATTAATACTAAGAGTGTCAGGAACAGAAGGAGAAAATACAGTATTACAAGACGACAAAAGTATAAAAGAAGATGGACTAACAGAATTAGTAATAGAAGATAATGCTTTTTTAACAAATCAAGAAGAAAGAGAAAAGGTAATTCCAGCAATATGGAATGCTATAAAAGGATTAGAATATTTACCATTTGAGTCTAAATATTATGGTTATCCATACTTAGAAATAGGAGATATGTTATGCATAAAAGATGGTAAAGACAAAGAATTTGTTACTTATGTATTTAATCATATTTTTGAATATACAGGAAGTTACAACGGAACATTAAAAACAGAAGCATTAACAAAAACACAAACAGCATATAAAAATACAAATGATATAAAATCTAAATTTAAAAGAACAGAAAGAGTAATTGACAAAATAAATGGAAAAATTCAAGATATTATAGAAGAACAAACAGACTTTAGTAATAAATTAACAGAACATTCACAAGATATAGATAGCATAACAGATGAAGTAAGAAAGATATATGAATTTGATAAAACCGTATCGGGTATAAATGAATTAATGTTAGAAGATGCATTACCAACAAATATATTAAGATTTGAGGCAAAAGCAAAGACTGTTAAAGGAATTTATCCAAGCAAGAAACTGTTTCCTAGTATAAAGTTATTTCCTAAAAAGGGCGGAACAACAATTACAGTAGTAGTAGGAAGAACAAGTAGGTTTGTATCGCCAAAACCAATACTTCCAAGTAAAAAATTATTTCCAAGTAAGAAGCTTTTTCCAAGAAGTAATGGATATTATAAGCAAGAGTATGAATTTCATATCTCGAAACCATTGAGAAATTTTAATGATGTAAATGATAAATTTGTAATTGAAATTGATGAAGAAAAAGGAACATGTATAGCTAAAGTTTTAAGATATATAAAATACGAAAATGGAATTACAACAATATATGACGAGCCAAAAGAAGAAATAATAAAAGAAACAAATATAATGCTATATAAAGGAACTAACTATATATACATTAAAGAATTTAAAGATTGGGAAATGAAAGCTACATACATCTTTAACAATGAATTAAACAAAGAATATGCACCTAGAGTAGAAACAAATTCTAAGATAAAACAAGTATCTGATGAAATAAATTTAGAAGTTAGTAAGAAAGTAAATCAAGATGAAGTAATAGCAAGTATAAATTTAAGTCCTGAACAAATCAAGATTTTAGCTAAAAATTTGCAATTAGAAGGCTTTACTAGTATTAACGGAAACTTTACAATAGATGAAAAAGGAAACATGACTTGTAACGATGCAAAAATAAACGGAGCAGTAATTGCAAATGGAGAAAAGTTTTCAATAGATGAAGAAGGAAATATGACTTGTAAGAGTGCTACGATGGAAAATATAAAATGTAGTGATTCTATAATGAATAATATAACTTGTGAAAACTTTACAATAAAAAATTCTACAATCCAAGAGGGATTTATAGAACTTAAATCAACAGGAGGGAATAGCAGTTTTTCAGTAACGGATACATCAACTGATAGATTAAATTCAGAATTAAGTGCTAGTTTATTAAACTTTAATAGTAATTTAGATAGAAATGTAGCACAAATTGGAGTAGATATGGCTAGTGGTAATGGCTTTGTATCTGTTGAAGGAAATGTTTATGCGAATAATATTGCCTCTGATGAGAGATTAAAAGAAAATATATTAGATGCTGATATAAATGCAGTAGAAACATTAAAGAAAATTGAAATTAAAAGCTTTGATTGGAAAGAGAGTAAAGAACATATAGATGTTGGAATTATTGCACAACAAGTAGAAAAAATAAACAATAATTTTGTATTAAAAAAACCAATAATAAATAAAAGAAATGAAGTAATAGACAATAAATATTATATAAACGAATTGCCCATTATAGCGACACTAATAAAAGCAATTCAAGAATTATCAAAACAAAGCAAAGAACAAGAATTAATAATAAAAGAATTACAAGGAGGGAATAAAAATGGCAGTAGAGTTGAAAAGAATAGGGTGGAAAGATGAACCTAGTGAAGATACTCCTATTGACAGTGGGAATCTAAAACAAATGGAAAATAACACGCAAGAAGCTATTACAGAAGTAGAAAAGAAACCAATATTAAAAGCAAGAATTAATAGACAGAAATTGCAAACTAGTGGTAGCTATGGAAAAGCAACAATATCTCTTAGTACAGTTGATATTAATAATGACAATGAAAAAGAATATCTAACATTAAGTAATAACACAATAACGATTTCTAATGAAGCAAAATTAGTAAAAGTTGATGTTTTTACTGGAGGAATAGGATTTTTTGGCAATGCTGGAGATAAGGCTGTAATGCTACAAAAAAATGGAAAGACAGTTGAAGCAAGTTATCAATCAAATGATACTGGCTATAATACAGTATGTATAAGTACATATTTATCAGTAAGCAATAGCGATAAGATAAGTATTGTGATAGAAAGTCAAAATTCAGGAGAAACTGAAATATTAGAAGGATATTTACAAGTAGCGATTATTAAATAAAAGGAGGTAAATAATGAGTGAAACAAAGAACTTAAAATTATTTAAACATGATGAACCTCTAGAGACAAACGAAAATAAATTTGACATAGACTTAGCATTAAATCAGAATTGGGACAAGATAGATAAATTTGCTGATACAGTTGATGATAAAGTAACAAATCTCCAAAAACAAAACACTAAATTAGAATCCCAAATAAAAAAAGACAGAGAAAATATGATAAATTTGGAGGTAGAAGGACAAAGCATACATATAGAAGATTCAAGTGATTTAGAAGGCAAACTAGAAGTATTGGGTAATGTGGAGCAAGAGACAACAGGAAAAAATCTTCTTAACAATACAGCCAAAACAACAACAGTAAATGGAGTAACATTTACAGTAAATGAAGATGGAACAGTAATTGCAAATGGAACAGCAACTAGTTTAGCACAAATATCTTTAGTAGCAAATGTAAAATTACCAGCAGGGACATATACAATAAAAGACGGAAAAGCTTATGTTGAAAGTACAGAATTTAATGACTGGTTTGATGGACTTAACAACCCATCTACATTGACTTTTAATACAGAGGTTTTATTAAAAAATGTATATATCCAAATAAAGCAAGGGGAAACAGTAAGCAATAAAACATTTTATCCACAAATAGAAAAAGGAACAAAAGCAACAGAATATGAGCAATATATAGAAAAAGCAATACCAGAACATAATTCTGAGATAAGAGCAGTAGGGGATAATATTAATTTATGGGACAAAGAAAATATGTTAGTAGAATTAGGAGGTTATTCTGGTTCTAACGGAAATAAGTATGATTCTACAACAAGAATAAGAAATACTAAAGATATAGAATTGAAAAAAGGTATCTACACGCTAAGTGCAGAAGATTCTAAACTTATTTCTGTATATATAGTAAATTTAAAAAAAGAAATAAGCAGTAATGGAGATAGTGCAACATTTACATTAGAAAAAGATGATACTATAAGATTTACAATAGAAAATACAGCATTATTAAATACTAAAATAAAGTTAGAAAGAGGTAATAAAAAAACAAGTTATTCTAAATTTGGACAAGGTAGTGTAGAAATAAAGAAACAAAATAAAAATATAATTTTAATAAAGCCAAATCAAAAAGTAGTTACTAGAGGATTAACAGTAGAAACAGATGATAATGCAAGGATAACAATAAATGGAATAGCAGAGAATACTACATATTTAAAATTGTATAAAGAAATTGCAGGAACATATTTATCAGAGGCAGAAAAATGGGAAAAAGAGAAAATTGCTAAAGGTAATTATAGATTAAGTATACAAAATTTAAAAGGAAATTATAACACAGGAAATCCTAATATTTTAATGAGAAACTCTCCTAATTCAAATACGGAAATAAGTTATCTGCTACAAGAATTAAATAAAGATAAATCTATAAAGTGTACGATTGATAAAAGCATGGAAGTAATGTGGTATATGTATATACAAAAAGATGTAATATTCAACAATTTCTCATTTGAATTGTTGTTAGAAAAAACAGAAATGAATGAATATTCTAATTATATATTAGGAGAAGAACAAACATATACACTACCAATCCAAAAACCAATGTTAGAAGAAGACCACTTTAACAGAACTGATAATAAAGAAGTGCATACTTGGAAAAAAATAGTGTTAGATGGAGTAAATAATAAGGTAACGCAAACAACGACGAATCAGAGTGGCAAGTATAGATATCAATATATAGATAAAGATTTGAAAGATTGTAGCTTAAGCGAAGAAAAAGCATATTGTACACATCTGCCTTTAATAGGAAAAAGTAAAACATATGATAAAATACTAGGCTTTACAGTTGCAAATAATTCTGTTTACATATATACGGATGGAGATACAGCATCTAATTTTAATGCTAAACTACAAAAAGAAAATTATATTTTCTATATTCCAGTAATAGAAAGTGCATATGAAAAAATAGATTTAACCCCAGAACAAACAAAAATACTAGACGAACTAGATAATTTCACAACCTACAAACCAGTAACAAATACAACGACAGATAGCATAGCAAAATTAAGGCTAAAATATATAGCAGATACAAAAACATATGTAGACAATAAAACAAGTAATTTAGAGCAACAAGTAAGTGTAATTAACCAATTGTTAAACACAACCAAGACAAGCTCTGTATTATTAGATAATTTACAAAAAGATATAGAAAGCGAGGTGTTATAAATGCAAATAGCAAAATTATTAGAGAATTTAATAACAAAGAAATTCTACAAAAATAAAGAAGAAATTCACGATAAATTAGCAGTATTCTATGCAGTTAACCAAATAAACGATGAAGAATATACAGCTTTAACTTTGAAAGTGGAAGAAGTATACACAATCCCTGCCTTAGAAGTGGAGGAAATAGTAGATGGAAAATAATAAGATAATAGAAAGATTAGTTGCAGTAGAAGAAAGAGCTAAGTCTAACACAAAAAGACTAAATGAAATTGAGACAAGGATAGAAAAAAATGAAGAAGTGTTAAGTAATATTGATAAGTCTCTTTCTGTTACTGTAGAACAAATTAAAAATATTGCAGAAGATTTAAAAACAACAAGTTTAAATTTTAAAGAAGCAATAATGCGAAGTAATACAGCAAACAGTAAAGAAACAGAAATATTAAAAGAAAAATATAACGAACTAGAAAAGAAATACGAAAAATTAGATGTAAAATTGCAACAAGAAACAGTAATAAAAGACGCCAACAATTGGAGAAATTCTAAAAGTAAGGTATTTTCTTGGATTCTAACTGGAATTTTAGCCCTTATTGCTGGTGCTTTAGGAGTATCAAATTTTTTTAATTAAGGAGTGAAGAAAATGGATATAACAGTTTTATTAAACTATGTAAATATAGTAGTTTTAGGAATTTGTTTATGTGTAGGATTTGTAATAAAAAATAGTTTAGATTTTATACCAAATAAATACATACCTTTAATAATGCTGATTTTAGGAACTATAACAAATATCTTAATAAATATAAACGGAATTAATGCAGAAATAATTTTAGGCGGAATGATTAGTGGTCTTGCTAGTACAGGACTATACGAAATGTTTAGAAATTTAATTAATAAGGAGGAATAAAGTAATGAAAATTTTATTAATTAGTGGACACGGAGCAGGAGACAACGGAGCTTGTGCGAATGGATATAGAGAAGCAGATTTAACAAGAGAAGTAGTAAACATACTAAAAGAAAAACTTAAAAGATATGCAGATATAGATGTATATAATCAAACTAGGGACGCTTTTAAAGATGTTAATAATGGAAATATACAAGTTAACTTCGCTAACTATAATTATGTGCTAGAAATCCATTTTAATAGCTTTAATGGTAGTGCTAAAGGAACAGAGATATATACAACAAGAATAGAAAATGCAAAAACAGTAGAAGAAAAAATAATGAATAAATTATCTAATTTCTTCACAGTTAGAGGAGTAAAAGAAAAGAACTTTAATGTTATTTATTCAGCTAAGAAAAAAGGTGTAAGCTCTGCTTTATTAGAAGTATGCTTTATAGATAATGTAGAAGATATACAAACATACCAAAACAACAAAGATGCAATTTGCCAAGCAATTTGTAATGGAGTGGCAGAAGGATTTGGGCTAAAAGAAGGGGAACATACAACTGTAGAAGCTGGAAATATACACAACAATACTAATAATATGGAGGGATTTGAAATGAAAACATGGAAAAATGGAACAACACCAGAAACAGTATATGGAGATGTTAAATGCACAGAAGAAATAGGAACAATTTATCCACAAGAATATGCAGAATGTTTTGGAATAATGCAAGGCAAATACATAGTAGCATATTATATTACGGATTCAGAAGGAAAAGTTTTAAACAGAAAAGTAGGATTTGTTGAATATAATGGTGGAATAAAATAAGAGAAAATAAAAAAGAAATGCTAGATTAAATTAATTTCTAATCTAGCATTTTCCTTATGATTTATATATTTTTTCTAATAAAGCTTCTTCTAAGGTTTTGGAAAAATTTATTTTTAAATCTTCAGCTTTAGTGTTAACCCATTTAGGAATATTTACAGTTTTTTTAATCAATTCTTTTCCCCATTTTTCAGCGAATGAATTTATATCTACTGATATATATGTTTTAAATCTAGAAATATAATCCCAATTTTCAATATCTAATTTTTTTTCTAATTCTTCAAAAGATACGTCTTCAATTTTACTTGCTGGTGGTATTCTTAAATTTTCTTCCATTGCATCTAATATTAGGCCAGCGATTAAATCTTCAGCCATTGACATAGATTCTTCTAATGTATTTCCACAAGTAGAAGCACTAGTATTTAAAGCTTTTTCTAAATCTGGAACAAAAATGGAATATCCACCTTCCTTTTCTTCATAAAATAATACTGGGTAAATAACTTTCATGACTATACCTCCTATATATTTACAAGCAGGGGCATTATTTCAACCCCGCTTGTTTTAAGATATTGTTAAGAGTTCCTTTCGGGATATCTCCTTTATGGTTTGGAACTGGTATACTTCCGTTTTATTTCATTGTGTTTATATATGTAGTGTGAACCATTTGTACGAGAATGATACCAACCATTGGAGATTAACAATTTCTCTAATTCTCGAAACGTCATGACTATTCCTCCTAACAATTATATTATACTACGTGCAATACGTATTGTCAATATTTTTTTCAAAGAATTTAAAAATATTTTAAAATCATGAAAAAAGGCTTAAAATTAGAGAATGTAAGTATATTAGAATAAAAATAAAAACGGCTTAAAATTGAATTTGAAAGGTCGATTTTTATTGATATTTCAAGGAAAATGACTATTGTAGTTTGAAAAATATGACGGAACATCGACATTTATTAGTGTTATTTTATAAGTTGTATTTTTTATTTTCGACAAATTTTTCGAGATATAATTAACATAAAATGTTATACTATTTAAAAGGAGATGATAGTATGCAAGAAATGTATAAAAAATCTCTACAAATGATAAAAATAATGAAAATAAGGAATGAAAAAGAATATAGGAAACTAAGGAG
>OBYG01000661.1_pt1 | contig 24272 bp, 24 predicted proteins | sample 1538201 | NCBI WGS metagenome assembly OBYG01 (sample SAMEA2580177, study PRJEB22360) | human gut metagenome | biome: human gut; feature: human-associated habitat; material: faeces | place: Denmark | collected 2008/2010 | reverse complement strand
GGAACAATAACATCTGCACGGTCAGTTTTCAGATTAAATTCTTCCATGCGCTGTTATACCGGCACCACGAGTGACCGTTTCTCCGGATGGTATGAATTTGAAGTATCAACATAAAATCGGATTGTTATGGAAACCGTATGTTTTGAAAGGAAGGCGTTCGAGGAATTTGCCATGAAAATCGAACGGTTCATACATAGGGTGGAGGGAATCCCCATCTGGATTTGAAAGGCGTGAAGAGGACGGCTGGCTGGCTCGACCACCAGGATGTCTGCCTGAAGCTGAAAATCAGCAAGCGCACCTTGCAGACCTTGCGGGATAACGGCACGCTCGCCTATACCAAGATAGGCAACCGTACCTATTACCTGCCGGAAGACGTGGAGCGTATCGTCACGAAAGTGGAGGACAGACGCAAGGATGCACGCTACAGGGGGCACACCATTTGAAGGAATTGAACTGAAGTATCAACAAAAGACAAATGAGCAGTATGTATAATAGAGTTTATATCGAATAATTGATTAAAGCGTTCTTTGATTTATCTTTGTGATCTAAAAAGTTCAATTGATGTATTACGACAAGATTCGCCACCGTCATAGCCAAGTGCTTGCTGCGACAGGATTAACTCCTGCTGAGTTTGACGCTTTGCTAATAACTTTCAAGTACCATTGGGATGAATATTACAGCCATTTTACCTTGGAAGGTAAAGTGCGCCAACGTATATCTTACAACAGTGTTGTCTCTGATTCAGGACAAAATGTTCTTCATATTGGTATATCTGAAGACCAATCCCCTTCAGGAACTCCATGCTATTCAGTTTGAGATGACCCAGCCCCAGGCCAATAGATGGATTCACCTTCTTTCTGAGATTCTCCGGCGTACATTGAAAACGCTTGGTGAATTGCCTGACCGTAACTCCAAACGTCTGATACACATTCTTCAAGGGTGCGAAGAAGTCTTGTTGGACGGAACCGAGCGACCTATTCAGCGTCCTTTGGATGAAGACTGGCAGTCTGCATGCTATAGTGGTAAAAAAAACTCATAGCATAAAGAATAACCTGTTATGTACTAACAATCTTCGGATTGTATGGTTGAGCTCCACATACAAAGGTCATGTCCATGACAAAAAGATTTGTGATGAAGAACCTCTTCTACTTCCCAAAGGTATTAGGCTCTGGCAGGATACAGGTTTCATCGGACACAAACCGGATGGAGTTGAAATATGCATGCCCAAAAAGAAACCTAAAGGGAAAGAGCTTACTTGTGTTGAAAAACAAGAGAACAAGCGGATTTCCGGAGTTAGGATTAAAGTGGAGCATGCCATAGGTGGTATGAAAAAATGCCGTATTGTCAAAGAACGATTCAGATGCCATAAATTCGGTTTCGAAGATATGGTGATTCTTATTGCTTGTGGATTACACAACTTCAGAATCAGTCACAAAATGAGTCATATAACAAATTAATCTATATAATGTTTAATGAATTGAAAACGAAAGACGATGCGTGGATGCAGTCCATCCACGAGCGTATCGACCGGCTGTCGGCGATGATTGACGGCATTTTCGGAGATGGCGCGGTTCCGCCAAAAGAAGACGTGTACCTGTGCGACAGTGAGGTGGCGTGTATGCTGAAAGTCAGCCGCAGGACATTGGGCGAGTATCGGAGCAACGGCACGCTGCCTTACTATGTACTTGGTGGCAAGGTCTTGTACAAGAGGAGCGAGATCGAGCAGGTGTTGGAACGGGAATATAGGAGTGTCGGCAAGGCGCGGGGAAGCGGATGAAGATTCCATTTACCTGTTTTTTACGCACTTGTACAGGCTGCGGGCATTAAGACTGTCCGCATAAAGGCTGGACGTTTGCGTGCGCCAGCCACAGACTGTTTTTTAGAGGTGAGGGAGTTTGCCGTCTGGAAAAAGAACCTCTTTTTGGACTTTGGCACAAAGTCGTCCCCTGCCCGGTATCAGACTGTAATTCCTGTATGCAATCCTTTTCTGACTGTTCTCGTAACAGTCTGTTTCAATCCTGCCTGACCTTTGTTTACTTTCCATAAAGAGACTGTACCGCCTTTGTGACCGGGATATGAAACCGAAAGATTGTTTTTGACGGTTGCTAAAAAAGAAAAATCAAAGGTGTTTTGCATGTTCCGTAAAAAATCGTACCTTTACATAAAGTGAGTTGCACATCAACGCAATTGATGCAAGTATGTAGAAACCAGAACGGTTGCCAACTCGTTACCTCGTTTTTTGATGATCCGCATAAACTTTTATTCTTAGCGGATTATGTGATTCTTTCAAAAATAATCTCTATTTTGGGAATACGGCTTTCTGAATATCGGAAATTCTATGTGCCTGCCGTTTTACATCCCCTCCCTACAATCTACAACGACATGCTATCAGAACACTTCCCCATAAAATTTCTATTTTTCCTGTGAAATTATTCTCTTATTCAAAAAAAATAGTATCTTTGTCCTATAAAAGTTGTTCATAAGTATGAGACTGTAAAGTACTGAAATTAGCACAATCTCCAAATCGTTACCTTAGACTTTTCAGAACTTCCATAAGCGTTTGTCTTTCAAATTAATCCATCAAATTGATAAGAATTTAAAGTAGTATTCGATTTTCCTATTTTCACCAACTGAGAAGATTGAAAAGATGTTGTTTGTATTGTTTTTGAGGTATAATCAGCATAGGTAGCACAGTCGTTAAATAATGAATTATCCGCATTTGCCACAACCAACACCGACACCGCTTTATCTTCCTTGCCGAATGTACGCACACCAACCAACCCCAATTCATAACCCGATAGATTATCGATAGCTTTCATATCTCCCATATTCGCAAAATCCTGAAAATGGATACGATTTCCATCCGTGTCAAAAACAGCCACATGGCAATTCTGAATCATGATTTCCTCTGTAGTGGCATATTTGTAATTAGGAGCCGAAGCCTTCGTCTGTATATCCCCCATCAATAAAACTAAAGACATATCTAAAGTCTGAGAATCTATCGGCTCTTCGGAGGAGCAGGCAGATAATCCACCCAATAAGCCCAACGTCAACATAAATAAAATTACTTTCAATCTCATAGCTCAATATTTTTATTTATTACCCTATTATTTAAAATGTAAACTCAAATTCATGATCCTTATCAAAAATCCAATCCTGTGTCACACACTGCACCGTTACATCAACAGTAGCATTCCTAAGCGTCACCTCTAACTTATACAGATAACCAGCCCATACAGCTATACTAGGATCAGAAGTCTCACTCAAACGGGACTTTATCGGGAAGCTACAACTTCCTGTTTCTCCATTATTATACACATAATCAATCTTCAATGTTGTTGGCTGACTAGATGAGGTATTTTCATAGCTATACAAACGTTCTGTAGTGCCATTAACGGATTGCATTCCGTATAATTTCTCACCAGAAGAAACCTCACCCGCTACTTGACCTATAGTCTTAGAATTCAGCAAAGATAAACCTTTGATTTCCACATTATCATACTCAGTCCCATCAGACTTTAGAATCTTAAACTGCTGCAACATGATAGCCGCCGTACGTTGGATAAGTTTTACCTCGACAGGCGTATTAGCGGGTTGATCCAAACCCAGAATCTTCTCGGATATGTTCACGTAGACACCTCCTTTATTATCCGGGTAGGTTCCTCCATCTCCCTTTGCTATTTCAGTTTCCCCTACTTTTACAAAAACATTAGGAACCTCAACCAAGGTCTTACCCTTTAAATCCGCATAAGAAATCTGGCTAGCTGAAGCTAAGCCAGATCTGGATACGGACGCTGCCGCATTCGCGATTACCACGATCTTGAGATCCGTACGCTCTGATTTATCTTTTGGAATCTTAAAAATTAGGGATTCGCTTATCGATCCGTTCGAGGAATAATAAGAAGTTAAAAAGTCCCCTACATTCTTAGTCTTGGAATCATACTTAAAGATAGCGATGTAACAATCAGAAACAGATCTCTCATCCTTCGTCATATTCTCCTCAGTTCCGTCAGTTGGCCCAGTAAGTTCAGAGCTTTTCGTAGTAACATTCGAATTCCTTACAAGGAGAGAGAGATCTAATGAGGCATAAAGCTCTGTGGCATCGATACCTGCAGGTCCTTTCGTATCCACACCACTCAAAATATCGTCTTCCATGGAGCAGGACACTCCGATGCAAAGGAAGCATAATAATGCTAGTATATTCTTTATTTTCATAATGGATTGAATTTTTCTCTTGTTTTACACTAGCAAAATTAGAGGAATCCATTATTCGGCACGATAGGCGTAACTTTCAACTTTAAGGGGTAAAACTAGCATATTGAATATAGGCATTTGAGGGTGTGGCTAAAGCTATCTTAGGCGATAGGGATACCTATGCAGGGCGCAAATCCATCCATCATAGGACAAAAAACGGAGTCCGGAAATTCCGAACCCCGTTCTCGCTATTAATCGTTATGAAAGAGTTTAATCAATTCACGTCTGTCTCAGTTTGCGTGATGACTCTCCAAGGCTCAACCTTAATGCTAAAACTGATACAAGCGTTCAACTCGCTTGTGTCGGGATCCTTAGAGCCTTCACCGGTTATCGTAGCGTATATCTTATAGATGGTATTACGTTGTACACCAATAATGCCACTAGTCGCATCTTGCTTAATTGGTATACGGTAGTAGCGATCTCTTTTAACCACATCATTACCGAGTCCTTCCGTTTTTCCATTTGGATACCAATTGCCCCGAAGAATTAACATGGTCTGTATCATTCCAGATGGAGAATCACCTTTATTCGGATCATCTGCAAACATCTGTTTATTCCCCCTCATTTCAAACACATAAAATTGAGGCATCTTTTTATGTCCATATTCATCACCGCTAACCGTTTGATCATCAAAAGAGAACCAACTGTCACCATTATAATTTATGGAACCATCGCCGTTCAAATTAGAAGAATGGCTATGACCCATCATTTTGATGTCTACCCCTCCATCCATTGTCCAATGTAAAGAAGCTACATCATTCTTACCTTTCACTAAGAAATAGTCATCCCGCTTATAGCTACAACCATGAGAATATGTGGTAGCATTGTCCAAACTATACGGTTTTGCGTCAGCATAGATAAGAGAAGTATTGCTAGCGTTCGCAATATATACATGTGTCAACTCAAATGACGCATCAGCATAATTGTTCTTGAAGTCGCAATCAATAGCTTGAAGTTGGACACGGGCTACATGGCGGGTTAATGGGATTTTATCAGCAGCTAGAATATTTGCCGGATCATAAGAAGAACCATTTTCAGTCCATTCTGCCGCTTCACTTTTTTTCTCAATCTCATTATGTGCTGCACCTACTGTCGCATTGTTTGTATATATAATAGAAGGGGCCGTAGATCCTTTCACCCAGTTATCATACTTTGTCCCAGCAAGCAACTGATGCTCACCTCCACCAATCGTAACTATCTGGCTGAACATCGGCACATACGTTTGCGTAACACCTGGCGCTGGATGCACATGCGTAAAATCAACGAGATCTTCAAGTTCGGCAGTTTTCACATCCCCCAAATTAGAAGGAGGCGTAGCAAGTTTCGTATTCGCTAAAAAGACCACCGCCAATTGCGTATCAGAAAGTTCGCCGGCCGCCGTAGCTTTTACCTTAACGACAATATCTTCAATAGTCTTTACGGAATTACCATCAGTAGAGGATACCGTCTTCATTGCGGCGAATTTGTATGCATCCTCGTTCTCCCCATTGTCTACATAAAACAAATAGGCGGTTAGTTCATTAATAAATTGCTCGTTATTACTGCCAGATTCTAGCACAGCATCACCGCCCTCTTTCGTTGCACCTTTTGTCTGTATCCCATCCAAAGCCGTAGCGGTAAGAGAGACATTCGCATCTATCATCTGATAGTTCTCTTCCGGTATCTCGATGCCATTCGAGCTATCGTCCGAGCAGGAGGCGAAAGCGCATGCGGCGAAGGAGGCTAATAATAAATGTCTTAGTTTCATATCCTTATGTTTTTTCTTGTTTATACTAAATTTCATTCCCTATGATTCCATTACTTAGTCTATTACCGGATGCTGCATTACCGGGCCCCAGCCTACTACCTGCACGGCTATATTCAAGTTGGTATCTACCTCGGGTTCCGGATCCGGACCTGGGCCCGGGTCTGGCGTTACGGGAATATTGTCGAAACTTTCGCCGTCAAAATAAATACGGAGACGGTAAACGTAGTTGCGACGGATGAAATTATGATCATAGCCGTTCTGCAAGCCACCCGCATTGATCACCGCCGTGAAGATTTTCGTATGGTCTTGATAACTGGAATTCCCCTGCAAGGTAGCTTTTACGGCGATCATCGTGTGATCGTCGCTTTTCATATTTTCCATTACATAATGAACGAATGGCGTATTGGATATCGAAGCGCCATCATTTACCAACAGATCCTCGAACGAGGTATCCTCCGAATTTCGCACGGCATCGGGAGCCTCTGTCTCTCCCCAATCCGCCTCACTGAAATAGTAAGACTTTGTCTTCATATTGTAGATACCTACCGCATCGATTCGCACCTCACGTCCGGCGAACGGCGTTCCGGCAAAACGAGTGGATATATTCACCAAATCAATACGTGCGGCTACACGGGTCAAAAGGATCGGGTCGGAGATGCCATCCACATTCTGATCGCCAAGATCCGTATATCCTAAATAGTTATCTTCCTCAGATAAAGCGGATTTTGTAACGATCACTTGACTACTCATCGTTAGGTTCGTTTGCGATTGCGAGGAGAGGTCTACCAAGCGAGTCTGGAACTCATCGTAGGTAGAAATGGTAGATAATAAATCTCTCGGCACGTTCGCCAAGACAATGATCCGTGCCCGGACAGCCTTCGTTGTCGGCACATCGGCTATTATGGCGGAATGTTCCGCCCCGGAAAGAGCCTCCCATTTATAACCGAGCAGTTCCGTGCCGGTCTCATTAAATACTACCACTGCCAAATTATTGATATAAGCCTCACCCTCCAACTCATTCACGTCATTGGGGTTATAGGCTTTCGTAGCCGTACCGGACGCCTTGACAGCGACGGACAGCTTAGCGCCTTCTAAGGAAAGAACCGGATCCTCATCTTTAGAACAACTCACACAAGCGAGAATCGCCAAACCGGATAAAAATATGTTCGCTAATAATTTCATGTTCGTATCGTATTTCTTAATTATATATGATGAGGTACCCTTTAATGCATCGGAATATCTTCTTCCACTACTCCCCAAGGACGAACGGTTGCCCGGACGGATAAGGTTCCGCCCTCACCCCATTCAAGGATCAGATGGGTATTCTCTCCCGCGCTCGTATAAATAGGATCACCGTTCTCGTCTACCTTGGCCGAGCCTAACGAGACTCCATTGGCGCTTATCGACACAGCCATATCCTGTCCCGGACAAGCGGTTTGCATAGTAGGGGTTATCCATTCAACCCCGGACTCGTTCCACGCACCTTCCGGATTATAATATACGCTATCGCCAATCTGCGTACCACGGTAATCAAAACCACTTAATGTATTATTCAAGTAGAAGTCGCAATCCACGGAACTTCTCAACCCCATCCTGCCGAGTTGCTCTTGCAACCCTCGGGTCTCGATCGTGACCGTACCCACTTTCGGACGAATCACGATCTCAGTCTCCTTCGCTACGCCTCCGGCTTTTGTCAACACTTGTTCGCTACCATAATAAAGGCTGTCCGGGGTAACTGCCAAACCATCTTGGCTTTTCAACATCACTTTCAAGTCCTCTATGGTCTGGGCCTCCGATACGGATTGCTTTTCACCCAAGGCATTCACGTTGCCCCATGCCACGATACGTAAACTACGATCGGCGGTATAGCCATCCAAAACAATCTCATTGCGAGAACGGATAAAGTTCTTATCCAAGCGACGTTTCTCCAAGTAATTCAGATTCTCGTCGAATATATACAGATCGGTAGATTCCATCCATCCGTATTCCGTTATATCGTCTCCCTTGATATTCTCGACCTTCAGTTTGAGCGTATAGCATTGATCCAAATCCTCCTTGATGCAGCTAGTCGCTATAATAGCGAACAAAGCCACAACCAAGAGAAGCAATTCCTTTGTAAACAGTATGTGTTTCATAATCCTAATTTTTTCTTATCAATTATTTTACCCTATATTGCTTTATTCTACTTCCTCATGGATAGTCTTCACGTTCCATGGCTCCACTTTCACGGATGCGCTCACATTGGTGGAGATCATCGGGTCGTATGGGATCTCGGAACCGGGGCCGATAATCGTTAAAGAGATCTCGTATTTGTAGTTACGTTGGACGTAAAACTTACTCCTTTTTTCCGTGCCATCAATCGTCACTTCTTCTCCGACAGGAATCGCATAATAACAATTCTCTTTCGTAATAGATTCTTTCGCACCTTGCGGGAGATAGGTATAATCACCTTTTACGATCAATAAGGTATGGTTGGCATAAGCCTCATTGACGTTAGATTCACCGGACTTCACCTCACCCTTTGTATTCTCGTAAACATAAAATTCATGATTCAAAGCCTCATCACTTGTTGTATTTTCTTGAACTAACATCTCTTTTAACGCCTGAGCCCCTTTCTTGTAAGAACCTTCGTCAATATTCTCTGAAAACTCTCGACCAACCATATATTTTAAATATCCAAGAGCCGGATCTGTAAAATCAATTATTTTCTCTATCGCTCCCCACTCTTCTTTAGAAGCCACACTTGAAACACCTTTAGCGCTAGCGATAAAGACCTCCTTTAAAAGGAAGGATACACTTTTATAATTTGCGTTTTCCGGATTGCTTGTCTCTACTTTTTTTAAAGCGATCGAAGCGACATTACGAACCAAAGGAACGGGGCCTCCCCCACAAATTTCCTTACCTGAAGTCTCATTTATCGTTATTATATCACCAATATTCTTAGCATAACCGATATAATTGATGGTATTGGCTATTAGCGTTACGGTAAACACTTTACTACTCATCGTCAAGCCTTTTGTCAAAGTCTCGTCAGACAGATTGATTGTTGTTTCAATAAAGTCAGTTATATCCTTAGCCTTTGCCAATTCGGTTTGGATAACAGGGGCAGCGTTCGCCACAACCACTACATGAGCTTCACCCGCATACACTTCTTGCGGACCGACATCCTTTGTCCCATCAGAGTTAGGAGTAGCATCTTTTGTATATATCACACTCCATCCATCAACTCCAAACACCCCAACCGTTAGCGTATTCACGTCCGCATCCGTTGGAGTAGTTTCTCCGGCCTTCGTAACCGCCCCTTCCTCACTCTTGATAGCCAAAGCTAGTTGAGCTTTCTCTAAGACAGGAGCCTTTGGAATTTCTATTTCATTATCATCGGAACAAGCGGCAAATCCGCATAGCACCAACGATAAAAGAATGTATTTCTTGAATCTCATAGTATAATATTTTTTGTTCTCACATTAATATGTGACAAAAATAGAAAGGATATATCGTGGTGCTGATAGGCAGAACTCTCTATAATAAGAGACAAATGTATCAATTTCATAAAAGTGATAGGTTTCCCTACCTTTTGCAACTTTCACCTACAAAAACAGGCTCAATCCGTGTATTTTATGCTACCGGGGTGGTACTCGGATCATCCTAGTAACAAATATACATAATCACTTAAATTCAGCAAAATCATGGCAAGAAAAAAGAATGAGATGAAAGCGAAAGAGCCCGTAAAGCTCCGGTTCAAGAAACTGTCGAACGCGAACCTGTCCATATATCTGGACATCTATTACAAAGGGAAGAGGTATTATGAGTTCCTCAAGCTCTACCTCACCCCGGAACGTTTCCCTGAAGACCGTGATAAGAACCGGATCACTTTGCGCTTGGCCAATAGTATCAAGGCACAACGGATCATTGATCTTCAGAACGAGATTTACGGTGTCCGTATGATAAACGGGCTCGGGAAAAAAACACTTTTAGAATTCCTCTCGGAATTGTCCACCGATAAATCTGCGCATGGCGACAAAGCCTATTCCCTACGATTAAGAAGTCTGGCCAATCATCTTAGAGACTATATGCCGCAATGCCTGCTTAAGGACATAGATACCGGTTTCGTGAAAGGTTTCATCGCTCACTTGCGTAAACAACCCTACCTCAAAAGCGACTTCACGATTCACGGTTATTACCGGCTCCTGAATGTCACACTCAATAAGGCGGTCAAAAAAGGACTGATCCTCTCGAATCCTTGTAGTTTGCTGGATACAGACGAAAAACCTCACAAACCTACCAGCCTGCGTACTTATTTGACCCTAGAGGAACTAAAGAGGTTAATCCGGACAGATTGCGTATGCCCAGAGGTAAAAAAGGCTTTTCTGTTCTGCTGTTTCTGCGGACTCCGGATCAGCGACTTGACCGCTCTTAGATGGGAAGATATGCAAAAAGAAGGAAATGATAAATTCCGTTTACAGATCATACAAAGAAAGACGAAAGAGGCTATTTATCTCCCATTGTCCGAGGAAGCGATAAAATACCTTCCCGCAAGGGAGAATGAGAATGACAGGCTCGGCTTGATATTCCATCTACCTAGCCTCACGATTATATGTCAGGTATTAAAAGGCTGGACTTTAGCCGCCGGCATCAAGAACAAGAAAGTGACCTTTCACTGCTTAAGACATTTAAACTCTCTTTTCTTATTGGAACACAGATATTTAGAATATTCGTCACCTTGATTAGGTAACGATTTAGAAACGAGCGGACTACATCTATCCGCTATATTTTGCATTAAGTCTGAAGAACGCTTTATTATTCTACAAAGATAAAGAATTTATTTTTATACGCTATTTCCATTCTTGCATTTTTAACAAAAAAACCTATAAGCCTTATTGTTCTCTGTTTATATATCGTCCTTGTTCAGATGGCAAATCCTATTAGTTGTTCATCAATTCCACACTGGCACAACTCGGGTGCAATATTCTCTGGAAGATGTTCCGCAACGGAATGATAGAGTATAACGGATTGTTTATCAATATGAATACGATGAAAGTTAATCCGATTATGATATAAATATGCCCATTTTATGAGTGAACATTATAATCAATAAACTATCATTTTACATTAATTTACTCATTCTTTAATAGAATAATTCAGGTTTTATCCGGAAAAAACGAGAAAAATTGCACGCTCAATTTTACTTTCATTTCTTTGCAAGGTCTTTTATATAGAACGCCCATTCGAATGAGTTCATAAAAAGATTTGGGAAACATGAATGTATAACGAAATAATATAAATGCTATGTGTACAACGAGAAAATGGAAAACAGGGATACTGCTAATAGCGATGATATTGGTTTGCGGAGCTGCAAATGCACAACATTGGCATCGGCATTATCGTCCCAACCGGGTTGTCACTGTTGTAGTTCAACCTGATGTGATATCCCATGTCAGTAACCGTTTTAACCAAAAGGAACGATTAGCGATGGCTATAGCTTATCTGGAAACGCATGAATACCTTACTATCCGGCAATATGCAAAAATGACGCATCTTAGTATGGTATCGGCAGAAGCTGAACTTGACGCTTTTGTCATGGATAAGAAAAAGCCCATACGACTTGTAATCAGAGGAAAAAAGAAAGTGTACATCAAAAGGCAATAGGATATGAAAAAGAATTGGAAACTACTGATATTGGGAGTGGCCGCTATGTGTTTGCTACAATCTTGTGTAACCGTGCGCAAGGCCCGTCACCACCGACATCACCCTCACAGACATTGTATGCTTCTTTACCAACGGCCTACAGGTACGGATTCGTTTAATGTGCCTGCTACTTATATGGCAATAGAAGACCCGATAAATTATGAACGTAAAGGATGATAAGGAACTGTTGGAGCTAACAGTCAAAGATCCGGAGAGAGGTTTCCGTTATCTGATGGCAAAATACAAGGAGGCGGTTTACTGGCATATCCGAAGACTGGTGGTAGCTCATGAAGATGCACAGGATGCAACGCAGGAAACGTTCGTCAGGGTATTCCGGTCTTTATCCGACTTCAAAGGTGAATGTACCTTTCGCTCTTGGGTATACCGGATTGCGACCAACGAAGCCTTACGTCTGCTTGGGAAATATAAAAAAGAAGAACTGGTATCATTGGATGACTCATTCAGCGAACTAAGCAACCTGATGGCTGATGAATATGTCGATTACAGTGATCTGGAAACCGTCAAGCTGCAAAAAGCCATTTTGTCCTTGCCTGCCAAGCAACAGCTGGCTTTTAACCTGCGATATTATAATGAATTGGGATATGACGAGATTGCCGGAATTATCGGTTCAACAGTAGATGGAGCAAAATCCAACTACCATATTGCCAAAGATAAGATTGTCAAATATATGAATGCTAATAATTAGATATATGAAAAGAGATTTTGATTTCGACCGCATAGGCAAGCGTCTTCCCTATACCGCACCGGACGGTTTTCTGGACGATATGGAAAACAACGTATGGGAAACTGTAAGACAGGAGATGTTGCCTTCCAAATCCAAACGTCATTTCCGCCTTTGGTATTCTTTGACAGGAGGGCTTGTGGCGGCAAGTATTGCATTGTTTGTTGTCTTCAATTCATTGCCTGATAATTCAAGAAGTGATTTTGAAGATGTTGAAAAGGCTTTTGCCAATCTGAGCAGCAGCGATCAGGATTACCTGTTTGCAACTTATCAGGATGACCTGTTTATGAAATTTTGAACGAGTAAAAAATAAAAAGACATGAAGAATATCATTAAAGTTCTTGCACTTGCAATCGCAATGGTAACTGTCGGCACAAGTGCCTATGCCCAAAAGAATGAACGGCAGCGCATGACACGGGAAGAGTTGGCCGAAACCCAAGCCCGTTTCATAGCCAAAGAGATGGCTATGGATGATTCGACTGCCACGCGGTTTGTGGAAACTTTCTGCCAATTCCAAAAAGAAATCTGGGCACTTGGCCCCCGTCCTAAAAGAGATACCTCTCGTCTTTCGGATAAAGAGGCAGAACGGGCAATGAATGAAAGGTTCGCTCATAGCCAGAAGATACTTGACTTGAGGAAGAAGTATTATTTAAAATACTGCAAATTTTTAACACCCAGCCAAATAGAAAGGGTATATGAACTGGAAAGAGGAATGATGAACAGGCTGTTCAACCGTTCCAAAAACAAAGGAAACCATAAATAAGACAAGATTATGAAAATGAAAGTATTTGGCATATTTTGCCTGTCGTTTCTGATGACAGCAGCCCTATCTTCATGTGACAGTGAAGATATTATAGACCGACAGGAAGAAGTGTCCGGCAGTGAAAATCCAACCATGACCGTTCTTGCCGAACAGGTGGCAGGAAGTGATGGATATGATGAAAATGGGGTTACTGCATTGAATTTCTCAAGTTCACAGGATTTGCACAGCATATCCTGTGGCTTGAAACTGAATTTTCAGTTGTCCGGAATCACAAAAATAGAGTTGGAAAGTGTAGATGGTTATGCCTTGGCCGGAACTGTCGGTATCCAATGGGGAGAAACAGCGGAAATACTTGTCGGTGAAGTGGAAAATGCCAACTCCATTCTGGTATTCAATGCCCCGGATGAAAACGGCCTGACTGCCGGAAAAGACTACTACATTTTTACCTTACCCTCCGACCTCTATGGAGGTTACCGCTTGTCAATCTATCGGGCAGGACTCGTGGCACATTATTTTGGCGTACACCAGACCGTCGAATCTGGCTCGTTCATAAGCCCCGTCGATTTGAAGGAGAATGAACTGGAATTTGACGATCCGGATGCACCGCTCGTGGAAGAAGAACGACCGGAACTGGATGCCACGACAACGGCACTTCTCCGTCAATACCAGCAAAACCCTACGGAGGAAAACAAGTTGGCGTTATTGGACCAGATGGGTATCCGTTACGACAAGGTAGTAGCCCGCAAGAAAGCCAAGCTCCGCGAACTGGAGAGGGAAGCCTTGACTTTGGATGTGGTGGAAGAAATGCAGGAGATTGTGGATGAGATGGTAGAGAACCGCGACATCCGTCTCGAACAGCAGTTCCTGCGTCTTATAGACCCCCGGAATGACGACGACCCCAACGATGCGTGGATGGTGCTACGCGGTGCGTCTGCCCCCAATGCCTACATCGGTTATGCCCCTGTAACCAACGCGGAATATGCAGCCTACAAACCTGATTTTACCTATGAAGCCGGACAGGACAACTATCCGGTAGTGAATATCACGATTGCTGATGCCACGGCTTATTGCAATTGGCTTACGGCACAGGATAATTCGCATAGCTACCGTCTGCCTACCGACGAGGAATGGATTCTCGGTGCAGGGCATATGCCGAAGGACGTTGTAATGAACGCCGGCCGTGTGGAAACAGGACTGACAGCAGTAGATGCTTACAGCCAGACAACAGGTGCTTGTGGAGGTATCGACTTTTGGGGCAACTGTTGGGAATGGACTTCATCCACGGATGCAAACGGGCAGTATATCATTAAAGGCGGCAGTTGGGATTCAGAACGTGACGATTGCCGTAGCGAGAAATCCGATGACGTAAGAATTGGTACACAAGGATATGCCAATGTCGGTTTCAGAGTCGTAAGAACTGATTCTATTTAATTCTCCAAATAATATACGAATATGAAAAATTTGTTTTTAGCAATGGCTGTTGCCATTGTGACGGCTACCGCTGTGTCCGCACAAGACAGCGACAAAGAAGATAAAATCGTGGTTTCAACCCATCAGGCGGATAAAGCGGATGGATACGAGGGAGATTCCGCCAACCGATGCGGTATTAAATTCAATTTCCGGCTTACAGGCGTGACAAAGGTAGAACTGGAAAGTGTGGATGGACTTCCATTGGCGGGTGCGGCAACCATTTGTAAGGATGTTCAGGGAAAAACTGCAATCGGTGATATGGCACATACAAGTACTATCATTACATATAGTGCGGGCAATAAGTCCGGATTTATACCCGGAAAAGACTACTACATTTCCACCTTGCCTTGCGACCTTTACGGAGGATACAGGCTCTCCATTTACCGGGACGGACTTGTGGCACATTATTTCGGCGTACATCAGAAAGTGGAGTTGGGAGAATTTATCAGTCCCGATGATTTGGTGGAAAGTGAACTGGAGTTCGACAAGCCCGGTGCCCCGCTCGTGGAAGAGGGACGTCCCAAAATGGATTCCAAAACGCATAACCTGTTCGTCCAATACCGGAAAAATCCGACGGAAGCCAACAGGCAAGCACTTCTGGATCAGATGTATGTGCGGTATGACAAAGTTGTGGCAAGAAAGAAGAATAAACTTCGTGAACTGGAACGTGAAGCCCGGACTTACAGCATAGTGGAACACATGCAAGGTATTGTGGACGAGATGGTGCAGAATAGAGATACCCGCATACAACAGCAATTCCTGCGCTTTATAGACCCTCGCAGGGACGAGAACCCGAAGGATGCATGGATGGTTCTGCGTGGTGCATCGGCTCCCAATGCCTATATCGGCTACGCACCGGTAACCAATGCCGAATATGCCGCATTTAATCCCCGGTTTGTTTATGATGCAGGTAAAGAGAACTATCCGGTGGTAAATATCACCATTGCCGAAGCCAAGGCTTATTGCGATTGGCTTACGAAACAGGATCGGAAGCACATCTACCGTTTGCCAAGCGAAGAAGAATGGATTCTCGGTGCCGGACATATGCCTAAAGATGTGGCTATGAACGCCAACCATATTGAATCTGGATTGACGGCAGTGGATGCTTACAAACAATCCACAGGGGCGTGCGGAGGCATTGACTTCTGGGGAAACTGCTGGGAATGGACTACCTCGACCGATGCCGACGGGCAGTATATCGTCAAAGGAGGAAGTTGGGACTCCAAACGCGACGATTGCCGTAGCGAGAAATCGGATGATATAAGAGCCGGTACGCAAGGCTATGCCAACGTAGGGTTCCGAATTGTAAGGACAGATGTCTCAAAATCCATGAAATCAAAGCTATAATCAATTTAATAATCAACCCGTAAAAGAAAATTCAGTATGAAAAGAATGTTTTTAGTTATGGCCATTGCCATTGTTACAGTCCTTCAAGTGTGTGCACAAGACAGCAACCGTCAGATGACCGCACAAGAGCGGACAGAACAGCGTATCAAGCAGATGGATGAAAAATTGAATCTGACCGATGAACAGGAAACAAAAATCCGTGAATTGTATGCAAACTTCAACAAGCAAAAATATCCCCGCGAGAAACGTAAGGAAGCCATGGAGAAATTAACCGCAGACATTTCTCTTCTCTTGACCGCCGAACAGCAAACCATTTACAAACAAATGACTGAACAGGCGATTGCTGAAATGAAGAAAGGCAAACGCAACAAGGCAAAAGAATAGAAATCTATCATTGTGTGTGTCGAAGTCTGGATTCCTTGGCATAGGGAGTCCGGACTAACGACACAAATTTCATTGAAACCGAAGTATAATGTATCAATTTAGAATAATGATTAAAGTCCTGTTACTTTGCTTATGTATGGCTGCTTGTACAGATAATGACAAGGAGCATTCTATAATTCTTCCGGAACAAGAGCCTGAAGGTGGAGTTTCATCTGATTATACAGAACTCTTGAACAAAACAACACCCGTCCCGCCTGAATATAACCAGGAATTTGCATTAAAAGGAAGTGTTGTGCAAATTGATTATGACACCCAAAATTATGTGGAAGGAAACGGGGAAATGCGCAAGAACACTGCCTATGTCTATTTACCGTATGGTTACGAAGAAGTATCTGAGCAATGTTATAATGTGTTCTATTTCGTACATGGGCATGGGGAAACAGCTGCTTCTTTCTTTGAAAATGAAGATAGGTTGCTACGTAAATTGTTGGATCACATGATAGCTAATGGTGATATGGCTCCGGCTATCGTTGTCTCGACAAGCTATGTTTACGGAACTCCCGTTGATTACTATCCTGATGCAGACCCTTATTGTAAGGCTCTGCCACAAGAACTGGTAAACGATTTGATTCCGATTGTAGAGAGTCGTTATCACACATACACTGAAAGTACCGATATTGTCGGAATAAAAGCCTCAAGAGAACATCGGGCTATCGGGGGCTTTTCAATGGGGGCTGTAACAACTTGGTATGCATTGGAATACACGTTGGATTGTTTCAAATACTTTATGCCGATAAGTTCTGATAGCTGGTCATTAGGACGTTTTGCAGGAATGGATTATCCGACTGAGACAGCAGATTATTTTGCCAACATTGTTCGTTCCGCCACTTCATCGAAGAATGATTTTTATATATGGGCTTGCAGCGGAACGGATGATGTCGCATACGATAGAATTTGGACACAAGTTCAGGCAATGGCACAACTCTCGGACGTGTTTTCTGTTGGCAATCTGACTTTCCATGAACAAGAAGGCGCCCGGCATGAGTTCCGTTCTTTGGCAGAGTATTTATATAATGCACTACCATTCTTGTTCCCAAATTGATAATATTTGAGGTTATGATGCCAATGGCAGACAATTATGAAAATAATAACAGCTTTATCTATAATCAAATGTTTTCATTTTATAGAAGAGGTTTGTTATATATTTTAATTTATTCTTTCTCATAAATTGTATAACTTAATAGAATGCTTTTGCAGAGGTGAATAAAAAAGCGTGAAACTATTATTGTCGCATAAGATAGTTGTCGGATATTTATTGTTGATGGTAATCATTGGTTGTATGGTTGCCATCGTCTTACATGAGCGTAGCCGTGTGCAGGATATAGAAGATGAGTCGTTGGTACTTTATAAGATCCAACGCAATATCAATACTGCACACCGCTATATTACTATGTTGGCGACTTACGGAGAGTCTGCCATTGCGTGGGATGAAGAAGACAGTATTACTTATCACGAACGCCGTGTGCGGACAGATTCATTGCTTCTGATTTTACGGGAGCAATGCAAGGATTTCATACATCCATCACAAATGGATACTCTGCGTACACTATTGGAAAGCAAAGAGGAGTGGTTGTTTCGGATTATGAAGACTTTCCAACAGCAGGAAAAAATCGACAGCCTCCTATTAGACCAACTGCCGACAGCAACCGCTCAGACAAGCAGTCCCTGCACCGTAACCCGCAAGAAGAAAGGCATAGCAGGATGGTTTGGAGCGAAGGAAACCGTGCAACTGCCACCTGTAGCAACATCATTCAAAACTCTGAATGAAGAACTTATTTTCCAGCAAGAAGAACGACAAAAAAGTATAGATATTTATACCGACAGCTTGCGTTTGCACAACAGGGAACTCAACCGTAAACTGCGTACATTGATTGCACGCTTGGATGAGCAGACGGTGGCTGCCTTTGAAGCAAAAGAGGAACTATTAATATCTTCATATGAGGAATCTTCTCTTATTATCATTGGCTTAATTGCATTTTCAATTATTTTGCTGTTTGTGTCATACTTGATCATACAGCGTGACATCAAAATAAGAGTAAAGAACAAGAAACGTTTGGAAGAAACAATAGAGCAAAATACCGCATTACTGGAAATGCGTAAAAATATAATCCTTACCATCTCTCATGACATCCGTGCCCCGTTAAATGTTATCAGCGGCAGTGCAGAACTGGCGAAGGATACCCGTGAAAAGAAACGCAGAAACATTCATTTGAGCAACATTATGATTGTCTGCAAACACGTGGTGCATCTGCTCAATAACCTGCTGGACGTATACCGTCTGAACGAGGCAAAGGAAACACGCAACGATGTTCCTTTCGATTTGAAAATCTTGTTGGAACGTATCGCATCTGGTTTTTCCCATGTGGTCAACAACAAGGGAATCCTGTTCAGATATACATTTGACAACACCGAAATCAAACTTTATGGCGATGCGGATCGCATCGAACAGATTATAAACAATCTGCTGACTAATGCCGTCAAGTTTACGGAAGCGGGTACAATCACGTTCAATGCACGTTATGATGACGGACAGCTTTTCTTAGAAGTAAAAGATACTGGTATGGGCATGAGCGAAGAAACCATCTCCCGTATATTCCGTCCGTTTGAGCGTCTGACCTCACAGTCCAATGCCAACGGCTACGGATTAGGACTGCCGATTACGAAAGGGCTGGTAAACCTGCTTGGCGGAACGATTAAAGTGACGAGCAGTGTCGGCAATGGCAGCACGTTTCGGGTGACATTGCCTATGCCGGTAACGGACGAACCGATAGAAAGCGAAAACCGGATCTTGCCGAACCCCGACAATTTGCCACGGAATGTATTGGTGGTTGATGACGATTTGATGTTACGAGATGTGGTAAAGGAGATGTTGGAACGCAATGGCGTTACCTGCACGACATGTTCCACTGCCAAAGAGGTAGTGAAAGCCATGCGAGGCAAGGACTATGACATGTTGCTTTCCGACATACAGATGCCCAGTACGAACGGCTTCGAGCTGCTTACCCTGCTGCGAAACTCCAACATCGGCAACTCCCGCACCATTTCCATCATAGCTATGACAGCACGTGGCGACCGGGACAAAGAGGCTTTTCTTGATGCCGGATTTACAGACTGTATCTACAAACCGTTCTCGTCTTCGGAGTTGCTCAGCCTGCTTTCGACAGTAAAAAAGTGCCGGAAGAATGATGGCCAGGGAATCAATTTCAGCATAATGTTATCCGAAGTCAGCGACAAAGCCAAGCTGTTACGTTCCTTCGTCATCCAGTCTGAAAAGGATCTGGAGGAACTATCATCAGGAATGAATGATGGTGACCGTCATAAGTTGCGCGAGACCGTCCACCGTATGCAGCCGATGTGGGAACTGTTGCAAATGGAAGATGTCTTGTCCACTTATCGTGCCCTGCTAAAAAACGGCACCGCAACCGATGACGCTGTACAGGAGCACACACGGCAGATAATGGAATGTACCGCCATGCTCATAGCTGAAGCGGAGAATGAAATAAAAAGACAGACAAATGAAAAGGGAAATACTGATAGTTGAAGACAATGTCGGCTTGTCGCAGATGCAGAAAGACTGGTTTGCGCAGGCAGGTTATGAGGCGATGACGGCCATGAACGAGCCGATTGCCCGTTCGCTGATACGCAAGACACAGTTCGACCTGATACTCTCGGACGTGCGCCTGCCGGAAGGGGACGGCATCTCGCTCCTGGAATGGCTCCGCAAGGAGAAGAAGGATATCCCCTTTATCATCACGACCGAATATGTGTCGGTTCCGGATGTGGTACGCACCATCAAATTGGGTGCGATAGACTACCTGCCCAAGCCGGTACGTAAGGAGCATCTGTTGGAACTGGCAGAGGATGTATTCCATCCGATGGTTATTGTACGAAAGCAGGAAAAGAAACTTTTCCACCGGAAAAGCCCCAAAATCCTGCAAGTAGAGAAATATGCCAGACTGGTCGCCCCGTCGGAAATGTCCGTAATGGTACTTGGTGCCAACGGTACGGGCAAGGAGTCGGTAGCGCAGAGCATCCATCAGGGTAGTGAGCGTTGGAATATGCCTTTTGTGGCGGTGAACTGTGGGGCATTGCCGCGTGAACTGGCCGCCTCGCTTTTCTTCGGTCACGAGAAAGGGGCGTTTACCGGTGCGGATACAGCCAAGACAGGCTATTTCGATATGGCAAAAGGGGGCACGCTGTTTTTAGACGAGATAGGAACCATGTCCTATGAGACACAGTCCATGCTGCTCCGGGTGTTGCAGGAAAACACCTATACTCCGATAGGCAGCGGGAAGGAACGGGTGGCGGATGTGCGTATCATCGCTGCCACGAACGAGGATTTGCAACAGGCTATCAAGGAGGGACGGTTCAGGGAAGACCTCTATCACCGCCTTTGCGAGTTCGAGATCCGCCAGCCGTCGTTGGCCGATTGTGCGGAAGACATCATTCCCTTGGCAGAATTCTTCCGCAAACGCTACTCGAAAGAACTGAAACGGGAAACATGCGGCTTTACGGACGATGCCAAGCGCAGGATGCTCGCCTACCCGTGGCCGGGCAATGTGCGTGAACTGCAAAACAAGATCAAGCGTTCCGTACTTGTTTCCGAAGAACCGATACTGGATATCGAAGGATTGGATAATGGAATCCCGACTTACGATAATGAGCAGGCATCCGTACCGGTAGTCCTGCCATTGAAGGATGAATCGTTGGAGAAGAAGAACATTGTCAACGCCCTTAAAGCCTGCAACGGACACCGGGAACAGGCGGCAGCGATGCTCAAGATCAACCCGGCAACTCTGTACAGAAAGATGAAAAAATACGGGTTGAATTAAAAAATGACGTCCGTAGCTAATGCAAATCTCGCTGAATATGTGTACATTTGCGAGTAAATAGAGAAAAAGCGGCATATCGTCTGTGAGACGGTTGCCGATTGTATATAACATAAGAGCGCAAGCTTCTCAGACAGAAATCTGGTAAATTGACGTTAAAGGAGAATGATTGCGTAATGCTTATGCTATGCTTTGTCATAGCGTGGTATTGCGTATTCTCCTTTAGGCTTTACCAGAGCCGCTGTCTGAGTGCGTGATAACCACGCTTCTTTTTTTGACAGATGACATGGCAAAGATACAAGCAGTAACGGTAATGACGCTGGACGGTTTCCTGCCGGAACCTGATGATGTGTTGACGCAATGGGTAATGAACCACAGAAAAGGGTTTGTTTATTGGCGGGAACACTGCAATGCCTGGATTTTACCTCACTCCATTCTGGATCTGCTCTGCGAGAAAGAACACAAAAACGCTTCTTTTACCTATCTGGCAGAAGTTCATGATACAGAATCCCTTGAACTTCTACGGGGACTTTTCCACTACAATCTTGTGGATGAATTTATAGTTTATCTGTTTCCTTATTCTATGGGAAAGGGACATTCCGTACAGAACATTCTTCCTTTCCGGCGGTGGCAGTTGCATAAAGCCGTTGCTTTTTCCAACGGTATCTGCCGCCTGATTTACCGCAATCCTTGCAAGCTCCCCTAACTCGAATGAATGGATTTCTATTTTTGCATTAGTATTAAAAAGACGAATTTGCGGAGATAAAATTCATTATCAAAAGTTCTTCAAATATGCAACGGACATCGTGAACAGGCCGCACGGTTGCTGAAAATAAATCCCGCGACACTATACCGAAAGATGAAAAAATACGATTTACGATAGATTGAAAACATGGATAAATTGCATTCATGTTTTCAGCAGTGCCCATTTCTTGAAAGCAGATCTGTATATTACAGCGTTCATTTTCCCATTTTTTGTTCCTCTTTTTCCGCTTTCAGGCGCAACGACTTTGGAGTGAAGCCCGTCCCGAGCCTTCAGGCGAGTGGCAAGTTGTTTTGGGACGCCCGAATCATTTCGGGCTGCCGAAAACACAACTTGCCATGTTCGTTTGAACATGAATTTTTCATCCGAAAAATCAAAAGATAGCGTTCCAACCGCTTCCCTCCGAAAAAATCCTTCCGTCGGCATCTTGATAACGTTCTGCATACTAAAAAACGCTACCAGCAGGATACTTGAGCGGTGTAACAGGATGACATATCGTGTCACAGACCGTCAGCAGACAACCATATGAGTGCCCATCCGGAGTAATTTTCGTTATTTTGCCGCATGTCAGCATGTGTCCGGCAGTTCAGTCATACAGGTGTGCGTCAGGTACGGGGTGCATGGTTGCTTTAAACCGCTCGGTACCGGATGAACGGAGATATGCTGGAACATAATAAGGCAACCGTTCCCCCATGTGTGAATGCGTGAATGCGTGATTGGCTTAATGCCAGACTGAACACGTGTGGGATCGGATACATGACCGACTTGCCGGTCGGATACCCCTCTCCGTCAGATAAAGGCGGTGTAACAGGATGACATATCGTGTCACAGACCGTCAGCAGGCCGTCATGACTGTGCCCATCCGGAAAAATTATCGTTATTTTGCCGCATGTCAGCATGTGTCCGGCAGTTCAATCATCCAGGTGTGCGTCAGGTATGGGGTGCATGGTTGCCTTAAACCGTCCGGTAACGGGTGAACGGGGATATGCTTGAACATAATAAGGCCACTGTTCCCCCATATGTGAATGCGTGAATGCGTGATTGGCTTAATGTCAGACTGAACACGTGGGGGATTGGATACAAGACCGGCTTGCCGGTCGGGTGCACATACCCGTCAGATAATGCAAGCATGTAATATGGGTGGTATTCTTACATTCACAACGTAAGGAAAATGTAGGATTGCCGGAAAAGAATTGTTCAACTATCAAAAATATGGAAGTATGGTAAAAAGAAAGGAAGTAAAAATCGACGAGGAGCAGATACGCCGCGTAATGGCCGGGGATATTCCTGATACCGCCCTGGAAAACATCTGGGATGACAACGACACCGGCTCCTCAAAAGAAGACGGTAAGGAAACGGAAAGCCGGTCCGGGATTCCTTCCAAATCCGACAAGGTGGAAGTTCCCGGTTCCGGTGTGTCCGGCAGCGAGGAAGAAACGCCGTCCCCGGTTCTTCGGGGGAAAACACACCGGAAAAAGAACAGTCTTCAGGAGTATCCCGAACATCTGTTCGGCAACAACGTTGTGAAGGAACGCCGGCAGACCTATGTCAGCAGCGAGAACTACGAACGGGTGCGCACCCTGCTTTCCGTGATTGCACCGACTGTCAGCATCTCCTGTTACATCGACAATATCCTCTCTGCCCATCTGGAACAGTACCGTGACGAGCTGAACGCCATCTACAGCAGCCGCATCAATCTGAAACCGTTGTGATTCTGCCTGCGGCCGCATAAGAAAAGGGACACCCGGAGGTCGGTTGTTCTTCCTTCCTACGGATGCCCCTTGCTGTTTCTTTCAGGTGTCGGGCTTATTTCGTACCGGTGGTCCTTACACTTACCCCTTTCGGTATCGGGTTGTCAAGTATTATCCGGTAGCATAGTCTGCCGTCCACATTCACCGGCTCTTTCGCCACCATGAAGCCGGCGCTTTTCTCGACTTTTGCCGCATCGAGTATCATGCCGGCAATGAAGCTGTTGGAGAAGCGGGCGCAACGCGGGTCGTTCCAGATTGTGAAGCCGTTCTCGTCATCCGAGACGAACATGTACCAGTCCTTGGGTCTGTCTTCGTCCCTGGCGATACACAGCTTGTTTCCTGCGTGCAGGCTCAGTTCCCTGCTCAGTATCCTGCTCAGGTACATGCTGCCGTCACGGCATACCGTGATGATCCGTTTGCCTTTGTAGGTCAGTGCCGGATGGGAATTGCTCTTGTCATAAACTGTCAGTTTCATAA
>OBYG01000656.1_pt1 | contig 24490 bp, 25 predicted proteins | sample 1538201 | NCBI WGS metagenome assembly OBYG01 (sample SAMEA2580177, study PRJEB22360) | human gut metagenome | biome: human gut; feature: human-associated habitat; material: faeces | place: Denmark | collected 2008/2010 | reverse complement strand
AGCCTGCACCGCTGTTTCGGTGGCGCCGCCAGCCGTGTGCTTGGCGGTGCCTGCCGCCCCCTGTGCGGTCTGGCCCGCCGCCCTTGCTGCCTTGGCATATTCCCGCTTGATGTGCTGTTTCTGCCAGAAACGGGAAACGGGATTCTTGGCCGCCTGCGCCAGCTCCGGGTTATCCCGCAGGGATTTTTGATACGCAAACTCGGCGTTGGCGGCGATGGACTTTCGCTCGGCCTTGGCTGCGGCCCGGTAGGGTTTGAGCTTGTGGCGGTGGACGCCGCTGCGGATCATGCCCGCCTGCCGTTCCGCCAGTTCCTCCCCCTTGTGGCCGCCCTCCACGCCCACATTTTCGTGTTCTACCTCATGGATTTTTCCGTGGAGGTAAAGCCCGGCTTCCTGTATGGGACGGCTGGCCGGGTTTGGTTTGAGCTGGGGAGGGGCTTTCTCCACCTTGTCAAAATACAGCCTGCTTTTGGCCTTGCCCTTGACCTCGTCATAGACGGTTTCCTTGGTAACGACGCGCTTTTTCGGCAGGGCTTCTTTGGCCGCTTCCAGCTTATCCGCCCGTTTTTCCGCCTTTTTGATATACGGGGCCAGCTCCGGGGAGGCCCGTTCCTCGGCGGTAAACTGCAACCGGGAAACAGGGCCGGTGGCCTGCGCCACAGTTTCCCCGGCGTCCTTGGCCGCTTTCTTTGCCTTATGGCGGTCGTGCAGCTCGTCCGCCCGTTCCAGCATTTTTTCCGCCACGCCCTCCGGCTGGGCGGTGTATTCCTGCTCGGCCTCCCGGCTGGACACATTGACGCTTTCGCCGGTGGTCTGGTTATCCAGCGTCAGGCCGTCGCGGGTCATGTGCTGCGTTACCTTGTCGCGGGGTTTTAAGGATTCCATATCCGATCACCTCCTTGCTGTCTGTTCCGGCAGCGCCCGGTTTCAATCTCTGCAATATAGTGCAGGATGGGGTACACCTGCGGGGGAACAACTGCGTTTCCCAAAGTCTTTAACCGCTTTGCCACATTCGCCGGCGGGTCGCTGATTAAGTACGGGATTTGCGCCGGTTCTTTGGCCCACATGGAATGTCCGTCCATCTCCGGGGGAATCCCATCAGCCATTCCACCCAGTCGGGGTTCAGTTTCACATCCCCCGGCGGGCTGCCCAGCAGTTTGTAAACCGCCCATGACAGCCGCGCCGTCCATACGGTTCCGCTGGGATTGTATTTTCGGAAGCTCCCGGTCGGGGTCATCCGCACATCGACAGTTTTCCCCACATCCCCCGTGTCGCTGGCAAGGGGCGTGGGAAGCAGCATGGCCGATGATGAAAGTTCTTTTGCGCTCATGCCATGCGCCGACGGCGACAGCAGGAAGTACGAAAACCCTAACGGCGTAGCCTGCCTGCTCCAAGTCAAAAACCGTCTTGTCGAGCCCCAGATGGATGAAGCCAGCAACATTTTCTCCAAGCACCCAAGAGGGGTGCAGTTCCCGGATAACGCGGAGCATTTCGGGCCATAAATACCGTTCATCCTCAAATCCCCGTTGTTTCCCGGCGCTGGAAAAGGGCTGGCAGGGGAATCCCCCGGAAATAAGCGTGGTGGTTTCTCGTCCTGTTTTTTCAAAAAATGCCTCCTTTGTCACTGTGGTAATGTCCTTAAATTTTGGTACCTGCGGCCAGTGCTTTTTCAAAACTTCCATCGGGAAATCCGCCCATTCGCACTGGCATACGGTGGTAAACCCTGCGGCTTCCGCCGCAAGGTCAATCCCGCCGATCCCGGAAAACAGGCTGAAATGTGTTAAGGCGCTCATACCGTCGCCCCCTCGCCTAACCGGGTCGTCATGATCTGGTAGAGCTGAGTATTTTTCGGGATGGGGTTCTTAAAGGGCAGGATCACATTTTCGTAAATGAGAAGCCCCTCGCCGGGTTCGGAATTGTCCACATACCGTAATTGCTGGGGCGAAATGTTCAGCCGTTCCGCAAGGATTTTCCGGTCGCCGCTGGCCTGATTTAACAGGCAGATAAAGTCGCTGTTTTCCAAAATGTTCTCAATTTCCGGGGAGGAAAGCAGGTCTTTTACATTCTGCGTGGCACCTGTGGGAATCCCGCCCCACTTACGAAAACGCTTCCAAATCTCACAGGAAAAGGCCGCCGTCTGTTCCTCACGCAAAAGCAGGTGGAACTCATCACAGAAAAACCATGTCGCCTTGCCCTTGCTGCGGTTTTGGGTGACGCGCCCCCAAATCTGGTCTTGGACAATGAGCATACCGATTTTCTTTAGCTGCTTGCCCAGCTCCTTGATGTCAAAAGCCACAATGCGGTTTTTGATGTCGATGTTGGTTCTGTGGTTGAACACATTTAAGCTGCCGGACACATACAGGTCAAGGGCCTGCGCCACCCGGTCGGCCTCCGGGATATGCTGGTCTAACAGGGCTTTGTGCAGGTCTGCAAGGATGGGCATATTTTCCGGCTTGGGGTCTGCCAGATAAGGCCGGTAGATCACCTGTACCGCCCGGTCGATCACCGTCTTTTCAATGGCTTCCAGCCCGTTCTTGCCGCCCATGACAAGCTCACAGAACGACAGCACAAAGTCGGATTTCAAGGCCAGTGGGTTTTCATCCTCGGAGTAGTTCAGGTTGATGTCCAACGGGTTCACATAGTTTTTGCTGGTAGGCGACAGCTTCACCACCTGCCCATGCAGCCGCTTCACAAGGGGGTAATACTCGGCCTCTGGATCACAGATATACACATCGTCCGGGGTGCAGAGGAACACGCTCACAATCTCCGATTTACAGCTCATACTTTTGCCGCTTCCCGGTGTCCCCAGCTTTAGCCCGTTGGGACACCTCGACCGTTTGCGGTCGAGCATAATCATGTTGCCGGTCTTGGCGTTGATCCCGTAATACATGGCGTCGCCGCCCTGAAAAAGCTCCTGCGTCACAAAGGGGACGAACACGGCCACGCTGGAAGTCGTCAGGGAGCGTTCAATCTGGATGTGGCTGGCCCCCAGCGGCAGGCTGCTCATAAGCCCCTGTTCCTGCTGGTAGTCCAGCCGCACAAGGGAACAGTTGTATTTCTGGGCGATCCCGGCAGCCCAGAACACATCGTTTTCCAGCTTTTGCCGGTTGTCTGCGGTGTTCAGCACCAAAAAGGTAAGCTGGAACATCCGTTCATTCCGGCTCTGCAAGGTCTTTAGCAGTTCCTTGGCGTCCTGCCCGTAGGTGGCAAGGTCGCTGGGAAGTATATCCATGTCGTAACCGCTTCTTACCGCCCGTTTCTGTTCCTGAATCTTCATGGCGTCAAGGTCGGTGATCTTGCGCTTGACCGTCTTAATGGCGTCGCTCTGGTCGATGGCCTGCACATGGAGGTTCACCACAATGCCGTTTTCCGTGTTGAGAAAGTCGGCCAGCATTTCATCCGACAGCTCCGGCGAGAGGATTTGCAGGAAGCTCACCGCCCCGTATTTGCCGCCCAGCCCGAACATCCGGGCATTGCCGAAGCGGAACGAGGACGGGGCGATAAAGTCCTTGGTAGAAAGCCCCGACGGGGCAAGCCACTTCCAGTCAAAGGAGAACGGTTCCCCGTCCGGGTGGAAAATGCTGTGCATGACTTCCAGCCGCTGCTTGGCGTCCAGTCCCCACGCGGAGGCCCCCATGCTCTTGAAATAGCCCAAAAGGTCGGTTTCGATCCGGCGCAGTCTGGCGCGGGCCATTTTCAGATTGTCCGCCTCGATGGTATAGGTCATAAATTTCCGCTTCATCAGGCCGTTGTTCCCGTTCACAAGCTGGTCTTGCAAAATGTCGGAATACTCGCTGCGGATGTCGTCGAAGTCATCCCCCTGCGCCCGGATTTCAAAACTCTTGGCGTACTGCTTGGGGTCGATCTTGCGGTTGATAAAGGAAAACTGCACATGAATGGAGGCGTCCAGATAGTTGTAGAGGTCGCACAGGTTTTCAAAGATGGCGGTTTTGGTGTCCGCCTGCGCCAGTTGGTAGCTGATGTCCGTAAACTCAATGCACTTGGAAAAGGTGCGGGGCGTCACCCGGCATACGCCGTCCTGATACATGGCCTCATAGGGAATACTGGCCTGCGCCGAATGGGGCTTGCCGTCGCCCTTATACTTTCGGATGACGGCCTGAATCTCTTTCTTTTCGGCGCGGGTGAGCTTGACCGGTGCTTTTGCGCTCGTTTCGTTCTTTTGCTTTTTGGACAATGGCGTTGACCTCCTTTTCCATTTGGGATTGCCGCACAAGGGCGGTATAAGCGTTGTTGGTCTGGTAGGGCCGTTCCTTGGGCTGGATGAAGCAGCACTCTACGATCTGGCGCACCACCACTTCAAGGGGCTGGCCGTGTTTTTCGTAAAGCGCCAGCAGAAAGCCCGGCAGCATGGCAAACACCATAATGAGCGCCGCCGCGCTGGTCGGGACGCGGCCCCGGATCAAAAAGAAAAGCGGGACGCCAACAAGCAGCGCACCGCCAAAACAAATGAGCTGGCGTTTCGTCAGCCCGAATACTACCTTGGATTTGACCTTGGTTAAATCCTTGGGGACAGTTACATAAGCCATAAAAAGTCACCTCGTTTCTGGTACGGACAGGGAAAAATCGCTGTCCACTTCATTGCCCCACGCATCCCAGCCGGGGATTTTCTGTCTGGCAAACAGTTCTGCGCGGGGCAAGTCGCCCGCAAGCTCTATGATTTTCTCGCGGGTAATGTCTGGTTTCTTGCTGTGTTCCTCCACCGGGGAAATGATAAACTGATGGACGCTTTTGGAGTAACGCTTGGGATGGCCCCGCTTGGCAAGCAGGCAGATTTCCGCGTTTCCTCTCGTCCAATAGCCCAGCCCGTAAAACCATGTGGGGCTTTTGCGGTTCAATTTCAGCCAGACAAAGGCCACGGTCTTAAAGGAAAAGCCCCACGCCTTAATCAGACGCAGCGCCTCCGGGAGCTGTGGGAAAGTCGCCCACAAAAACAAGAGGCAGTCTTTTTCCGCCAGCGTTTCCACCGGCAGGGCGCACAGCTCGTCAATGCTCATGGTGGGATAGTGATGTTCCGCCGCCCCTGTCCGTTTGCACTCATATCGCCACGGCGGGTCGGCGTAAAGTATGTTGTAGGTTTTCTTTTGTGTTTCTTCGATGGTTGGTATTCCTCCTGTCTGTCAGTGTGCGGTAAATACGGCTTTCGATATGCTGCCGGTCTTGAACAGACAGAAGCAAAGCAAAACGGTATAGCCCATACAACCCCAGATTGCGCCGGATATGTCGTCGGCGGTTCCGATCTGCTGGATCAGCACCGCATAAATCCCGACAACCACCATGATTAAAAAGGCTTGGAAGCCCAGCGCAAGCAGGGATTTCAAGTAGTTCTGGCCCATGCCGCGCCACTCTGCATTGCCCAGCGTGGCAAGGGGGATCGGCCCCAATGCGGTCACGGCGTAAATTTCAATCATTCTTCCATAGGTCACAAGGAAAATGCAGATGGAAAGAATGTTCATCGTCAGCCCCACAACAAGGGTCTGGAACCACAGGCCCAGCAGCGGCCCGATGTCCATTGCTTCAAGGCGGCTTTCCAGATCAGGGAGCAGCGTGTCAAAATCAATGCTGGTATCTCCGATAATCACCCCGGCGCTCTGGTTGACGACCTGCTGGGTGGCGTCAAATACGCCCATGACGATATTCCATGTGTTTGTCACAATGAGGATGGCAAAGGCGCTTTTGAAAATCCAGCGGAAGAACATGGAGCTGTCGAAGTCGTGCATATTGTTCTTTTCCACGATCATGTCGATCAGCTCATAGCACATCACAAGGGCGAGAATGGCCGCCGCAATGGGGACGATCACCGTTTCGGACAGGTTTTGCAGCATGGAAAAAATGCCGCCGTTCCAGTCCTGCGGGGTACTGCCCACATCCGACGCGATTTCCCCGACTTTGGTATTGACCGTGTTAAACAGGCCGGACAGGTTGCCCATGATCCCGTCGATCAGGATTCCTTTGATCCATTCCCCGATTAAATCACCGATCATGTGGGGACACCTCCTTTCCCGCGCCCTCCCAGATCAGAGAGGGCGCGGAGGGTTTTCTAACACACATGGGGTTATCCCAGCAGCCCGGACAGCAGCGGAACAAGGGTCATGCCGATCAGGGCAACGCCACCTCCGGCGACAAGCTGCTTGATTCCCTGTGACTTGCTTGCCGGGTTGTCCGCCCCGTATCCCTCCAAAAGATTGACGCCGCCCCATACGCAAAGCGCTCCGCCGAGGCCCACAACGATGGTCTGCAAAGTATCAACTGCACTATTGAAAAATTCCATAAATATACCTCCATAAATTCAGATTGTGATGGTGTTTGGGTGCAAAAAAAGCCGCCGTTCACAGCGACAGCCTCACAATCCGCAGACGGCCAGGAGTTACTGGCCGTCCCGCCATTCCAGCACAGCCAGCGAAAAAATTTCGCCCCATGCTTCACACAGTCTGCGGTCTATTTCCCTTACAAGTTCTTCGGCTTCCCCGTCCGTGGGCGGGGTGTCATGTTCCACGATCCACTGGCATAGAACCGCAGCGGAAATGATCGCCCGGTAGATTTCTTTCTCATAGCTGAAATAATCCGCAAATGTCCATTCGTCCGAGTGTCCCATCAGTCACGCTCCTTTCTTTGCTGCAATTTCATTTTGTTAGCTCCTTTCCATGTTTTTGATTTCGTCCGTGGACAATCCGGGGCCGCCCTTACTGCTCCAAAATATGCAAACACAGTTGGCAGAAATGGATTTTTGAACAGCAAACGGGCGACAGCTTTTTGACTGTCGCCCGTTAATAATCCACCAATTATAAGTTTTCGTATGAAACCAATTTTTCCATCGGGATTCTCATTTGAGAATGTCTTTCAGGGTCAATCGGTGGTTCTGCGGAATACCCGATCACTAAAATGTTAATGGGTTCCATATTGTCCGGCAAGCAAAATTCCTTTTTGATAACTTCTGGCTGGAAGTAACAAACCCAAACAGAACCTAACCCTAATTCTGTTGCCTCCATCATCATGTGGTCTGTCAGGATAGAAGCGTCAATATCACAGGTCTGCTTTTTATCAAAAGGCCGAACCCATGCTTTATTGTGGTCTGCACATACGATGATTGCCAGCGGTGCGCCGTAAATATTTGCTCCTTTCCCAATTTTGGCAAGGCCATCTTCGTCCTGTACCACAATCAGGTGTACTGGTTGGAGGTTCGCTGCTGTTGGGGCAACATGGGCTGCCTGTAAAATCCTGTTCAGTTTTTCAGGCTCCACCTTTTTGTTTGAATAGCTCCGTACAGAATAGCGTTTTTTTGCAAGTTCAATAAAATCCATGATAGTCAATCCTTTCGTTATGTTGTATAATTTTCTTGGTATCTTTTAAGATCACACTAATTTTAACATGGTGCGATTAAATAACAAGATTGCACTTTTCAGAAAGATACTTCCCAAAAAGAAAGTGCCTCAAAAGGATTGAAAACAATAATGAATTATGAAAAATCACAATTTAACTGTCCAGTAGAAGCTACACTATTTTTAATCGGCGGAAAGTACAAACCGCTTATCTTGTGGCATTTGATAGATAAACCACTACACTATATGGAATTGCAGCGTTTAATCCCAAAAGCCACACCCAAAATGTTGTCCCAGCAACTCCACGATTTAGAAGAATGTGGAATGATTCATAGAGAAGTCATTCCAGAAAAACCTCCTAAAACTTTATACTCCCTTACTGCTTTTGGACGAAGCATTATTCCTGTCTTGGATTCTATGTGTAACTGGGGAACCGCTTTTCTTGATGGCTTGGATATTACACCTCCTTGCAATTCAAAATAACATACCGCTTTATTCTGCGGCAAAATCTTCATCCGACAGCTCAATGTCGCAGAGGTCAAAGGGTTCGTCCTCCGTTACCACGCGCCGCCTTTTCCGGCGCAGGGACGACAGGTAGCTGTCCACATCAAAGGTGTTCTTTTTGTCGGCATCCGAGAGGTATTTATAGCGGGGGTGGCGGGTGATGTCGTATTTCTCACTGAAAAACGGCCTCACGCCGCGCACCTGCAAAATACACTTGCCTCCGTCCATCGTTGCAATTTCGTCTTGGCTCATCAGCTCCTTTCCGAGTTTTTGGTAGTTCAGTCCGTGGGAGGTCTGCGCGCCCCGGTTCTCGCTCTGGTTGTAGCTGTCAATGGTTTCCTTGCCCAGCACCTCCGCGATCTCCTTGGCGTTCTTGCCCCGGCCACTAAGGAACAGCGTACAGTCGCAGTTGTCGGAAATGATTTCCGCCGCGTCCTTGTAAATGGCCTTTAGCTGCGACTGGCTCTGTAAAATAATAGAAGCCGAGATTTCCCGGCTTCGGATAGTGGCGATCAGCTTGTCAAAGTTTGGAATCTGGCCGATGTTGGCGAACTCGTCCAGAATCAGCCGCACATGGACGGGCAGCCGCCCGCCGTATTTGTCGTCGGCCCGGTCACACAAAAGGTTGATGAGCTGGCTTTGCACCATTGCCAGAATGAAATTAAAGGTCGTGTCCGTGTCCGACATAATCAGGAACAGGGCTGTTTTTTTATCCCCGATGGTGTCAAGTTCCAGTTCGTCGTCCTCCATCAGCTCCCGCACCTCCCGGATGTCAAAAGGCGCTAATCTGGCTCCGCAGCTTATCAAGATGGAGCTGCGGGTCTTGCCTGCCGACAGCAGGAATTTACGGTACTGGCGCACCGCAAAGTGTTCCGGCTCTTTTTCTTCCAGCCGTTCAAACATCTGGTCTACCGGGGATTGAAATTCCGGGTCGTCCTCGCGGGCTTCACTGGCATTTATCATTTCAAGCAGCGTAGTGAAATTCATTTCATCGTCCGGCGCTTCGTACCAGATATAGCCAATGAGGGCCGAATACAACAGACGTTCCGATTTGATCCAAAAATCCTCGGCGCTTTTTTCGCCCTCGCCCTTGGTGTTGCAGATCAGCGTGTTTACCAGCTTCAAAATGTCCTTTTCCGAATGGATGTAGCGAAACGGGTTATAGCGCATACTCTTGGAAAAGTTAATGGTATTCAGCACTTTTACCCGGTAGCCGCACCGCACAAGGAGCTGGCCCACTTCGCCAATCAGACTTCCTTTTGGGTCAGTAATCACGAATGAGGTCGGGTAGTCTTTGGACACGCACTGCATAAGGTTGGGCTTCACAAAGAACCGGGTCTTGCCGCTGCCGGAACCGCCGATCACCAGCACATTTTTGTTCCGGGCGGTCTTTGGGTCTTTGGGCCGGTTGTTCATGGTGAGGCGTTCCGTCTGGGTCAGGAGGATGTTGTTGTCAAACACCGGGTCGATGTACGGGGCTATATCTTTGGGGCCTCCCCAACGGGCGCTGCCGTACTCGACGCCCCGGCGGTATTTCTTGGCGTTCTTGCTCTTGCAGTACACCATCAGCCGCAGTGCCACCGCACCGGCCACGCCCACCGCCAGATCGAACAGGTGGAAGCTGGGGGCGGCGCTTTCAAAGGCAAGGGAAAAGCCGTCCGCAAGGTGCAGCAGCTTTTCCGACAAGTCCGCCCCAGCCGCCAGCCGGTAGGTCTGTCCCAGCTTGCCGAACAGGTAAACAAACAGCAGGTAGGGCAGGTTTGCGATTATCAGCTTTTTCATTTCCGGCTTCATCGTGACAGCCCCCTTTCCTTGATTTTCTCCTTGGCCTGCTGGCTGCTTCTGGCTGCTGCCTTTTCTTTCAGGACGGCAAGGGTCTTTCGGATGGAGGGGCGTTCCTGCTGTTGGAGCTTCTTGGCCGTAAACTCCTTAAACGCCTGTTCCAGATTGTCCGCCTGCTTGGATTTGAAGATCACGATATACCGGGGGGGATGGGTAGTGCGGTCTTTCCGCAGGGTAAAATCAATGTCGTATTTCTTGGCGCAGGGCTTAAACAGGCCGATGTTGGCGTCGGTGATCTCAATGTTGGACAGGGCGGAACCGTCCTTTTTGAGCTGCCGTAAGCTCTGCTGGCCGTGATGGGCCTTGCCCGTCCCTTTCTGCTGGGCGGCCAGATATTTTCGGATGGCCGCTTGCAGCACTTGGGCGGTGAGCTTGCCCGTCTTAACCGCTAACGCTATGGTTTTCTGGTCTAATTCTTCCTGCAACTGCTATCCCTCCTTTGGAAAGTCAGCAGGCAGGCGGATGGCTTAAATCCGCACCCGCAGGCCAGAGAGGTCGTCGGCATGGATTCCCACCAGATACCAGTTCTCGGCCATTTCAATGCGGGTCGGCCTCCATCTGCCGCCCACCATCACATCAAAAGTTTCTCCGCAGTGCAGGCCGCCGTAATAGTCCGCAAGGTCAAAGCGGATGTCGTAGCGGTCTGTCTGCTCGTCAAAAATCAAAGCACCCTGTTTCATAGGGTCGTCCTCCTTTCTCGTCGTCACAAGCTCCATATCGCTTGTTTCCACGCAAGCGTGAAAAGCTCGCTCATTTCGCTGTTCCTCCTCTCCCCACAAAATCACCGATTTTGCGGGGTTCCCCAACTGCCTGTGTTCATGTCATGGGCCACCAGCGCCGTGTAATAGCCGTTGATGGTGCTTGGGGCGTTGAACAGAACCGCCAGCAGGTATTTTTTGATGTTCCGTATTTCCGTGGTGTTTTTGCTGATACAGTCAAAGACAAACTCAATGTGAGAACTGTTCAGCTTCATCAGCTTGGATTTCACCAGCTCGGCGGGGTAATCGTCCCCGGCAATGCGGATGGTCTTTCGGGCGCTGCATACGGTTTCCACCAGCAAGTCCACAATCTCGTCCAGCATATCCCGGTCAATCCCCTTGGCGTACTGGCAAAGGTGTTCATACTCGATGTTGTCCTTGATGATCTCCCGATAAATCTCTATGGCGCTCTGTGATTTCGCTCCCGTTCCTTTCCGTTCCGGCGGCGCAGCCGCTTCTTCCCCCAAAGGAGAGGGAGGGGAAAGGATAGGAATGGAATCGGTATTTGATCCATCCGTAATTGATTTGTCTTTACTTGATCTATCTTTATTTAATTGCGTTGGTTTTTCCTGCGTAGGCTTTTCCTGCGTTGGATTATCCAATGTTGGATTTTCCAATGTAGGTGAATCCGGCACAAGCTGGGGCTGTTCGTAAATGATGTAATCCGCCCCACGCAGGCGGCCTTGGCTGTCACGCTCACGGGAACGCACGATATAGCCCGCCTGTTCCAACTCTCGGACAGCCGCCCGGATCGCGTCGATCTGCTCCCGGTTGATAAGGGACAAGCCTTTCAGCGTAAAGTCCCAATCCTCCGGCAAGGACAGCATTTGCGACAGCAGCCCCTTGGCTTTCAGGGACAAATCCTTGTTCCGCAGATGGTGGTTGGACATCACCGTGTAGCCCCGGTTTTTCTCCACTCGAAAAACTGCCATCTCGTCGTCCACTCCTTTCACTTGAAATTTCACCGCGCCGTCAAGGGCGGTGAGCTTGCCCGGCTGGTAGGGACATTCCTCATACACACAAAACTGGTACTTCCAGTGCGGGCGGTAGAAACGGCAGGTGCCGCAGTCCTCCGGCGCTCCGGCCTCGCCGTTGTCAAAATGATCTGCGCCCGGCCTTGTCTGCATGAGCTGTTCAAAGGCCCGGTCACTGCCGGAAGTAAAGTACATAGGCGGTCGCCTCCTTTCTTGGTTTTGGGCGCAAAAAAAGCGGCGTCCTGATCTCCCCAAAGGGGAAAAGAGAACGCCGCCGTCTGCGGTGTCGTATTCAATTTTCGATGTGTCACTATTTGGGCGGTGGGCTTCACGGGAGGAAGAAGCGTGTCAAAGCTCAATCCGAAAGTAGTAAATCGGTAGTAAATTCAGTTCTTATATCCCGTGAAATGCCCGTATTTCCGGGCTTTTTGGAGATAATCAGAGTTGTTTCATAAATAGAAAAAATATGATTTGTAATCGCACTGTTAGAATTCGTGTCAAAAATTTTATGTATCGCGTCCACCAGTTTCCGGCAATAAGCCGAAACAGACGCAATATTATCCCCGCTGCGCCCTATTTCCTGGGACGTTATCCACCCACAGACACGAAAATAACGGAGAATGGAGGAGGCGTTTTCCTGAGGTGTCCGTCTGCTGCTGACCTCCTCGCCAATATTCTCCGTCGCAATAGAATACATGCAGTTTTGCAGATAAAGAATCAAACAGTTTCTGGCATCTGTCTCATACAATACCGGAATTTCTTTTGATTTTTCAATCAGCAGACTGATACACTCAAAATAAATTTCCCTGTTCTGGCAGCAAAAGGGATTGAAAAATTTATCATTGATGGCTTCAAAAAACGGCATATCTCTTTCCCCTTCCCCATTCTCTTGTGTTATATCAGATTATATCAAATTGCCGAGAGGATAGCCAGCCCTGAATTATATAATCTTTGGACTTCCCGAAATTTAAATCTCCAGGATGATCCACCGTTCTCCATCAAAATCCTCAAACTTTTCCGTTGTCACATTCTGTTCATAGTAAACAGCCAGGATCCGTTTGATATTCTCTTTGCCTGCCCGCTTGACAGAAAAGCTCAGTTCCTTCAGGGATTTCTCAATTCTAAAAGGTATGGAAAAATATCCGGCTCTTTTTCATCTTTCAGGTGAATCATGATCAGGAATTCACGGGCAGCTGCCATCTGTACCTGAATTCGGTCCAGATGAGTCTTGTCCTTCTCTAAAAGCTTCCGCACCACCGGATTTTCTCCTCCTTCATCCGGGTACGCAGGAACCGTTTATTATCTTCAAAGTTCTCCCAACTGTTTAAGCACAGCATTTCAATTTCTATCACACCTTTGAGTACCGTCATTAATGCATAGATTCTGGCACCGATACTGGTTTCTAAAAGCACTGAGATATTGGTTGGCTTCACAATAAAATATACCAGTTCCCCGTGCTCAAACCCAGGGTAACTACACCAACCAATTCAGCTTCCAAAGAAAATCCAAGAAAATATTTATTTATCTTCGGAAGAGTATTGGAATAATGATATTTCCGAATCATTCTCAAAGCATCTTCTTTTGAAATTTCTTTTATATTGAACTCCTCACTTCCTTGCATAATAAAAGCACCTACCATTTCTGATAGATGCTTCATCTCATTTTTATATAATTTGTAACAGCTATTCAAGCACCTTCCAATAACCAGTCTTTTTAGAACCAACTCTTTCTACATATCCATTTTCTTTCAAAAATGTCAAATTATTTTCTACTGCCGTTTCGCTAATCCCCAGTATCTGATGCAATTCGCTGGTAGTAATATTAGGATTATCTCTCATTTCTGTTATAATTCTTTGTCTTCTTGAGTTTAATCCTTTTTTATTCCCAACTTTATCCCCAACTTTTTTAATCTTCTGAAGTGGGATTGTTACAACGATTGAATTTTCTCTAAAAGTAAATGCTTCCTTTCCGTAAGTTTCAATAATCTTAGGCACTCCTCTACCAGATTTCTCACTGATATGCAACTGCAAAAAGATTTCTGATAGCTTTTCATTTACTGGAATTGATTCTCCCAAGAAAAATCCTTCCATAGTCTGTGCTGGTGCCAATGTTCCTCTCGATAAGATTTCAATTCTGTTTGAGAATACAGAAATCATCGGTTCATTTCCACTAATCCACAGATTGTGCAAAATAGCATTTATGATTGCTTCTCTAAAAGCCTTATTATCAAACAACGGTGTTTCTGGACGTTCCACTACGCGCTCACTTTCATCTGTCTGAATCAAATTTAATACATCTGCGTATCTTAATACATCATCCAAAGTATATAGCAAACAATTATTACCAAATTCTCTTACCGAAAACAAATTGGAACCTTTCGTTTCTCCTTCAAAAATTGATACTCTTAATGGGAAATGTGAATTATCTGAAAGCAGCTGTGCCAACAGGTTATATTCTCCATCCTTATTTCTCAATCCAAGATTTTTCTCAAAGGTCTTTTCATTTAGTACAATTCCTTTTGAACCATAATATCCAAACAATTTAGAAAATGTCAGTTCCTGATATTTTGCTGGCAGTGTCTCAATCGTCTCCACTCTTCCATCCAAAATCTTAAATAACTGAATTTCCCTTTTGGGGTAATCTTTCAAGTTTGCTTTAGAAGAACCAATACGGATATATCGTTTTTCTTTAAATGCAGTTGGTATCTCCTCAGCAGCAGGAATTACCAGAACAACAACTCTTTTACCATCAATGGTTTCTTCCTCGAATGAAAAGTTGATACTTGGTGACAAATTTCTCGCCAAGAAATTTTGATATGGCTCTTTATTATGGTCACAATACTGATTGAATGTCGTACCCACAATTTCATGAGTTTCATCATTTACACCCCATACAAAATATGCTTGTGGCTTATAATGAAATGCTGCTGCATTTGACAATGCGGATATATATTCGCCCAACACTTCTGGCTGAAACCAGTTTTCTTTAAATTCAAACCATTCCTGTTCAGCGTCATATGAACATAAATCTAAAACTAATTTTTCGATATTCATAAATCGTCATCCTTTTCCCAACTTTTATTCCCAACATAGTTATTATAGCACATTGGGAATAAAGTTGGGAATATTTTATGCATTTTTCAAAAAAATATTCTTAGAACCTATCAAAATCCTCCTGTGTTGCAATCTGCGCATACTTACACTCATCATTTCTGCTTTCCGCATGCATATCATTGATAAGGCCTATCGACAGCATTTCCAAATCTGCCATCGACAAGCCTAACTGCACACACCTTAACAGGAAGAGTGGTGTTGTCATTTCACGGTCTGTCGGACGAAATTTTTTTAGCCTCCACATCCGTCTGTACATTCAATCCCCAGAGTTCAATGAACTGTGGCAACACCTGATAACAACACGCCTCATAGCGGGATAATTGCGCCGTTTTCTGCGTTATTGTCAATCGGTGTACAATTCTATGTGAACCTCATTTATCTTGTAATAGATCTTGCCATCCGCCGAGAAGTTATTGTTCCCAGAGAGCAGATAGCAGATAAATGGAGGCTCCGGCGATTCCCCTTCTGCAAAATGATGATAGGCAAAAGGAATCTGTATCTCGCTTAAAATCTGTAATAATTCTTCCATATCTAACCTCTCAATGCCCTTTCTATCTCTTCCTATAGTTTGCAGATTCCCTGTTCTTCTGCCGATGCGATATGTGTTTTCCCTTCTTTCAATCAATCTCCTTTTAGGATCATGGAAGGTGTTTTTTGTAGTTATACCCGCTTGATTCATATACTGTCATTTTTCTAAATTTCTTAAATGTCATAATATTGCCTCCTTCGATTTGCCTTGTTTTAGATTAGAATTGCAACCCTTGTATCGGATGCAGACTCATTCGAGAATTTGTGTTATCAGCCCAACGGCACTACCTCCCTTACACAAAAAAACTGCTAACACGATTTGCATCGTATTAACAGTTCTCTTTTAAATTCAGTGTTTTATATTCTATTTTTCACCAATTTTAACTTTGTTGAACTCATCCATATCAACACTAAGTTTAATGTGTGAATCAGGCTTTGTCTTTTGGTTGCCCAAAAGTACAACCGTCTCCACATGTGTTGAGTGTGCAATTCAGATTCCCCAAAAACAGAATTTGCTCTTGGCGGAACAAAAATTTTGAGCATTGATTGCACCAACTTTAATTGTGCAACGGGTCGCTGCACAATTACTCTAACTCCTTTTCAATTTCTTCAACAGACGGAAGACTACTTCGCAGTTCCTCCGGCAATGCTTTTGCAATTTGGTTTTTCCATTCTGCTACACCAATCGGATTTTGATATCCTGCCAGAGAATACTCTACTACAGTTTTATTTTTTCCTTTTACCAACAACAAACCAATTGTCGGCTTATCATCTGGATGACGTAAAATATCATTAACCGCATTTTGGTACATATTTAACTGACTGATAAAGCCCGGTTCAAAATCACAGGCTTTCAGTTCGATAACGACATAGCACCGTAGCTTCAGATGATAAAACAGAAGATCAATATAGAAATCATCACCACCAACTTCCAGATGAACCTGTCTGCCGACAAAGGCAAATCCTTGCCCTAATTCCAGCAGAAAACTTTGAATATGTTCTGTCAGCTGGCGCTCTATTTCCACCTCTCTGCGAGGAATATCTGTTCCAAGAAAATCAAACAGATAGGGATCTTTGAATACCTGATTTACCAGATCAGAATCTGTTGGCGGTAGTGCTGCCTGGAAATTGTTTACGCTTTGACCTGCACGTTCCATCAGCCTACTCTCAATTTGCATATCGAGAATTGTTTTGCTCCATCCGTTTTCTATTGTTTTCTGTGCATACCATATGCGGCTCTTTTGGTCTGTCAGCTTATCCATCAAAGAAATATTGCTTCTCCACGGAATTTGTGCAACGACCCGTTGCACTATTTCATAGTCAGGCCAGCACTCGGCAAATTTCCGCATGTATTTGATATTTCTCGGAGAAAATCCAGACATATCAGGAAATGCGTCCTTCAAGTCTTTAGCCATGCGGTCGATAACTTTCGTACCCCAGCCCTCTTTCTCCTGCTTTTTTATAATGGCTTTGCCAATGTTCCAGTAAAGACAAATCATACTGGAATTTGCATTCAATACAACAGAGATGCGCTGCTTCTGAATCTCTGCTTTTATTTCTTCTATAAAATTCAAATAAGTATCACTCATCTCGGAAAGATTAGGAGCGACAGGAAATATCACCCCGTCTTTATTCTTTCCCATCCGCTTTCTATTATCCAATTTTTCTTCCTCACAATTCTTCATAATTTATAATTTTCAAAAATGCCATTCTTTTAAAATATTATATCAGAATAAACAAGTGTTTTCTATATGTCACTGTAACTGCCAACAATAAAATCCTCAGTCTCTCTGAGGATTTTATTCTTATCAGTTTTGTATGGCAGGAACTATCCTTCAGTTCCTGCCACTGCTTATACATTGAAATCAATGCTTTGTGTAATCACTATTCCTGATTGGAACTGTAGCTCGATTTTATTCTCATTTATAACTCGTACCGTTTTCAAAAGCCGCCGTACCAGTTCATCATCAAATTCCCGTTTCAAGTAGCCAATCTTACGAGTATACTGCTCCATATCTTTCACGCGCTGTCCATAAGCATCCGCTAGTTGGCATTCCTTGAGTTTCTTCGCCTTCTGTTTTTTCAGTTCTTTCATCCGGTCTGCAATCACACGGTATTCTTTATCAAAGTCCTCATCTGCGGCCTGCTTTCCGGCACTTTCTTCGATCAGCTTCAACATTTTCTGTTGCAATGCTTCGATTTGCTTAGCATATTCTGTCGGCTCTGCAGATGCGGAGTAGCTGCCGATGACTCGGATTACATTTTCACGGAACGCCTGCACGAATTCTCCCTGATCTTCCACCACGCTGCCGATGGCTGTCATAATCGCTTCATGGATCATTTTTTCTTTGAGGGTAGGGGAATGTTTGCACCTCTTGGAACCGTGCTTTAAACGGTTGTCACAGCGCCAAACCGCCTGTTTCTGTCCATACTTTGACCATACCTGCCTGCGGTAAGGCTGACCGCATTCCGCGCAGACCATAATATCTGACAGCACATATTTGGAACTGTATTTTCCTTTCTGTGGTGCATCCTTTTTGCGGGATGCCGGACGGTAGATGCTAGCTCTGCGTGCTTTTTCCTCCTGTACCCGATGGAACAACTCTTTGGGAATGATAGGCTCATGATCATCTTCAATGTAATATTGCGGCACAATCCCTCGATTCTTCACTTTCTTCTTGGTCAGGAAATCCACGGTATAGGTTTTCTGCAGCAGGGCATCTCCCATATATTTTTCATTTGAAAGCATCTTGTCTATGGTGGTTGCATACCATGTTGTCTGCCCAGTTGCGGTTTTGACGCCATCTGCTTCCAGAATCCTTTTGATCCGGTAGCTGCTGTTGCCCTCCAGAAACAGTCGGAAGATTCTGCGCACCACTTCCGCTTCTTCCGGCACGATTACAAGGTTTCCATCCTCGTCTTTGGTGTAGCCCATAAACTTGCTGTGATTGACGATCACCTTGCCATCCTCGAATTTCCGGACGATTCCCCAGTGGCAGTTCTCACTGATATTCCTGCTTTCTTCCTGTGCCTGACTGCTCAGTATGGTCAGGAGCAGTTCGCCGCTTCCTTCCAGCGTATTAATGCTTTCCTTTTCAAAGAATACCGCGATGTTCCTTTCTTTCAATTTGCGGATATTGATCAGTGCATCCACTGTGTTGCGGGCGAAGCGGCTGATGGACTTGGTCAATACCATATCAATTTTTCCCGCCATACAGTCATCGATCATTGCCTGAAAATCCGAGCGTTTTTTCGTGCTGGTCGCGCTTTTTCCGTCATCGGCGTAGATGCCCGCCAGTTTCCAGTTGGGATTTCCTCGTATCTTCTCTGTATAGTAGCTGACCTGTGCCTCATAGCTGCTTTCCTGTTGTTCCTGCAGGGTGCTGACACGGCAGTATGCAGCTACACGCAAGGCTTTCATCTGTGGTCGGATATGGCGGTCATAGGTTCCCGCGGCCGGAATGACCGATATGTTCTTTTTTGCCTGTGCCATTTATGTTTCCTCCTTTATCGGTATGGTAATGCTCCGGCCGTTTTTCAGATAAAACTCCAGACCGGTATGTTTTTGTACCACAATTTTTCCTATGGTTTTCTCCAGCAGTATCAGGTCACATGCAGTCTGTATTCCGACGCCATTCAGAGCATCTGCTGTTTTTTCATTCTGATAGGCTCTGTCATCGATGCGGATATTCCGATATTGTTCCGCAGCCCTCTGGAATACCAGCTGTTTGACCTCCTGTGCATCACAACTCGGTTCTGCCAGCAGACGGTTGATTTGGACAGTCAGCTTTCGCTCGGCTATGCTTTCCGTCAGCGGTAATTCCTTAAAGTCCGGATTCAGATAGGCAGGGTTTCCGATTACCTGATTGATCACCCGCACAAATGCCTGTTCCAATTGTTCTTCGCTTAAAAATCGGTTACGGCAGTGTACACGGTTACAATAGATGTAATGTTTGCACCTCCACTTCGGGGGTTTTCCTTTCTCTGTGTATTTGCGATAAGGCTGCCCGCATTCTCCGCAGACCAGCAGGCTGCTCCAGACGCTTTGATTCGCAAAGCTGTTCAGTTGGGCGGCTCTGCCCAGGTCTTTCACGCGTTGTTTTCGTCTGCTCTGTACCTGATCAAATATACTTTGTTCAATCAGGGGAGGGTAGAACTCGTCTCCCAGATATTTTTGGTTCTCCAGAATCTTTCCGATAGATCCGTGGTTCCAAGAGGGTTTATGACTTGCATTTAAGATTCCCCGCTGTGTAAAATTTTTTGCGATTCGATATGTGGAAGTACCTGCCAAGTATATGATGAAAATCTCCCGCACGAATTCTGCGGTCTCAGGCTCGATCTTGGCTTTGCCGTTTTGAATCTGATACCCAAATGGTACATATCTCTGCATTGATTACACTTCCTTTCTATAGTGTTCTTCCAGTTCCAGCCCGTTTTTCAGTTCAAAGCACAGCCTGTTGGGATACACTCTGATTCTTTCAACAATCAGTCGGAACAATTCTTCATCGAATTCTTCTATGATAACCGGCCGGGTACGGAAGACCGTCAACAGATACTCGGTCTGTGCGATTTCCTGTTCCATCAGGTTCTGTTCTTTTAGGAACTGCTGCCTGCGGCTGATTTCTTCCAGCTCGGTATCCAGCTGATTCCGGCGTTCTATAAAAACAGCAGAGCCTATGTCGCCGTCCGAGAGGACTTTCTGCAACCAATGGCTCTGCTGTTTCAGATCCTGTATTCTGTTTTCCAATGTGAGCAGTTCCTGCTCTTGTTCCATATCGTTTGGCACCGCCTTCAGTACCGCAAGCAGGGGAAGCAGGACATCTTCCGCATGCCCGGCAAGCTTGTTCCACATATTCACAAACATTTGCCGAATCACATCTTCCCGAATTGGTTTCTGCCTGCACTTTGTAATATCTGTGATATGTTGACGGCAGCTCCACTGAATCTTTTCATATGGCTTGCCGATATAGATTTTTTGCCGGCGGAATGTACTGCCGCACTCTCCACAGATGATCCGACTGCTGAACGCATAACGGCTTTGATAAATCTCTACATTATCCATGTGGTGTTTCTGCCTGCGATATTCATAAATCTGACGTACCGCCTCCGCTTCTTCTCTGCTGATGATCGGTTCATGATTATCCGATACCAGATACTTTGGCAGTTCTCCGTGATTATGTTTTTTCGTGAATGGGACACCTTCTGTTGTATATGTTTTCTGGTAGAGCAGATCTCCCTCATATACGGGATTCTGCAAAATGCCTTTTATTACACTATCCTGCCATAACTTCGCTGTCCGGATGGTAGGAACTCCTTCTGCCTGCAGTTCTTTTGCAATCGCATAGGAACCTTTTCCACCGAGATATTCATCAAAAATTCTGCGGACGATTACAGCTTCCTCCGGCTGAATAATCAAATTGCCGTTTTCATCGTTTTGGTATCCGTAAGCCGGAGAGCCTATTGTGAATGTCCCGTTCTGAAACCGCCGGGTGATAGACCACCTGCTGTTTGTAGAGATACTCTCTGACTCGCCCTGTGCGATGGAACTTAGGATAGTCAGCAGCTGTTCACTTTTCTGAGACAGCGTACCGACTCGTTCTTTCTCAAAGTAGACCTCTACGCCAAGTTCTTTCAGCATACGGATGGTATGGATACTGTCCACCGTATTTCTTGCGAAGCGGGTGACGGACTTGGTCAGGATGAGGTCAATTTTTCCTTGCCTGCAGTCCTGTATCATCTGTTGGAATCTGTCACGACTTTTCACTTTTGTACCGCTTCGTGCTTCATCCGCATAGATTCCAACCAATATCCAATTCGGCTTTTCCTCAATAAATCGGGTGTAGTACTGTACCTGTGCTTCAAAGGAATTTTTCTGTTCTGCACTACCGGTGCTGACACGGCAGTAGGCGCATACCCGTTTGAGAGCGGCATATTCTGCGGCCTGTTTTTGCTTCACAGGCTCTATTTTTGTAATCTTCTTGCCCATAGCTTTCTCCTTTCTCAGGAGCATTCCCTCCTGTCAGCACAACACAATACCACACCTTTTTTCAGATATCCAGTGTTTTTACGCATATACTTCTGCCAGTTCCGGAGAAAATGTTGACCGGTTCAGGGTATCAATTTTTGCATATTCCTCCGGCTCCAAAAAGCCGTTTTTCAGCATCAGATCCAGCAGTTTTCTGGACAGTTGATACTGCATTTCTCTGGTTTCTCTCTGTTCACTCACTATATACCCTCCATTCTTCCGATGATACGCTGGAATCCGAAATTCAGTTTCCTCTCCAGCGGGGAATAAACCGCAATCCCCATCTTTTGAAGTTGTTCCAGTATCCTCAGTGCCTGACAGGTATCCCGATGAATCCGTGACAGGTTATGTACCAGTAAAACTTCCACCTGCTGCAAAGGGGCGGTTTTCAAAAAGTATTCCCATCCGGGGAGAATGTCACTGTTTCCGGCTGCCAGATCGGTGGAAGAGCCCTTCACCTGAAATCCCATCTGCTCCGCATAATCCATCTGCTGTTTCCTCTGTACTTTCAACATGCCATGCACATCTTCCGGTGCATCAATACGGCAGTAAATCCATGCTTTTGGTTCCTGATGCATAACCATCCCTCCTGACTGTTGATATCTCGTGCTTATTTTTCTGTTAATCGCTGCTCCATTCCAAAACTGATTGCCAAAGACTGCTCCACCTCTGCCATTTCCTTTCGGTTGATTCTTCCGAGGTATTCTCTAGTCTCGAAGTGTCAATGGTCCGTATCTGTTCCAGCAGTACGACCGATCCGTACCGAAGCCCTTTGACGTGATACAAAGCCACATGAGTGGGCAGAGGATGCTTGAACCTGCGTCCGGTAATCGCAGCCACGATCACGGTCGGGCTGTATTTATTGCCGGTATTATTCTGAACGATCAAAACCGGACGGATGCCGCCCTGCTCGCACCCGATAACCGGGGAGAGGTCCGCATAGAAAATATCACCTTTTCTTATCTGCATCTGTACCACCTCTTACTGCATAGAAATCTCCGCCATTGTGACTGCCTGATCTTCTTCCATAAAATATTCATCTGCTGTGTCTCTGTCTACGGCAAGGATTTCTCCCGGCTCTGCTTCTCCCATCTGGATCGGGGCAAGGGATTTTAAGATTTCACGGCAGAGATTCTGATTCGGACACCGATTCAAAAATCCACCTGCCGTATCCAAGATCAGCCGATCCAGCATATCCGTTACTATCATCTGCCGGGCATCCATGAAATGGCCGCCGACAAAATTTGCGAGATTTTCCGGTGTGGTTGAAATCAAATACTCTTTGCGCTCCCCTCCGGCTGCAGGATACAAATAGGCATACCCGATTGCTTCCGTATCCATGATCCGTTCCACCATTTGCTTTTCTTTCTGATTCATACTGTTTTCCTCCTTTATTTTTGCCCAGTTTCATAACACAAGGACAGCGGCAGTTCCGATTCATTACAATGCCTGTATCATCAGGAAGACAGGGAACTGCCGCCGTAGTTTCTGTTATGAAAAACGACTTGTTCTTCGTTTTCTCTGGCTTCTATTCGACACTACTCCCCGAAGCCGGATGCGATGCATCACTGGGCGGCAGACACAGACCGGTCTTGGTCAGGGACCGTCATGGGATTCTCACCCCTCCGAGGATCTCTCCGAGCCGCCCTCATTGCGTGATCCCGCTTTTCACGGGGCTGTGACTGGACGGAAGTATCATTGTAGGCTGTTCAGGTCATGGCAGGGCAGCCCACCGCAGGCTGCTTTGGAACGGATATTTCTCGCTCTGCGCCTTTGATGTGATCGTATTGACAGGTGTACTCCACCTGCAGGCGGTCCCCGCGTATCCTTCCAGTGCTTTTCCTTTTGGGCTGAACAGCTAATGTATCTGTGCTGCCGGATATGACTGCCTGATGGCAGTATTTTTCAAAGAACAGATGAGAGAATAAGTCCTCTCACTTACTTCCACGTTGGCGGAAATCTTTGCACACCCCGGATTACAAATTTTCTAAAATATTTTTGAGTTTTTTCAGGATACGGTTTTTCCGCTTGTGAACCGCATTGTGGTAAATCTTCAATTCTTCCGCCAGATCACGTTCCGTCCGTTCTTCAAAAAACAGCTGTCTGATAAGATATTGTTCATCTTCGGAGAGCAGGGAAAGGGCCTTATACAGCTGTTCCAACTGCATATTCCGGATGACCGATTCCTCTGTCTGATTTTCCCCCTCAAACTGCACTTCCTGTTCCAGCAGGCGTTCATAAGAATCCTCACGGCTTGGGATTACCCGAACGGTCTGTGTTTTATGGTCGATTACGGTTCTTTCTGTTTTCAAGTCATACTCCTGATACTGCATCTTCCGTTCTGTCATTCTTAAAACGGCGATTACTTCTTCGCTTGCTTCCGGATATAATTTTCTGAAGTCCGGAATTTTATATGGCTTTGCCATAGGCTTGTCCTCCTTTTCGAATTCATGCGAAAACGAAGGACAAGCGGTGGACTCCGGCAGCGGCATAAAGTTCTGCCGGAACGCAAAAAAGCGCCTGCATAGACATAAAAGTCTACGCAGACGCTTAATTCGTATTTTTCATGTTCTGATTGTTCCTCTTGTTGTCCGGAATATCCCAATTGCAGGGAGTCGCTTTTTTTAAGCGATCACCATTACACAGATATCCGGTTTCAATAAATGGTGCTGCTTCGGATCAGCAGCATAGTATCCCAACACATAAAAACACCCCTCCTTGCTCAAACGGAGCTTGAAGGGGAATAGGTATGGGCGTGTCTTTATAGCCCGTCAAGATACCGTTTTTTTTGACGGGCTTCGTTAGTTTTTCTTATCCATTATAACAGGCTGCTATCGCATTTCTCTGTAAAACCGCTGTAATGGCATACTAATTTTCGTTTTTTTGCAGAAAAACAGTCATGGCAAAGCACCATGACTATTTTTCTATAACGGTTTGGCAGCAAAGATATATCCTAAGCTGGAAACGGTTTGTATATAAATGGGATGATCCTTATCCGGTTCGATTTTCTGACGGATTCTGCTGATCGTATTAGCGATTGCTACCAAAGAGCTTTCACTATCCTCATGCCATACATTTTCAAAAATTTGCTCTTTGCTGCATAACCAACCAGGTCGTTGCGCCAGAAATACCAGAACTCCGTATTCATATCTTGATAGTTTCACATCCTTACCATTACGTAGTACCCGCCGCTGATGTAATCTAATTTCCAACCCTGGGTATGTCAGTGTAGAAGATAGGAACGGATAGCCTTCATAGTCACCATCATCATGCCAAACCATCAACGGGTTCTCAGTTGTTGCTCCGCTATCCTCGGTAATTCTGGCAATAATTTCAATTTTCTTCACAGCTATCCCTCCTCGTATAATAAGTTTGTAAGCAAGAAAACAGCTTACAGACTTATTCTTTT
>OBYG01000634.1_pt1 | contig 25834 bp, 38 predicted proteins | sample 1538201 | NCBI WGS metagenome assembly OBYG01 (sample SAMEA2580177, study PRJEB22360) | human gut metagenome | biome: human gut; feature: human-associated habitat; material: faeces | place: Denmark | collected 2008/2010 | reverse complement strand
GGTCAAGGGTGTCAAGGTTGGATAGCGTTGGGCGGGGGGTATTATTGGGGAAGTTTCGGGTAAAATAAATGTTTTTCGGATAGATTTTCGTAATTATTTTTACACCTCACTTGGCATGTCAAATTACTTGCAATATTAGTCCTTGCGTGATACAATAGAGCTATGATACTATATAAAGGAACGATAAGACTATGAACAAACAAGTTTATATTTCAGTACGAGTCGACCGAGCAACAAAGGATAGACTTGAAACAATCAGTGAAGTATTAGGAGTAACCAAGAGTGAGGCAGTACGCAAGGCAATCCTATATTACTTTGAGAATGCAGAAGAGGATTAACACATGACAATCAATAACATCATTGGCTTAGTTCAAACAGCGGTTGGCATATCATTGTCTATTGGGTTAGGGTATACGGTTAGCAATTGGTTTAAGACATTGGCCACTTCAGCTAAGAATGAACGTGTCAAGTTTGCAGTAACCACAGCCAGCCAAGTAGTTTTGAAAGCGCAAGAGTTTATTGCTAATGGTTCAGTACAACAATCAGACGCCGTATCAAACTTCTTAAAGCGTATTAAAGATAATGGGTATGAGAAGTATTTCACAGAAGAGCAAGCATTGGCATATGTTAAACAAGCCTATGCAACTAATAAAGCAAATGGCTCATTGGATACTGTGAAGTCTCTTGTATCAGATGACGCATTAAAAGCAGCCGAATCAGTAATTGCGCCTAAGAACCAAACAGGTTTTGTTACAACCACTGAAGTACCGGCACAATAAGGGGTAATTATGATTAAGACATTATCTATGAGTACAACAGGATTAAAGTTTGCAGATAATAACACGCCAATATATTTAACGGCTGAGAACAACGGTATTATTTTTAAAGACACCACTTATCTACCAAAGGTTTATATCAAGCAAAACGATGTTGGTTACCTCACTAATTTCCCAGCGACATGGCAAGATGAAAAAATTACTTTCACGAGCGCACAATTGGCCAATCTTCCATCTGGCAGTTATCGTATAGAAGTTTGGTTTGAACATGGTAGTGATACCCTAATTTATCCGGACCATGGCTTTTTGAAACTTAATATTCATCATAACGCTACTAACATCGATGGAAACGTTATCTCTTCTATTACTGTCGAACAATTTCAACAACAGTTTAGTAACCTATCTCAAGAACTCACGGATAAAATAATAGACATCAAAGTTGGACCACAAGGCGAAAAAGGAGATAATGGTGATACTGGACCACAAGGAGTTCAGGGTATTCAGGGCGAACGTGGCGATCAAGGACCACAAGGTATTCAAGGTATTCAAGGAGTATCTGGTAATGATTTCTCGATTGCAGAAACGTTTCCGAGTGTTGCGTCAATGAGCAGTGACAATTTAACAAAGGGAGACTTTGTTATGATTTCATCAACTGTTGAAGACCCAGACAACGCAAAACTATATTTGTGGAACGGTACGGAATTTACTTTTGTTACTGATATGTCAGGTGCTACTGGTATCAAAGGAGACACTGGTGAACAAGGTATACAAGGACCACAAGGTGAAAAGGGTGAACAGGGTAAACAAGGCATACAAGGTATTCAGGGAGTAGCTGGTAAAGACGCCGTCATCAACGTTGTTACGCAAGCAGAATACGATGAACTACCTGATAAAACTGGTGTTTACTTTATAGGAGGTTGATATGGCAACTATAAATGGTAAGGCGCTTGTCAAGGACGGTAAGCCAATTGATAGGGCGTATTCAAACGGGCAGCTGGTTTATGGTAGGAATTACTTCTTAAACTCATCTGGTTCTTCACTTGATAAGTGGGTCAATGTTGGTAATTTGTGGTCAATTACAAACGACTCAATTAAGGGAAAGGTATTTACAAGTATACCATCGGTGGCGTGGAATGGTGGTCCCCAAAATTCGTTATATCAAAGAGGATTAGATGCTTTAAATGGTCAGCAGGTTACAGTTAGTTTTTGGGCGAAAGCGGATAAGGAAAATGCTAAATTTCACTCGGAGCCTCTTGGAGGTGCTAAAACGTTTAATCCTAAGTTGACAACATCTTGGGATAAATACAGTTATACAATACCCAATTTAGCTACGGCAATAGTTTTCTTCATGGCTGTGGACGTTGGCACAAACTACTATTTAAGCAACCTTAAAATCGAGTCAGGCAACACATCAACAGATTGGACGTCTGCCCCAGAAGATTATATCTAAAGGAGATCACATGGCATATACAATTAAACAAGATATTGTAGTCCCTTATCAATACGTATATAACACAAGCCAATTACAGCCTGGCTTTCATCAAATCCATTTACACTCAACAGGTAATCCTAACTCATCTGTACAGAACGAACGTGACTACTTGGCTGGTCATTATAACTTAGCTAACTATACACACTTAGTTGGAATTACAAACGGTGCAGTTGATATACGCCAAGTGATGCATACGAACGGCGGTGCATGGGACGTTGGTGGTGATTGGAACTGGGAGACTTGGGGAGCAATTGAGTTTGTTGAGGGTTCTATCAAATCACAAGCAGACTTCAATAAAGCCTATCCCGCATATATTTGGTTGGCTCGTTACTTAGCTAAGCAAGCGGGAATATCTTACACGATTGATAACTCTAATATTTCAGGTATCAAGACACATAACTATGCAAGTGCAACAGGTCATGGTTCAGACCACGTAGATCCAATTCAATTCTTAGCTAATTGGGGTATCAGTCGTAACCAGTTATATAAGGATATTATTTCAGGTATTGATGAGCCAAAAGAAACTCAACCAAACACAACAAATAAAAAGGTGGTATTAAAAGACATGTTATTATTCAAATCAGATGTAGACACAAACTTCGGTAGCAAGAACAATGTATACTTGGCAGATAATGGGGTTGTTATTCGGATTGATAGCACTTCAACATTGTCCGAACTTAAAAAAGACGGTGTTCCCTATACAACGATGACTAGGAAGAATACAGAAAGTATTATTAACGCACTAGGTGGACTTAAATAAATATTTAAAAGCTGATTTAATAAATTGGCTTTTTTATTTTGCAAAAAGTGTTGACAATCAAAATATGACGTGTTACAATTAATTCATAAGTTAAAGGAGGTCACAAGAAATGACAAAATATATAGCTTACATGGTAGAACTCGATGGTATTACTTATTATGTGGATAGTATTGATATGCAACTCACCGCTAGTAATTTCACATTAACACGCCAATACACAGGTAATCATTATGACCCAGCCTATCTCAAACGCCACGCTTCATTTAAGGTTAAACGATTGATATTTGGCAGATTAAGCAAGACATTTAAAAGCGTTAAAGTGTTTGCGATTAGAGACGATGATACAAAGGAGCAATTATAATGCTATATGAACAAAACTTACCACTAACAAGAGTATACAATGAAAAACAAGCTAAGCAAAAACAGAGATTTGATGAGTCCTTTGGCAGATTGAGACAAAAACAGAAAGCTACGATTGACGAACGTTTATTAAGAATACTCGAATATATCAATCACACAAACGAAAAGGATATTCAAGTTATCGCTTATCACATTGGCATATCATTGTCAACCATTAGAGCAGATATGAAGCGATTACATTTAGAAATTGAACGAGGTAAATTAGTATGAGTAAAGTTAGACGTGAGAGACATAAAAATTTAGTTTTTTGGCGTCAAATCGGTAAGGCACTAGATCGAGTTGATAATGGTTATAATAAGCCAAGATGGAGACAGCGGGAAAAGGCAGAAGACGAGAGGATTTTCAAAAAATGAGCAAAACAGACCGTATATTATCCCTCATCACCGAACTACAAACAGGAAAATACGTACTAGTCAAGGAGCATAGGGATAAATACCAATTAAGTGAAAGCACAGCCCAGCGAGACTTTAGATATGCCATTGATTATTTAAATAAACTTGGCGGGTCAGTTAAGATGGGTCGGGATACGGATAAGAATGTTAGATATTGGAGTGAGTGATGAAAACATTAAATGTATACAGCTACGACATCAAAGGTAGATCGCCAAAGTTTAGAGAGTTAGAGCTTTGGGAGATTGAGCGAGATAACCTTGGCTTGTTAGGTATTCAAGACACTTTCAAATCTGATTTTGATTATGTTAGTCCAGATTGTATTTTGGATTATTTGTATAACCAACAAGGAACTTTCATGGGTAATATTTGGACGTATACCCTTGACGAAATAAAAGAAATTTTAAATAATGCTTGATAATCAATATATGGCGTATTACAATTAATTCATAAGTTAAAGGAGATAATACATTGTGAACTTAGTAGATAAAAAAGTTTTTGTAATAGGAACACGTAAGTCAAATAACGACGCTTGGGAAACTTCGGGAGCAACATATGGCAACTTAGTAGATGCTAATGCCATAGCTGATGGATTAACCAAAGCATTTACAGGAGAAGTTAAAGTGTTTGTATTTGACAGAATGAGTGAGATTATAAATGTAGAAATGGATTATAAGGAGCCAGATAGATGAATAATAAATTAAACACAGACGGTACTAGAGACGGTGATTTCTTAGTATCAGATCCCATATACAAGCCAAGTCATTACCAACTAGAAGACGGCACACAAGTAAAAGACCATATCACAAGTTTAACAGCTCACATGTCAGGGGTTAGGGCTTGGGCAACAGGTAACGCAATCAAATACTTGGCTCGTGCTGGTCGTAAAGATGACATGGTTAAGGACTTGAAAAAAGCACAAGAAAATATTCAAATTATTATTGATGATGTCGAAAAGGAGAACAACTAATGAAAATTACATTAAAAAATAACTATGGTAAAGTAAAGCGAGTTAAAATCGGCCTATCGTGGACATTCTTATTCTTTGGCTTCTTCGTCCCACTATTCCGAGGTGATATTAAAAACTTTATGATTGGATTAGCTATTGATATTTTAGGCGGTCTGGTAAGTATTGGTATCATTACACTGGTATACCACATTTATATGTTTATTAAGTACAACGATGACTATTTGCAAGAATTATATCGACAAGGATATCACGGACAAGAAAAAGGAGACTTTTAATGACAAATTACAACGTTACAATTAAAGAAATTACGAGTACAACCGCAGGACAAGGCTTCACAATCGGACAAGGTGGGGTTATCTCAATTGAATTTAATCCTACATTGGCAAGTAGTATCCAAAGTCAATTACCAGCCGGCGATTTTTACCTAATTAAGTTCACAGATGAAAATAAATTCATGTATGTACCTAGCGCTCGATTTAAGGCCACCTTTAATACTTCTGTTATAGTTGAACCAGAACCAATTGAAAGTCCCTTAAACAGCCAATCAGAGACATCTAGTACCATTAATACATCAACAAGCCAAAGTGAACAACCAATCACAGCTTTAGGAGATGAAAACAATGAATAATCAATCAAAAGAAAAACTAGATCAACTACTATCAAAACTTATTTTACTATTCTTACTAGTTTCCATTATTGCCTTACCTATTTGGCTGTTTACAATCTTCGGTAGCATTGTATTCTCTATATTAGTATTCTCCGTTGAAATGGTTGTGTCATTGGGTATTGTATTAGGAGCTAACAACAAAGTCCTGTGAAAGGGGCTTTTTTTATTGCATATTTTATGATATAATATTAGTACACAAAATAAGCGAATGGAAACATAATAATGGCATGGGCTCTGGATATAATCGTAACAACACTTCACAATTCACACATTTTTGTCGCAATTATATATGCCAGTTTTATTGATATATTTTTAGGTATTATTAAAGCGGTTGTATCTAAGTCATTAAATTCTACTATTAGCTCTTATGGCTTATTAAAACATTGTTTACTTATTTTAATCCCACCACTGACAGTACCAATATTTTTTGCATTGGGATATGGCGACTATTGGAGCGTATTTGAAACCCTTGTATTATTTACACAAGCACTTAGTTTGGCAGAGAATTGGATCGCATTAGGACTACCATTCCCCGAAGCAATTGCCAAGTATTTAGATAACGAGAAAAAAGAATTAGTTAAACAATCAGATGACCCAAAGAAATAGGTTGTATTTTTTTATTTGGTGTGATACAATGGTTATACAAACTTAATTAAAAGGACGAACCAACATGAAATTTACGTATACAGAACACTTGGGATTTGATGAAAACAACCAACCTATCACTAATGAATACAAGTTTTTACGCACCATCAACACCGAGAAAATCTTTAAAGATGAAACGGGTGATGAATTTAACGCCCAATTAGGTGAGGTTGTAAGTAGATTAGCTAGTTTTGAACAAGACCCCACAGACCCTCAAAAAGCCAGTGAAATTACTTCTTTACAGTTTATTGATACCCGCCATGATGTTTTGAAATTCTTGTATGCACAGACCGTTGATGGCGTATTAGTACAAAACGAAGATACCCGCAAAGAATATGAAGAATTAGACTTGCCAGAGGGTGTATTGTTCAATCAATTTCTTGCTAAGCTCACAGGTCAAAAGTAAGCATAAAAATGATGAAGGTGGAGATAAGTATTACTTAATTTATAGGATAATAGCCTTTCTCATGCACCTTAATCAACCACTAAGCGAGATACTAACACTTGACATTAGTGAAGCCAGTGAGATTATCCGTCAATACAATAAATTAACAGCTAGTAAATCAAAATCAAGTAAACCAAAGGGTCTACCAAAGATTGATTATAGTCAACAAAAAAAGCCGAATGATTGATTTCATAAGGCTTTTTATTATTAACTTGGTACACCCGCATTCCACACTGGATCACCCATTGCGTGATAAGTACCCGCCATCAACGAACCAACCGTGTTACCAGAACCACGAGCAATAATGTTTCCACCAATATCCAACTGAATAATTGAAGCTCCAGTTGATAAGAAAACGTTATTGATTGGTTTGAAAACGTCAGGCAGTACCGTCTTACCCTTTTCTTTACTGATGAAATACGCATCGCTAAGGGTATGGACTACCGCGCTTGTACTAACATCAACTAATTTTCCAAACCGCTTGAAATAGAAATTTACGGCATAAGAATTATAATTTAGTTCAATATAGTAAGCAGAAATATTAATTAAAACCCATTGAGTATTAGAACTAGACGGGAATGTTGTATCACTAACATGCGTTTGAACCGCTTTAAATATTGGGTTAGTTAATTTACCTGTTGTATCTGTACCTAATCTGTTAAATGTAACTAAGTCGCCAATTGAGTATTGAGTGTTTGGTTGCCAAGTTTTTACCGTGCTACCATTCATTTCAGGAGCAACAATAACTGATGTCGTACCAGTCATTTTAAATAATGGGATATTTGCTTTACTATCCCCCATTACTAAGTTACCGGACGGACTATTAAAGAAACCAACAGTATATTGGTTGTTTGTTACCGTATCACCATCAACGTTTGATTGTGTGAGATCTACCATTAACCCTAAATATTGTGTCCCCATCGTAGTGCTTGGCGTGTAGGTCTTTGTGGAAGTTAATTCAAATAATCTACCTTGTACTAATGCCTTACCCGCCGTAACTTGAACAGAACCGTTAAGCAACGTTGGTACTAATCCCGTTATAATTCGGTTGCCAATCCCACTAAAAACAGCTCCGTCAGCACTTGGAGATACATTCATAAAGTCTGCTTGGTATACTAATTCTGTATTTGCTAATGTCATGTTATTACCTTTCTTAAATCAAGTCTTGTAATTTGTATAAGTAAAATTCAAACGGTATCGAACTACCTGTTCCACTTGCCACAGAAACAGTCACAGTATTGGCGTTTAATATGGTTTGAATAGTGCTATATACGGAGAGTAAGTTATCCCAATACTTTGAGGCTGGGAAACCTTTATTTAGTAGCGTAAATGTATCAAAGTTATCTAGCGAGTAACCAATCATATCACTTGAAATTTGAAGCGGTACATTAGTCTGGCTTGTTTTAATAGTAGCAGACAACCCATTTGGAGCAGTTAAAGTCACATTTACGGGAGTTGTTTGTGATGGGATATTGATTATAAAACCATTATATCCATCAGTTTTAACCTCGTCTGTGATAATTTGGTAACCATATTTATAGGTATTTGTGGATAAATCTTTGTATAACCCTGGAACGTAGTCGCCAACCGTTGATGAAAATACCAACATTGGCTGTGAATAGTTACTTTTACCAACAGAACCATTAGTCACAAACGATACAACAACATAAGCTGCGTTTGACGGAGATGTAGCAGAAAAAGTTGGTCTAGTCCATGAAGATATTTTTGCGCTATCTTTAAAGGAATGAGATATATAGTTTTGATTTGAGTCATAGTAGTAAAGTCTTAGAGAAACTGTTACTGTACCATTATAATCACTAGAAGAATATGCCTCTATAGCTACTGTTGATGGTACATTTCCTCCGATAGGAATTAGACCAGAGTTTATTGATGAAATTCCTGAACCATAGGTTTTTGACAGAACATTGCTACCGCCAAACTTTTCTGATGATAACGACCATGATTTGTCAGATGATAAAGGAGTTGTTGCTGTGAACTTTCCAGATGTGTTAGGTACACCGATATTCCAACCGGAAAAGTCAGGAGACCACTCTGTGTTTAATAATCGATTAATTTGTCCCTGTGCGTTGGTTTGTGGAACTGGATTTTGTTGTCTATATTTATATGGATATTTCTTCGTTCCACCAGTATATGGATAAACAGTTGCGCTTGTACGTTTAACCGATGATTGCCACCTACCGACCAATTCCAATGTTAGTTCGGCTTGTACACCATTTACATAATGGTTTTCTACAAAGTCAATCGTTTTAATCTTGGCTTGTTTACTGAATACCAAATCTTGATTATTGGTATTTGCCACAGAAATTTGGTTAATTGAGTTTTGATTTTTAGCTATCCATTGCGCACGAGCTTGTCTACCATTATCATAATCAGACATAAAAGTCAATACCAACTTAACATCATAAGACGAATACATAAGTGAGATATTAGTTGCTGATGTAAAAATAGAGTTTTCGCTTGGGTTTAAACTATCAAAACCCGACATGTCCAAATACTCAGATCCGACATTACTTGGGTCACTAGAGTATATTGTTCCCTCGTTATTTTTTAAGTAAATTGTTCTAGTATCTGACATCTCTAGTCTCCAAACGTAATATCGTCATTATCGCCCACAATGGCTTGGTTAGTCGTGAAATTTATCTCTCTCAATTGGCTTGTCACAATATTATCCTCTAAATTAGCAAGTCTGATGTATTGACCAATGAAAGGACTATCATTCTGACCAATAAATAAGGGAGAACCATCTAATCTCATAACCATTTGAGATCTGATAGCATAAATACTCGTTTTTAATAGGCTGGTCGCACTCTCCGCCAATTCAGACAGGGTAGTGTTCTGAAGACTTGCATAAGCCACACGAGGGGTTGCTCCAATATTAATGATTCCGTTCGTAGGCACTTGGCTTGTTACAACATTGAAGTTTTCATCTAAGTAGGCATAATACCCAAACATAGAGCCATCTTCCAAATAACCAAATACCATTGATGTCTCACTATCTGCGTTTCGTGATTGTTGAACATACTCCAAAACGTTTGTGGTTTTTAAATCAATAAAATAGTTGGGATTATCAGTGTTATTCTTAGCTGAACCAGTAACTACCACTCGAGGACTTGTTTCACCAATATAATAAGTAAATTGTATATTCCACGCACCATGTAAGCGAGCAATAAAATTCTTAAATATAGTATCAATCGTACTTTCTGTATTATCCGAGTAGTTAGATGTTTTTGTAATATCCGAACTAATCGACATGGACCCATTATTTTTTAGATATGGGTTATTGCCAGTTAAGAAGTTCCATACACTCATAATAGCATTAGCCAAGTTAACCTGTGGCAAGTAAGAACCTTTTGGTATATACACGTTTTCACTTAAATTCATAATAGGAGCAAAGCGATAGGTTTCATCGTTAATCTTACTCAAAAACATAATCCCAATTGCTTCGTTGGCTGGTCGTGAATAATTAGCGCTAATTACATATCCATTTTCCATATTGGTTGCGTCCATTATAATATCGTTTTGTCGAGGATAGTAACCAAGTTGGTTGGGTTCTGTTAAAAAGACGACATCAATAAAACGTGTGCCATCTAACTTTAGAACATCATTTTTTATTAATACATTCATTGTGTAATATTCCCATGTAGCGTCTGTTGAACGTTGCATGATTGTAACAGCTTTTCCAGTCTTTTTCATACTACGATTATATCACATTTTAGACAATAAAAAAAGCACTTTTAATCAGTGCTTAATCCAACTCTACGCAATTCACGTTTAATTTGAGGAACAACCGAGTCAGGGTTTGCGCCATTGACATTAATCGTAACTTGATTAGATGTGGTGGATGTAGATGTTCCAGCAGTAGTCAATGATCCACCAGCCAATCCGATACTTGGTAATGATATGTTACTCATTGAGCCAGTCAATTGGTCTTTTAATTTTTGTGCGTGACTACTAATAAATCCATATTGGCTTGTCATACCTACGGCAATACCTTGAGGAATAAACTTACCAACCATATCTCTCATCACACGACTTGGCGAATGAATGCCTAACAGAGAACGTATTTTCTTGGGTATCATATCTGTAAGAGCACCAATGGCAGATGTAACCGCTCCCCATGCACCTCTAATACCTTGTGCGATACCATTGACAATATTAGCACCAATGTCAGTAACATTACCAATAGCTCGACTGATAGCACCAAACACGCCAGAGAAATGACTAGCAATTCTACCAGCTACTCCAGAAACAGCACCGATAATACCAGAGACCATACGCCCAGCAAATCCAATAATACTTCTGAATGTATTGGATATTCCACGACCGACACTACCTAAGCCAGAACCCATAATTCTAAATCCGTTAGCAATATTATTAAATACACCAGACAATGAGCCAAATAATCGTGAACCAAAACCGATAATTCCACTAAATACACTACTTACAACCTTACCAACAACCCCTAATACCCCATTAAATCCAGCAAATTGTCCCATCAATTGACCGATGAAACCAGCCACAGTGACAAATATAGGAGCCAAGGCTTGAATAACAGAACCAACAAATTGAATTACAGGTGTCAATACCCTAGCTACACCAGCCAAAACATTAAATGCGGTGGTTAATGCTCCCATCACACCTGATACAAACCCACCTAAGAATGCCCCTAATATTTGGAACACAGGCATAAGGCTTGAGGCAATTACATTAATAATTGGCTGTATAGCATTCCACAAGTTAACGAAAGCATTTAATAGTGGCTGTATAGCGGGAGTTACATAACCCAAGAATGTTTGGAAGCCAGATTTTAACGCTGGTAATATGGCTTGTGCTAAATTAGTCAAAGCGCTAAAGTCCATAGTTCCTAATACGCCACTAATAGTCGTTAAAATAGTAGCGAACAATGTTTGAATCTGATTACCACTACCGACTAAGCTACTAATAACCCCAGATAGTCCAGAAAATGCTTGCGGGATCGCTTGACCAATTGCCCTAAATGTCTGTTCTACCACTGTTCCTAATTGGCTTATAATACTACCAATACCAGTTATTTTTCCCAATGGCGTAGTAATATCTAATGACTTAATCCCATTATTAACAGCAGTGATTATATCTGCAACACCACGAGTCACAGCAGTTTTTGCATTAGCTATTGACGTTCCAATACCGCTCGTACTATCTTGCGCAATCTTAGATAGTGAAGCAATACCCCCACCACCATTTTTATCAAGGTTAACAAGTGCGTCATTAAATTGAGATACTGAAATGGAACCATCAGATAAGCCAGACTTTAGGGCATCAGTCGTAATACCCATTTGCTTAGCCATAGCATTCAAAGTTGGACCCAAACCACTATCAATCATTGAGTTCCATGTTTCAGCATCAATCTTACCATTAGAGAACGCTTGACTTAATTGGGTAATTGAGTTAGTAACCTGTTCAGTTGTTCCGCCAAACCCTAAGATACCATCGTTTAATGCCTTGAATACACTAACTGACTGTGGCATATTACCATTAAGTGAAGATGTTAACAATTGTACACCAGAAACAGCGCTATCAAGAGATGTTGGCAATCCGTTAATGGCGTTTTTCAGGTTATTCATTTGAGTATTAACAACACTAGTCTTAACTCCCATGTTTTGAAAGTTACGTGTGGCATTGGTCAGAGTATCAATACGAGTGATAGCGCCTTGAACATTATTTGTAATTAATGAAAATGCTTTACCAACAACCGTAGCACCAATTGCACCAATAAAAGAACCCATAGCTACTGTACCAACACCGAGCTTTTGAGTTAAACTACTGGTCGATTTGCTTGCTTGATCTAATCCGCCAGTCTTTGCACTTGCCAATTCTGATTTTAATTTAACCGCTTGACTTTCGGTAAGTTCGATATCTCGAGTAAGTTTTTGAGCCTTAACACTGTTGACATCAAATCCCTTACTAGCTTGCATACTTGCCAATTGGCTTTTTAAGGACTTACTTTTGTTTTGTGTGGCTGTTAATTGTTTCTCTAAAACACTAATATTCTTGGTTAAAATACTAGTATCGCCTGTTAATTTGAATGCGCTATTAAGGTTACGTGATTGATTGGCCAATGAACGAATATCGCCATTGATTTGCGCAATTGATTTCGTAACAGACCCAACATCTGCCCCAATCTTCAATAAATATGATGAACTAGTCGCCATTTAAAAGCTCCTTTTGATGGATTACCCAGCTAGTGAGTAAAAAAACGTCTTAGAATGCCGTACAGACACTCCTTTATTCTACTTATTATATCATATTTTAGGCAATATAAAAAGCCCTAAACAAATTAATGTCAAGGACTTAATGACTGTTATCCGCCTATAATACCCTTAAAATCAGCGGGCTTTAAAATCTTAGTTTTGTATGTGTCAAACACTGAGGCGTTTTTGGTTGTTCTAGTGACAATGAATTGCTTAACAATACCCTCACCAAAATCAAATCCGTCAACGTTCAAAGTACGAGAATAAACCTTAGGGTTGATTTCGTCCTCATCTTCGTCATCGCTTTCAGTATAGGCACCAGACGTTACACCATAATAGACTTCGAGCTTCTTAGTAACCGTTCCCCCATCATCTTGCACGTCCAAAATCCGTTGAACAGAAAACTTAGGATACTTTCCGTTATCAGTAAAGCCTGTTCCACTATCCAAATAACCCATTTGCTTCATTTCATCTGGCGTATATTGTAAGTTGTCTTGGTCGATAGTCAGTTTCTTAGCGTTAAGCAAAGTCATGTGTGTTTGAGAGTCTGCATAAATCTTTTTACTATCTTGATCAACAGACGGACTGAACTTTTGTACACCAGTTGAATAGGTAACTGCTCCAGTACCATCACCACTCAAACCATAAGTGACCTCTTGCGTACCATGTGTAATTTGTCGCGTATCGTATGCCATATTTTTGTTATCCTCACGTGAGTTTTATATCTTATATGTATTATATCATATCATTTAACCGATGTCAAAAATGATTTTCCTAATTGGGTTCGATACCGATTGAAAAAGCCAGCGTGGACTCCCCGCTTATTTTGAACGTTGACAATTTCCATAAAGGCTGTTCCCTCTTTTCGATAATCATGAGTAGGATAAACAACCGAGTAATATTTTCCATGTTTAACGGATACGCCACTAACCATTTGGCCAGTTCTACCTTTAGGAGCCATACCATGCCATACACCCAAAGCCGAGTTAGATTGTGAAGAGGCTTGTTGTGCTGTTTTATCTCGCTTTTCTAACACTTTGGCGATTGCAAATTTTTTGGTACCGTTCGCAATATCAACTATTGAATTAACTCTCTTAACCATTAGAGAACCACCACATCTTTTGTATACTGGACTAACGTATTAAGGTTTTCATCAATCGCAATTTCAGAGACTTGTGTATACCCTAAATCCGCCAACTCTTCTGAATTATCTACTGTGGCATATACATTTAAAGTAACTCGCCAATAATGTGGGGTTTGATCTGCGGTTCCTTTAGTAGTGAGATAATTTATGATCGCTGATGTGTTATCAATTGTATTTAAATCCGCTTTCTGACCATACCAACTAACACTAGTAAATTTGTCAGATAGTTCGGTTTGATATTTGCTTAACTTATTTTTAAAATCAGCCATTAGCGATTACCTCCTGAACCAATTTCTAATTTAATACTATTTATACCACTCTCTTGTTTGTTGAGAATAATATAGCTTTTTCCCTTAATTGTAACGGCATCAAATTCTCCAAAAGTATCAACGTTACCATGAATGATCAGATTATACATTAACCGTTTATTAGTATTGATTTGATACCAGTTTTTAGCGACAATTCTTGGTTGTTCTAATCTGCCATTAACGGTCTTGGTTAGTTCCGTATTCCCCAGCTTATTGAATAATTTAGCACTTACAATTCTCATTCTTGCCACCACCTGAAGTATTCTTCTAAGTCTGACATTTTAGAGTCATGATAATGCCAAAGCGCGGGGGTTAGAGCATCACCAAAAATACCGATATAAATAACCTCCTTGGCATATTCATATAAGTTCTTATTCGTTGCGTCAATTGTGATCGTTGGGTTTAATCGTTGTGCTCTATTGATAGCTGAATTTTCCAACTCCTCAATAGTCCCATACCAATCAGAATATGTGTCATCATCAACGTTTAAATATTTTTGATAATCAAAAGTAGTCATAATAGTCGGTTTCCTTTCCCTAAATTATAACATAAAAAAAAGACTATTTCTAGTCTTAAATTTGATTATAAATACTATGCTGTAACAGATGCTGACAATGCACGGTTAGCGGCCAACAATGAACCAGCTACATAAGCACGACTTTCAACATATTGTGCGTTTTGTTGGATTACGAATGAGCCAAGTGTTTCAACCCCTGAACCTTGGAAACCAATTAGGTATGAATTAATATCAACAATGATATAAGGGATTTCAACATTAGAACCATCTGCGTCTAACAAATCAGTGGGAACCATTGCTTTAGCACCGAATGTGGTTTGCCCTAACAAGATTGCAGCACTCACAGCCCCATCACCACTTGCCAACTTCGCATTAGCTGAGTTTGATAGGAAGATAACCTTTTGAGAACCCTTAACCTTAGCAAAGTCAGAAATAATGGCTTGGCGTAAGTCATCACCAGTATATGTTTTTGGCAATTTTGTACCAGTCACTGTCAATTTGTCACCAACGATTGGATAAACTGCTGTAAATGGTGTTCCATCTTCGTTAACAACCCCACCACGTAAAATAGCTTGTGCCAAACGTTCGATAACATAAGCCGGTAATTCACGCATGAGCCAATCAACCAAAGCGCCACCCTTTAAGAATGTCATGTGGTCGAGACGTTGCAACTTGTAAATGGCCATAGGAACCAAGTTACGAATTTCGAATCTAGTCTGTTGAACAGTCTTATCTGCCAAACGCTTATGACCCAAAGCTCCAACGGTGTTCTTAGGTTCGATTACAATTGAACCGGCTTCGATATTAAATACAGGCTTAAATTGAGAAAATACGACATCTTCTTCAACCGCTGTTTCAATAGCTGAGATAATTTTAAGCGGTACCAAGTCGGCTTCGTTAACGTCTTGTGTAATTACGCCAGCGTTATCCAACTTTTCGAGCCATTGCTTTTGAAAGTCTTTTCCGTTATTACCCGCTCCGAATGCCAAAGTAGCATAATCAGAAACGGCTTTATTACTCTTCAAATACGATTGTAATTCCATTATAATATTTTCCTCACGTGAGTTTTCTAGATTAGTGTTAGTATACCACAATAATTATTATTTGTCAAACTTTTTCAAGATTTTGCCTAGTCGTAGTGCTTGCATGTTATCTGATACACTCAACTTTTTAACAAAACTAACCAACTCATCTACGGACTCTGTTGCGTTGTCAGGTTGTGAGTCATCTGGATTGTCTGGATTATCTTTTGGTTCTGGTGACTTGATGAAATCAGCCAAGTCCTTTTTTACGTCAGAAATTGCGTCTAATACGTCTTGAATCGTTGGTTGCTTGTCATCTGTTGGTGTTGATACGGGTTCTTGGTCTGCCATTTTAATACTCCCCTGTTTAATAATTTCTAGGCTTTGTGTAATAGTTGCTTTTGGGTCTGCTGGTACTGGTGTTACTGACAACTCCAATAAATCAATATCATCAATGTTATTGTTTTCATCAATTTCTCCAACTCCAAATCCAATTGAGACGGATAGGACGCCAGCGTGAATACCATCTAAAATTTGCTGACGATTAGAAACGCTTTCAAAGATAGAACCTGAATAAGCCAAACCCTTATCATCAACCGAAGTCATAGTTGCTTCACCGATTGGCATGCTAGACCAGTCGTGTGATAAAAGTAATGGTACCTTTTTCCCAATAACTTTTTTACCAGCTTCTTGGGTTACTGTAATCCCAGAACGAGTGCGGGTTAGTGAATTAGCTACGCCCTTAATAATTCCGTCATTCGTTTCCGTCTGTGCTTGTGTTATTAACGTTGCTTGTGTTTTCATTGGCCGTGCTCCCTGTTTGTAATAAGGCATTAACTTCTGGATTGTTAAGTGCCACAGCATTTTTGTTACTAAATATAATCTGACCTAGTCCATCTGGATATGCTTCGAGACCTAAGTTTTCACGCAAATCATCATTGACCGTAGTTCCCGTATAAAGTGTTTCCTTGGCGAATGTCGTGAAGCTCTCTAATGTGGCAAATTGAACCAAGTCAAGTATGAGCTTGATACGTGAACCAGCAATATATGAATTATAGTCAAATAATTCTGCATTAAGTAGTTCTTCGAATGCCCCCATCAACGGTCTTAATTGACTTGCGTAGAAAGCTCGATACTCTTCTTCGGTATATGAGCCATCAAGTAATTTAGATGATATGTGGAGCTGTTCATAAATTAAAGCTCGTAAATCAGCCAATGCGGTGCCGTCTGGATTGGTAAGGTTAGCGTGGTCTTTCGTACTTTCGTTGGTGTTAGTTAAGAATGAGCCGAATCGTTTAATCTGATTATTTACTGCCGTCAATCGTGGGTTACTTTTATTTTGAAAATCGACTGATTGGTTCTCATAACCATTAACGTTTTCATTTTCTTTTCTAACGTCATTAGCTTTGATAGAACTTTGGATTTCAAGAACGTTTGAACTCTGTTTCGTACTTAAAATATCAATCAAGTTAGCATATTTGTCTAACAGTGTACTTGGGCGTTGCAACTTTAACTGTGGATATTCATAAACCTTAAAACCTTGCTTATCAGGTTGTGTCGAATAAATCTCAATACTTGTTGGAGCTTTAGCATTAGGAGCAAAGTAAACCTTATAATAAACTCTGCCAAATTTTAACAGGCCAAAAGCAAACTCATACATCATCTGATTGGCTGTTTGATTGTCACTTGGTTTTAAATTAAGTAAATAGTCTAATCGTTGATTGTTGCTAACGTTTTTTAGGACAAACTTGCCTTTTGTAAATTCACGAGCAATAAACTTGACAACTTCCTGGTGAATATCTAACTCAAAGCTCTGACCGTCTGCGTCTAAGTAAATATAGTTATTTGTACCATTGCTTGACAACGGTGTAACTGCGTTAGGTGTTAAGAAATTACTTACCAACGCACTAAAATCAAAAGCCATAGCATGCCCTTTCAAAAATGTATTATCTTTAACGCTAATTATATCACAAAAAAATGAAGTTATCAACCCCATTCAAATAAATTATCATTCAAATCATCTAACTGTGCTCGATATGCCATAATAAACGCCCAAACTGGATCTATTTTATCTGCGGACTTCTGTTTGTTAGGATATACTTGCCCAGCCCCATCAACCTTAACGTTAACGTTATTTAGAGACCACAACATAAGAGTATCTAGTAATTGAGCATTATTTTCCGCTATCTTACCTTTGATTAGTTGAGTAGGTTCGCTGACTACATTCGTTATTGGTCGATACGGCTTGTATTTATCTGCCCCAAATTCATCTGTAATGAGCTTAATAAATTCTTTGGCATAATAAGAATCACCCCCCATACCTACAACTTGTAAACCATTACTATAAATGTAATCTTGTAACCACTCAAATATTTCTTTGCTATCTATGTTTCCACCGTCTTGTAACGTCAACTCATCATTAGCAATAAAGTTGGCATAGTGTAAACGTTGTTCCTTGTTAGTATGTTCTGTCATGGTAATTTTAGGAAGCCAAGCATGTGACTTAACCTTAATTTTTCCATCACTCTCCCAAAAAATAGCTACAGATGATAAATCGTTTTTAGCTGACAAGTCCCAACCAACATAAACCTGATTATCAAAATAAAAGTCGTGAGGTGCGATTGCTCGTTCTAACTCTTGGGTTGTGAATAATGAGTTGTATTGGCTTTGTGGAATATTAAACGACTTAGCTAAAAACTCAGCTTGTGCTACTGGATTGCCTTTTGTTTTCATAAAGTTTTCATAGGTAATTTGTGGATCACTAATTGACTTAACAAATGGCATGGCTTTTTCGTACATTGTAATATCTGTGCTCTCTTGTAAATCGTCTAATTGGTAAATCATTGGGAATGTACTATAATCTTCGATTTCGCCATCAAGTATTCTCTCCCAACGTTTAAAATAACTATCAAAAACACTATCACGAGTTACGCCATTAGTTGAAATATAAACCGTGGCAAATCCAGTCCCCTTGCGTTTTGGAGCCGAACTCTTTCTAATGTTTTCGATAACGTTGGTTGTGTAGCTATGAAATTCATCAAAAATGGCCATACGAACATTGACACCATCAGCGGTTTTGTTATCCATTGCCTTGATTTCAATTTGACTATTGGTAGGAGTCCAGCGGATTTTACCTTGAATTGGCTGAATTAAGTCCATTTTTTTAAAGTCATATAACGGGCTTCTATCATCACTAACCATATCAGTTGCCGTTCTAAACGTGTTCTGTGATTGGTTAACAGAGTTACTCATGACTAAAACATCTTGCCCTCGGTGACTATCTACTATCATAACAGCCAAAGCTAGACCAGCCATAAATGTTGACTTACCAGAACCAGCTCCAATTATTAAACCCAAATCAGTAATGACCGGTCGACCATCGTCATACTCAAAACCTAATAACTCGATCCAGAATTTTTGTTCAATTTCGAGTTTCATCTTTGAACCGGTATCGCCTTTTTGTAAATAGAGGCTGTTTTCCATGAAAGATATTAAGCGCTTGGGGTATCGCTCATTGTAGTTATAATGTGATAGATAATAGGGTACTCGATCTAATGCTTTAATTACCCATTGTGACATTGGTTTTCCATCTCGATATAACTTTAAATATTCATAATACCAGTACATACTCAATTCTCCGCATCTTCAAATATTTCACGAGCCTTTTTCTTAATATCATCTGCGGTACTATCAGAACTAGCTAATTTCAACTGTTCTAACTTTTCCTGTGTGATTGGGTCGAAGTATTGCGGATAAACACGCTCAAAGAATGACAGACTTGCTTTCAAATCTTGTTGTTTGGTAGTTATCTTCTCACGGTTTAGAATACGTTCACCAGTAGTATCATCAACATCAAAATATTGTTCGGTCGTCACATTACTAGTCTGTAAAAAGCCAAGAAATAAATCTAAAATTTCGCTTGGTACTTGGCTTGATTGGAAACTATCTCCAGCGAATAGCTTTTTTTTAATTTGTCCCATATTGGTTATTACCTCAATTTAATAGTTATAAAATCTACTTGATTGGTGTAGCGGTATAAATTTACTACTTGGCTTTTTGAGCATTGCAAACGTCTTTAGGCTCTCTTGCTTGCTTGTGTGCCTCATCATGCCTCGGAAAACGTTATACTTATAATTCATCTGGTCGAGAATGTCAGGGTTTTCGATATATTGCTCATCATAGTTTGCTTCAAGTGCGTAAATGTCTGCGTTAGACAATAGGTCTTGATAATGCTTGACCGTCTGATACATACTTGAACAATCAGTGATGTAAACTAGCTTTTCGTTAGTATCTTTTTCAACAATCACAAACCCATGATTTTCAATGTCGTGAGGGACTAAGAATGCTTGAATAGTAAAATCTTCGGTTTCAAATATTCCTCGGTTAGTGTGAAAATATAAACCCTTATACTTACCAAATAGTCGATTGATACCGCTTTGATTCAAGTGATCTCCGTGTTCGTGTGTGATGAAATACTCGTGTGGTAATTCTAAGTTATTTTTTTCTAATAGGTTATGCCACTTTGAGTATGATAAGCCAAAGTCAAGGGCGATATTCTCGTGTTTACCCTGAACAATTGAAGCATTACCTGATGAACCTGTGGATAGTACGTATAATTTCATGATTATCTTCTCTTATCTAATTTTAATAAAAAAACCAGCCGTATGAGGGCTAGTTTAAGTCTAACACGTTTACCCTAATTCTGGCACATAGTAATAGTTTTCTCCAGCTTGTTGACGGATAAATGTAATGTCATCACCCTTTTTCAATTCAGAGAAGTCTTTAATATTAAATGCTGCGAGTAATGCCTTGCGCTTGTTTGCCATTGGATACATCTTTTTATTTTTTGGGTCGTATACAGAGAATCCACGAACTACGGTAAACACTGACTTGTCCTTTAATTCAACCAATACAGCAACCTTAAAATCGTTAGTAACTACTTCTACAATCTTACCAGCGATAATACCCTTTTCTGGCTTGCTTGCTTCAGGGAATGGCTTATCAACACTCCAACCACTGATTTGCTTACCATCTTTAGTCTTGCGTGAGAACTCATAAATCTCAACTGCACCAAGTTTAGTTAGCTTATCACTCAATTCATCAGCATTTTTAACTCCAAATTGTGCCAAGTGGTCAGCGATATAATCAGGATTTCCCCACTTTACTTCCACGATTTCTTTTTCAACTTCAAAATACATCTGAATACTTTTGTCATCTGCATTTAGAAATACGAAATTTGCTTTTGTCATTGTTACACTTCCTTGTCTTTTTAATATGCTTTAATTATATCACATTGTGTTACATTGTCAAGCGTTTTTAAACCAATCTTTTATTTTCTTGTTTGCTAGATCGATATAAAAGCCATAATCGATATCATCAACGTTGTAATTATCCAAGTCGTCATTTACAACCGTCATCTTTTCGGGAGCGTCACTGAACTTAGCAAGGGATCCATTTACACGTTCTTTAAATAGTGAGACTCCGTTCAAGCTGGCATATACACGATTAACTTTGTTGTCAAGTGGCTTTCCATTTTCATCAACTGTCCTACCTGTTTGTGTTTTGCCTTTTTGACTAACTAGGGTATATGTGAAGTCGCTTAATTCGCCTTTTAATGCTGTGATGGCTGGATCTGTTTTGTCAAGTAGATAATTAAGAACCATCTTGTCAATAATTATTGCACCTGATTTGGCCAGTTTATTAACATGTACTGACTGGCCAACTGTGCCACCTTTAGTCTTAATATGATCGTTTTCATCTACTGCAACATAGTTATTAACATCTCGTTGAATGAAGCGCTTGAAATTTGTCACTTCTAATTCTAGTTGAAACTCATCTTCCCAATTTGTACGCAACTCATCTAACATAGATTGTGTTGTAGTATCAAACGGTTTAAACGCAATGCCGTCAGTATTCGATTGATGGATTACGCCGTATTCAGATAATCGACCAGCCAAGTTATATAAAGCAACCATACCAGAAACGTTAACAGCAATTGCGCTATATGGATTGAATAATTTAGATGTCTGTAAACGTAACGCACCATAAACTGCATTAACGACAATTTTTTGAGCACCAGCGACAGCAAGCCCTTTTTTCTTATTCTCTAAGCGTTCATCAACCAGCTTTTTATACTTATCTGTTTTAGAGCCTAATAAGTTATCTCGAATGATGATATTAGGGAACATACTTGCTACGTCCCACTGTTGTACACCAGTCTCATCTACTGGAAAATATCGCACTCGCTGTTTGCCTGTTTTCGTTAAATAAATCTCTCCAGTAGCAGAATGTAAACCACCCCAACCCCATGTGAAGACTTGTCCGAATGCTGAAGTAACCTCGTTACCCCATTCATTAGCTTTGAGCTTTTGACGAATGGATGGCGTGTCTCCCTTACTAACTCGAGGGCTTGCTTCAAGTGCATTATTTAAAAACTCATCTACTTTTTCAGGTACGCCATATATTTTTGGGTTATCAGGTGTAAATTTATCAAGCTTGTCATTACCCATCAAATAGTGGGCTGAAATAGTTGTATTAGAATATCGATGCATTTTCTCGGTACCATATTCATCAACAAGAATGTCCTTACCATCAAAATATGTTGCTCGGGTATTATATAAATCAAGTTCAGCTTTCAAGTCCTGATGGTTATACTTGACAACTTCCATAATCTGTGATTTGGTAAATTCCCCATCATAATCAAACGGTATAGAACTCTCCTCAACGGATAGACCAGCCATAGCTTCGTACTTCTTAACGGAAAAGCCAAGTGGTAAGGTTTCACTTAAATCATACGACCACCAAACGAATCCTTGTCTTGGTCGCTTTCCTGAAACAATAACGTCTGATTTCATTTTGATGTATTCTGTCGGGCGTTGCTGTAAAATGTCATCAATGAGAAAATCATCATAATTGTGATTATTAAAAGCAATTATCCCATTCAATTTGTCATAAATTGGCTTGGTAGGATATTTGTTTATGAAAATAGTGCCGTACTCACTGTCAATCTTTTCATCTGGTAAATTTGGCGCATTGACTACATAAAACGCCTTACCTGAAAAATTGATAAAACCCGCAAGGTTCATGTGTTTGTATACTTCAATATCATATATCGTATTCAAAAGTATAACCTCCCGCAGTTTTTTGCAAACCTCTAACAGCCATATTCACACCGGATCGATCTATATTTAATTCCCTTGCACAGTTGCTCTCACTATAAAAGGATGCTACGAAAATGCCGTTTTTGAACGCTTTTATACTGTGCCCACGAGATTGTGCAGAACGAATATTTCTCGTACCGTAATTAACATTATAACTAGCTGTGCACCATTCTAAGTTATCGACTAAATTATTAGATTGGTTTTCATCTTTGTGATTAACATACGGTAGCTGTTGTGGATTGTTTATAAAATGTATCGCCACCAATCTATGGATATAAAATCTGAATGCCCTTTTGTTTTTATATAAATAAACACGCATATAACCTCGTCCGTCATCTATTGGTTTTAATGGTTTACCACTAACGTTATTAATCACTGTTCCATCTTTAAAAATAGAATAATTAGGAAAATCTTGTATAATCATTTCTTGTCCTCCTTTTGAACAATTATAATGTATCACATGTATCTCTTGCTGTCAAATAATTAGCCTGGATCACGTGTAGCATGTTCATACTCATACGGCTCTTCACTTGCGAAACCAATTGTCGACTCGTCCCATTTATCCACCAATGGCTTAACCAACTCGTAAGGCATACCATTTTTGACGACCATTGTATAAATTAGTTTTCGATAACTTGTCGAGCGTCCACCATCTTCAAACGGAGCAACCTTTTTGAGATAATTGACAACGTTATGCTTTTTGTAAATCTTTTGTTTTTTAGAATGGTTCTTAATTGGTACTGGTCTATTCATCAACTCATGTAACTTGATAATCTTATCTGGTAAATCGTAAAGCTGGTCAATAAACGGACGAGCCAAGTCAAGATTTTGGAACAGATATGAACCGTTAATTCTGATTGGCATAACTTGGCTTGAAATCTCTACACCATCTAAAAGGCTCTTATCGCCCGTCTGTTGAATTTCAATACTTGGCTTATAAAAGATATGCAAATTGTCTGAAAGTGGCTTATACGCAAAAACAGAGGGGTCTGCGTTCGTTATGAAGTCAAAATAGTTTTCTCGTCCATCATAGTCGCCGTGGTCAGTATCTAAATCAACCCAAATAAAATCGTTATTGGGAAGCAGTCCTAAATCGTTACCACTTTCAACCCATTTTGTCAACTCTGCTTCGTTTTTAAATCTAAAGTCACTCCAATTTTTGCTAAATGGGTGTTTAGATCCTTTTTCATAGGGCAAAACTTGATAACCTTGTCGATAAAAATATAAGCCAACATTAAGCGTATCACTTGACATAAAAAGCACCTCCATTATTGCTTGGTCGATAACCATATCCCATCATAAGCTCTTTGATTGAACTTGATGTCGTTCTACCAGCCAATGTACGCACCGCCTTATGGATAACGGTTTGTAGAATTTGGTTATAATCACGTAATGGTCGACTATCATCACTCACAAGCCTATCAATCGTATCGTATGAGCCGAATTTGTAATCATCATCAGCTAAATAGTTAATCATATCGTTCTTGTCTAATTCTAAGAAGTTATCAGGGACTTTTTTACTTAATATCGTGTCTAATGCCATTTGGGTGTCACTAATATTGCTATGACGTTGAACAATCTCGGAGCGTTGCTTATCTAAATCAGTACCAGCCTTAATTGTGGCATTAAACGGCTCTTTTTTGTTGTCATGTAGAAATGTAAACCATAATGTCTCAAATAGCTCGTTGGTGCCTTGTAAATTGTCAAAATAGAAGTCTTGACCATGCTTACGTGCCAATTCAGGACTCATGTCAATACCAAACTCGATAGGCATTTCTCTTCGGTCGCCAGTTGTATCTGTGAAAATGTAATGTCGGTTAGTAGTAGCAACAAACACCGCTTTGTTACGTAAGATGTCAGCATATTGAGCGTATGGTCGTCTTACTTGGAATAATGGCATACTAATTGCACTTTTAATCTCATCAACAACGCTTTTCAATTGTGATCCCGCCTTATCATCAGCATTAGCGATTAACGTACTAGCAAGAGCGATTTGAGTATCCTTATTTGATACATCGCCATAAAAATCAAACATCTTTGAGAACGATATGCCATTGAAAAAAGCGGACTTACCAATACCTTGTGCGCCAAATACCGTATAACGTTGTGGAACAGGACTATAAAGTGCATTGGAACCTTTAAATGTTTGATTGTGAAGTATTGAACCAAGTAACGACTTCAACCAGAATATTGAGTATTCATTTTTAGGTGCGTGTAACCATTCATACATCACTTTCTCGTAAATAGATGGATCATAGTGTCCGTTTTCGTTAATCGTAGCTAGAATTTTATCAAACTCGCTTACTGTGTTGGCTTGTGCTGTCTCTTCCAATACGTCACGAACAATTGTTTGCTTGGCTGTCGCGTATCCGTTTTGTTGTAAGAACATTAGAACAGCCATCACGTTACGCTTATCTAATTCGCCAGATATTACATGGAAACTCTCGTTCAATTCAAAGTCATCTGTAATCTCGATTCTTCCGTTGTCAACGTTATAAGCCAAGATGTCAGAAAAATCAGGAATACTCATGATTGCCGTTTTGATTGCCAGTTCAGATGAGTTTTCAAATTCATCATAAGCACGTTTAACTGCTTCCTCATTAAGTTTAAATACAATGTTAGTCATTTGATTTGCCATGTTAGGCCTCCTTTAATTTATGAACTTAGCTTATCATTTGTGTTACATCATTGTCAAGTGGTTACTTTTGGTAAGTTTTATGTTTTGTATTTGCCAGTTATGCTCAAACCCTTATATACCAAGGGGTTAGGTGGTGTTTTTAGCATTTTATATTAAATATCAAATATTAGAGTTTTTGAAATTTCCCCAAACCCTTATATACCAAGGGGTTAGGTGGTGTTTAATATATA
>OBYG01000626.1_pt1 | contig 26147 bp, 39 predicted proteins | sample 1538201 | NCBI WGS metagenome assembly OBYG01 (sample SAMEA2580177, study PRJEB22360) | human gut metagenome | biome: human gut; feature: human-associated habitat; material: faeces | place: Denmark | collected 2008/2010 | reverse complement strand
CTGAGCGCTAGGGCTGTGAAAATTCTCGAGGTCGGGGGGTTGAAATGATTGGGTTGAGTTGACAAAAATTAAAAAATGAGAACTAACACTTGACTAATATGGTGAAGTGACACAAAAAATTAAAAATACTAAACACGAACGATTAACGATTGATTGCTGTTTAATGTTCAGCTTTGTTATTTGTTTTATATTTCTTTTGCCTTATCTATTGACATCATGTAATACGTTGTGATATAGTATAGACATTGAAAGATAAAGTGAAAGGAAATAATATGTGACATGATTAAAAGAACAACGATTAGTTTGCGAATAGATAAGAAGACTAAAGACAAACTACAAGCACTCGAGGATAAGTCAGGTATGAGTAGGTCCGATGTAGTTCGTCAAGGTATTAAGATGATGTATGAAGAATACTTAAGCAATGATCCTACGAACGATGGTGACGAGTAGGCATAGGTAGTTTGGTTCTGTGGGATATACCGGCTAATACAATGGGGTCTAACTACTTGGGGTATTCTGAATAGGGGTGCTTCGATGTGGTGGGGCTTACGAACTACACAGGGTCGGGTATCATACTATAACGAGGAGATAACAAATGATTAATGAAACAACACCTCGGTTCTTTATAACAGAGATAACAAAAGAAAACGAACAATCTGTAATAGATAAGTTAGAACGTTCGGGTTTTAGCAATTGGTGGTCGTTACCCGAAGACAAGGCAGATTATATATTTGTTAGTCAGACACTTGGTAATAAATATATGAGAATGTGGGGAACTAATAGCAACTTATTTAACACACCAACGATTACAGAAAAAGAATATCTATGTGAGGAAGTGAGCAAATGATTAACGCAAAGCAAGCACGAGAACAAAGCACTGATAATTTTTATAAGTCACTATCAGCCGATGAAAAGGTCGCACACTTTTATGTTGAGGGTCGGATTAAGTTAGCAGTTGATAATGGTGAGATGTATACAGTGTTTGATTATAAAGATGAAGATGTGCCTGATGTAGTATTCGGTTTATTGGAAAGTCAGCATTATGTTAATTTTCTTGATGAGTTGGGGTATGAACTTAGATATAACGTTGCTAACATGGGTTCATATCAAATCGTTTGGTAACTGTGATGAACTACACAAACTATATAATCTGGTCTGATGTTGAGGGTAAATATATCACGGCTGATTATGCAACTGGTAATTATAGCGATGGGTTTACAAAGAAAATAAGCCGTGCTATAATATTTGACAACGAGACACAAGCAAAAGAATGGTGGGATAGCAAATTATTATGTGAACCACTGTTTAAAATAAAGGAGATATAACATGAACATTTTAGTATCAACAATTTTAGTAATCGTATTGGGGTTTAGTAAGTTATTGGTATGGGGTTTGGTTTCTGCTCTCGCTACTAACATAAACGTGAAAACACTTGAAAAACGCCGATCTGTTATGTTGGATATTATTGAGGAAGAGATCATTACACAAGCCGAGACACAACCAGACAAGGTCAACGCTCCAGATATTGTTATCCAATTGAACCGGCGTATGAATATCAAAAAGTTTACTCAAACAGATATTTTACACATGACAATCACAACATTAAAGAGTTTAAAGCTGAAAGGGGTATTGTAATGAAAAGATATGTGATTGTTGTTTTAGATGAAGTTGGTACAGAAGTTCTAGATATTAGCACCAATGTAGAAATACACGAATGGAAACTAAATACTTTTGAAGAACGAGGTATTCGAGTTGTGGGACATTTTAGCTATAATATTTAAGACTGGAAACGGTCTTTTTTTTGTGTTATAATAAAAATACTAATGTATAGGAGGAAATTACATGGTTTATAATAAACACGAGTGGCAAGATGGTGAATTGATAACATCTGGTAAGTTAAACCACATGGAACTTGGGATACAATTAGCGGATGAACAAGTTTCGGTTAAGGATTACGGTGCAGTTGGAGATGGCGTTGCCGATGACACAAAGTCTTTTATTGATGCTTTCTCAGAAAATAAAGGAACTAAGGTGATTATTCCTACTGGTACGTATCTAATAACTAAGCAAGTATCTATATTTGGAGATGTCGAATTTCAAAATGCAAAAGTTATAAGCACTAACAATTCACAGGATTACATGTTTAATGTTGATGGTTTAGATGAGATTAATATTATTGGGTTCAAGTATAATAATGATACGGGTAGGGGTGCTATTAAAATATCTAATACTAAAACAGTTAGATTGAGAAGTTTTGATATTTCTGGGTATTCAGCAGAGACGGATTATCATAAAACAGATAGCGCACTAATGCTGGATAATAACACAACTATTTATTTAGATGATATCAAAGTTCATGATCATGGTTTCCAATATGGAGCAGAGTTAGAACATTTGAACCGTTGTATATCTATTCAAGGAGATAAAACAAAAACTGTAATTGCTAGAGGACTTCAATTTAGTAAGGTAAATCAAGGTTTAGTATTATCAACACCAAATGGAAATGTTATTGTTTCTGATAGTTCAATTGATAACACTACGGATAACTCGATGTATTTACTAGCATGTTTAACTTTCATGGCTACTAATGTACGTTTTGATGATTATTATGACGAAAGTGTAATAATGGGTAGTGGGGATTATAGTTTTACAAATTGTTGGTTCTCAAATGTTCCCAACAAGGTGTTTGGTATAAATAGTGATACTGTTGGATTGTCTATTATTGGTTGTAATATAATTCAAAGTGATAAGCATTCTGGTCAAATAGTTAGCTTTAGAGATGTAAACTATACGCTTAACACTTTTATTTTTGAAAGTAATAGAATAGTAATCGCACCAGATAGCACAAATAACGATATATTCCACTTGGGTCAAATCAACTTGTTTTCAATAAAAAATAATACAATAAAGACGTTTAGCATATCAGACGGTAGGAACATGTTTGCGTTTAGAAATTCAGACAGTAATACACCATATACTGGAGTTATAAAAGATAATTATGTAATGCCAATAACTAAAGACGTAGTTATTGGAACGTATTATTTTGCAAGATTGTACAAAGAGGTTGGAAAAGTCGAAATTTCAGATAATTACATATCAAACGGTAGAATGCCTATGGATAATGCTTCGGTAATATATAACGGACAAAAATTCTTTACTAAGTTAGGTTATGTTATCGATAGAACAACAAGACAATCATTATATGCCACAACCATTCCCACTAAAGGACGGTTTAACATTGGTGATGTTGTTTATAATACTGATCCATCAAACGGTGTATTTGCTTGGGTTAGAATGACAACAGGATTAAATAATGTTTCTGGTGTTGATTGGAAAACAGTTAGTGTTAATTGATAGGAGGAAACAATAAATGAATAATATTTTAAATATCCTATTAGCTGTTGTAAGTGTAATTATCGCATTTGGTGGTCTAGTGTGGTTAGAAAAAGAACTACGGCTTATGAAAACAAAGTCTAAATCACAAAATCTAAACTTAGCATTGGACTTCGCAATTGGAGCAGTAACATTTGCCGAGAAAGTTGTAGGTACAGGTGAAGAACAACGTTTGAACTCAATATCTATTTTGCGCAAACGATTGGGCGATAATAATATATTGAAAAACTTTACTGACGAACAGATTGAACAAATTATCCAACAAGCTTATGCCCAATCTAAAGCTTCTGGTTTGATTAATGCGGTTAAAAAGGAGGACAAGTAACATGACGGTTGACATTAATAAAGTAATTTCATGGTTTGATAATCACATGGGTAAGATCAGTTATTCTATGACTGGTTCACGTAATGGTAGTGACGGTACTGGAGATTGTTCGGGTACCATGACACAAGCATTATATGAGGCAGGGGCAAGTAAACCGACATATCTATACTCAACCGAGACAATTCACCCCTATCTAATCAACAACGGCTTTTCTTTATATGCTGAAAATAAATCATGGACGGCTAAACGAGGTGATATTGTTGTTTTAGGTAAGCGTGGTGAGTCCGCTGGAGCTTTTGGACACATTGGGGTTATATCAACTGACGACCCTAATGCATTGCTATTGAGTACATCGTATTGGACAGGTGGCGAAAGTGGTACGGCTGTTGGTAATGTTAAATTTGATGAAATGTGGGAGGCTGATGGTTCGCCGTACTTCTATGTATACCGTCAAAACAACTCTCAACCAGCACCAGCAATTCCCAATAAGATAGATCAAGTACTAGAAGTTGGTGAGTATTTCTCTACTAAACCGGCATATCGTATTGACAAGTATGAATATGTAAATGGAGTAGAACAAGTCATTAGTTATGAATTAGCCAACGGTGGGAAAAGCCAAGAGTTTGATTGGACTAACAACGGCTGGGGATTGAAGTCGTTTGAGATTGTTGACAAAAACGGAGTAATTCAAAAAGACCAAACAACCGCCGTGGGAAAGTACATGCAACTACACAACCCTAAGCGTATCCGTGTAGCAGAAATTGATGAGGCTACTAATGGTATAGGTATTGACACACGTTACGGTCGTATCTGGGCTGACGCAACAAGTTTCACAGAAGTATCTTAATAAGTAGACCGCCTTAATTGGTGGTTTTTTATTTTGTTCTTAAAAAGTGTTGACAAATTATTTATGTGTGGTAAGATTGGTTTATAGAAACGTAATACATTAATAGAAAAGAGGAACAAACGTGAGTTATTTAATTGGAGCAGTAGTAATATTAATCGCAACACTATTACCGGGTAAACATGTACGTACAAGTGAGATGATGGCAACGGTAAGTATATCAGCGCTAGTCTCAATGGTGTTGTTTATGTTAGCAGTGTGGTCGTTCTTGTTTAATGGAGGTGTTAATATTTAAATAAAGTATTGACAAGTTAAAATAAGCATGGTAAGATTAACACATAATAAAACGTAATACAAAAGGAGATTTAAAATGACACCAGATGTAAAGTACCGTAACCTAGATTTAGAACAACAGTTAGGTTTTGATTGGGACGAATACAATAAGTTAAACGTTTGGCAATTTGCAAAGTGGGGTATTAAGAACATTGACGCTAACAATTATGCGCAAGAGGTATTGAAGCGAGAAAAACTTAACACGCCGTACGATGGTGATTTGAAACAAGCCGTGGAATTAAACAAATTAGAAAAACAACACCAACGGCTAATTAGGGAACAAAATAGTCAACAAGCAACCAAAGACCGTAACCAATTAACATGTAAGAAGTGTGGTGGTCATGAGTTCCAATTAGCCGGTGACAATTCTAAAAAGTATTCATTCGGTAAGTCAGTAGCTGGTTCAGTTGGTTTAGGTATTATGACCGGCGGATTAGGTTTCATTGCTGGTGGTGCTGTTGGGTTTGCTGGTAAAAAAGGTAAGAAGAACACATTTGTTTGCATGAATTGTGGTAAAACTAGAGAGGTTCGCAAGTAATGTACCAGAATAAAATTTATCGAGTGACATTTTTAATAAAACAACTATTAGAATTTAGAGTTATTAAAAAATCTGATTGGGAAGTCTTTGACATGAGTCCTGAAATGGATAACAAAAAAATCAGGCGTGATATTGCTGAGATTAAACGTTTGATGAAAGATATATATGGTTATGAACTAGTTTACAATCGAAATGAAAACCATTATGAACTTCGATAGACATAAAGAGTGGGCAAAATTAATATATGATCCAGTGATAAGAGATTTGGTTATTGAGAGATTAGCACTGATTGAATTTGAATATAAAATAGAAAAGGAACGAGAAAATGAAATTTAAAGCACTGGTCGTAAACATTGACGGAATTGAATATTTAATAGATAGTATTAGCCGTGATTGGTTGGGTCGTTTTAGTTACCGGCTCGTGATGGGTTCTGATTACCACATGAACTATGATCCATACTTCTTAAATTACAAGGTTGCGTCTAAATTTAAAGAATATCTACCAACTAATGCTCATTTATTTGGTATTGGTGATGAAAATATGATGGAGGTTCTATAGTGTTTAATTTAGATGGTATGGTATCAAGGAGCAAACAAATGAAACTAGAACGGCAACAACGTCTTAATCAACTCAACGAACTTGTGATATTTAATAAGATGTTAGGACATAAGATGAATGTGAAAGAGTTAACAAGCGTCATCGGTGTATCAGAGTCAACGTTAAAGAAATACTTTTATGAATTAGGATACACGCCGGTTAGTGATTATGTAGAGTTTGAGGAGAAGTAATGAATAACACACAAGAGTTACGAGAGTTTGTTTGGTCTAAGATTAGTGACCGTTTGAAGAGCCGTGGAATTGATATGTACGGCTTAAAAAACATGAATAATCGAGACTTCACCGGCGTATATAATCAAGCGTGGGACGTTACAATTAAGGAGATGGGGTTATGAAAAAGTTATATTTGAAGCATGACCGTAAACAAACAATAAAATAACATCTTGAATTAATGTTCGGAAAATGATATAATTAAGGGTAAACTATTTTAAGGAGACCCCACATTATGCATCAAATTCCGGACATTTTTAATTTATCCGTTGCTTATAACGACCCAATTGTACGTGCCATATTATTAGCCGTAATTTTAGACTTCATCACAGGCATTTCTAAGGCTATCACAGAGCACCGACTAAACTCCACAACATCTAGTAAGGGTTTGATTAAACAGTTCTTATATGCCACGGTTCCGGCTTGTTCGATGTTCATATTCGATAGCTTTAACGCACATGAGTATTGGAAGATGTTCGTGTTGATTTGCCTAATTAGTGTTGTGTTATCGATCATAGAGAATTGGGTAGCATTAGGGTTACCATTCCCTGAACAAATAAGCAAGTATATTGATAGTGAAAAGACAAAACTAAATAAAGACCACTAAAAAAGCCCCTACAATCAAGTAGAGGTTTCTTTTTATGCGGCCATGAAGCTAAATGTGATTGATATAAAACTTCCTGGCTTAATTGCCCTACCAGTAAAGTTCGTTAATAATATATTTCCGTTTGTGTCAATATCTACTTCGTATACCCCACCAGCAGATGGTGTTGTTCCGAATAGTCTCCCCATTGGTCGGCAACCAGCTGGTAATGTTCTCATCACTAAATTTGACTGACCATTATTTACTGTATACTTATTGTTTAATACGCCCTGAACTTGAACATTCTTACCAATTCTACGCACCATTGGTCTTACTGAGCGTGTATCGGCTGGGAAAGCATCCGCACCATACCCATAAGTTAAGTCTTGTGTAAAGCGGTAAGGAAATACTAACTGTGTTGATGTTTGTGTTTGCGTGTTTACTTGATAAAATGCCACAAAGCTTTGAATATCTCCTAACAGAGTATCTCCATATTCACGATCATTCGATTTCACGGTAAACTGATTATTCGTAATGTTTCCCATACCATCATCTATATTCTGTTTTGTCAAGTCAATTTCTAACCCCAAGTATTGAGATGTTCCAGGTGTTAATGAGTATTTTGTGTTAGCTTTTAGTTCAAACAATCGACCTTGTATTAATGCCCTACCAGCTGTTAAAGTTGCGCTTGTTGGCGTCACGTCTCGTATTTCTAAACCAGACAAGATATAATTTCCGTCTTTACCATATATCTGAGCGTCATTAGCCGGTGAGATGTTCATTAGATCAGCGGTGTAAACTATTTCATTAGTGTTTAATGTCATATTTTAAATCTCCTCTTGTATTACTTATTTTGTTATGCTACAATATTAGTATAACATATATCAAAGGAGAATTAAAGACATGAAATTTATCTATGAAGACGCACAATTGGTGAAGACGGCGAACGGTATGCCTGAAATGGATGAGAACAATCAACCAAAAATCAACATTACAAAGTACAACTTCTTACGTACACTTAACACAGAAGAGATGTTCCGTAATGAGACCGGTCAAGAAATGAACGCTCAATTAGCAGAGGTCTTGCAAACACTAATGAACGTTGAAAAGGACAATCCAACACCAGGAGATATTCAACGTGTAACTTCACTAGACACAATCGACGCAATCCACCAAGTTCTTAAGTTCATGTACGCTGAGAAAAAAGGTGATATTCTAGTACAAAACGAAGAAACTCGTGCAAATTATGAAGAATTAGACTTATATGAAAAAGAGGTAATCGGTAAATACTTTCGCCGAATTTAAAATACCTAAGCGCTTACAATCAAAAGGTGAAGGTGGTTCTAAATATTATAGTGTGTTTAAGATAATAGCAACACTGATGTATATGAACCAACCCAGAAGTGAAATATTAAAACTTGATATTATACAAGCACTCACATATATCCAAGCGTATAGTAAAGTCACATCTGAACCAAAGAAAAAAGCCAAACATTAATTTGTAAGGCTTTTTTATATGAAGTCTTGTATTGAATAAACATATAACCTAAATGGTATGTGTTGTCCCACTTCGTTTGTAACTGATATGTTTACTGGGTCATTTTTAATTGTGTTCATGATACTATATAACACGGCATATTGATCACTAATATTATCCCAAACGGTAGACGCAACATAACCCCTTCGCAGCAACGTAAATTGGGAAACGTTATCAAAATCACCTGTGCTATAAGTTATAAAGTCTGATGATATGCCGTTGGTTGAAGATAAATTACTAGAGCTTATTTCTGCCGTGTATTTTGTGTTTGATAATTTGATAGAACCTTTTAAATGATTTGGTTCGATTGCTATAATAAATCTGTTCTTATCAATAGGTAATTGTAGCTGGTTTAATATTGTACTTACGCCATATTTGTAATTATATTTATAGGTGTTTGATGGTTTTGTCTCATAATCAGGAATGGTTTCATCTCCAACCTTAGCTAATCCAACATATGCCAAACCAACAAGTGCCGATGAACTTTTAGCAACTGTTCTTAGTAATTGATAATATCTTTTTGTACCACCAATATATGTTTCCGTTAACGTTGGTCTATGTGATAGTGCTGATTGCCAACGACCAAACAAAGTAACAGTAATTATAACTTGTGCTCCGTTTAAATAACTAGTATCTACCATTTCTATTGATGATACGGCACATGCTTTATTAAATGTTTTAGACTTGTCAGGTGTAGTCGCCACTGATATTTTGTTTATGTCCTGTGAGTATGAATTTACCCAATCCGCACGTTCATCACGACCACTATTTTCACCCTCAAATGTAAGCGTTATCTTAACCGAGTAGTCTCCATACATACCAATAACACCGCCTGATAATCTAACCGTTGATGAGTATTCTGGGTTTAAGCTATCGTAATCACCCATATCTAGGTATTTATAACCAGTATCGCTAGGATCTGATGAAAACGTTGTATCAGCCGTGTGTAAATATATTGTCCTTGTGTCTGCCATGATTAATCTCCTAATGTAATATCGTCATTCTTACCAACAATTATATAACCACCTAATAAGTCAATCTCCCGCACTTCTAGATATGTTGGTGTGTCTGTTATCCCTAATATAGCAACAATGGTATTAAGGTAAACGGTTGATAGTCTATTCTCCGTTGTAACTGGTAATGCTGGGTTGTTTCTAGTACCAATTTCGTATCTATTTGCCATGTCTATTTTTAAGTCAATCTCATCATAGTTATAAAACAAAGAACCTTTTAACATACTCGTGGCTCTCGTTATCAATTCACCGTCTGTTGGGTTATCTCCATCTAATTCACAGTAACCCAACCTCGGCGTATTTGCTTTAGGGTATGTTTTTCCAATTGTTACCTTTCCCATCTTATCTAACCATGCGTATTTGTACAGTGAACCGGTGGTCTGATTATAACCATATACTAAATTAGTTCCTTCTGACCTGTTACGACTCCTCTTTGAGTAATCCACAACCTTTTCATTTAAAATAGGCAGTGTAAAATTACTATACCCCATTCTGTTTATGATATCTAACGTAAATGGTTTGTTTGAATTTTGATAAGTCTTTATTGTTATATCAAAATCACCATTAACACCAGCTATCATCGTTTTAAATATATCATACATATTTACTTTTGTAGGGTTATCATAGTATCTATAATCTTTCGTGTCATAACTTACAGGGTTTAAGGGACTACCACTACCCCACTGTTTTAAGTATGGGTGTTCTGATGTTAATCTATCCCACACATTTTTAGCACAATTAGAGACGATGTATTCAAGTTTATACTTACCTTTAAGAAATAACGTCTCTTCATCTAAACCAAAAACTGGTACAAATTTAAACTTATCATCTTCAATATGAGTTAAAAACAATACGCCGTTACCAATATTTGTGTTTTCTAGAAAGTCGTCCATAAAATAAGGTGTCGTCCAAGATAACCCCCAAAAACTAAAAGCTGGGTCATTTCGATTAACGGCTGGTATCATAATATCATTTTGTCTGGGGTAATATCCAATCTCACTCGGATCATCATAGAATTTTATGATAACCTCTCGCAAACCCTCAATAGTTGATATATCTTTTGTTACGTATACTGGAAGAGCGTAGTCGTGCCATGTGCCGGTTGTGTCTTTTTGCCAGAATATCATAGGTAGAGCTTTTTTGTTTATAAAGTCTGTCATATAATTTCCTCCATTCTTATTCTATTATATCAAAAAAAGCCCTAAATTAATAGGACTTACTTATTATCTAGCACTAATACCATTTTGTCTAAGAATAACCTTAACCTCACTTGCAATTGCCGAAGCGTCTGCCTTTGTGTTAGCTGTGATATTAAAGACAATATTTGTTCCTGATGTGTCTGTAGAAACGCCCTGAGAAGATGAATTTATACCGCTAGTAAGGTTACTGTTCAAATTGACGTTTTGCCACTCCCTGAGAAGGCTGTTTTTTACACTATCCGATGCCTTAGATAGGTAATCAGCTTCTTTTTCCATACCAACACCAATACCCTGTGTGATATATCTACCAACCTCATCACGGAATACTTTTGACGGCGAATGAATACCTAATGCATGTTTGGCAGCGTTCAGAGCATGTTTAGCCATATCAGCTGCTGTACTTACCAAACCACCAATAGCCCCAGTGATACCCGACTTAATTCCCTCAACGATGTTACGACCAATACTAGCAACACCAGAGAACATAGAACCAATCCTACCAACAACACCTGAGAATAGATTAGCGATTGATGATCCAATATTTCCAAAACCACTAAGGATTCTACCACCAATGCCACCAAAGTAACCTATGATGTTTCCAGCAATTACACCAATACGACCACCAACCCCAGCAATTACACCACCAACTGATGAGAATGCAGAACTAATACCTGAGAATATACCACCCAATCTGCCGCCAACTGATGAGAATACACTTGCTATTGCTCGTCCAGCGCTACCTATTCCAGAACCAATCGAGGAGAATATACTACCTAATGATGAGAAAGCTGAACCAATACTAGAGAATATACCTGACATAGTACCAGCAACCGATGAGAATACGCCGGATAATCTAGACCATACCGAACTTATTGCTTGACCAACCGTAGAGAATATCTTACCTAGAACATTGACACTCGCACCCATAACTGTTCCCAGTATACCAGCAATAAAACTAATAATAGGAGATAATGCGTTGAATGCTTGACCCATAAAACCAATAACAGGTGTGAGAAGTTTAATACCCACGGCTAATGCGTTAAATGAAAATGTTAGGGTAGACATAACACCTGAAACAAAACCACCTAAGAATGAGCCTAGGACTTGAAATATTGGAACTAAGCTACCTGCCACGATTGATAGCACAGGTTGAATAGAGTTCCATAAATTACTGAACGCACTAAGTAATGGTTGAATAGCCGGAACAACCCAACCTAAGAACGATTGAAAACCAGCAGATAAAGCCGGTATAATTTGATTTGCAAGGTCTACTAACCCATCAAACTTCAAACTAGAGAACGCATTACCCAACATAGGAACAATAGAACTAGCCAAGTCCATAAGAGGTGAGAAGTCTGGTAGTTGAATATCCAAGTTTGAGAATGCACTAGTTAAATTACTAAAGTCTATATTACGAACATCATCTACCATTTCCATAATAGAACCAGATATTTGAGAGAAAACAGACATAGCGTCTTGTGCATTGAAACCCGAAAACATACCACTGAGAGCTGAGCCAATACCTGTAATAGTTGGTGTGATTCTACTAGCCATCCCATCAAAAGTCTTTTCTACTACGGTACCTAATTGTGATATGATAGAACCAATGTCCTCAATCTTACCCAACGGCGTTTCGATATTAAGACCAGCGATACCATTATTGATACCAGTAATCATTTCAGCAACACCACGATTAATGGCAGTCTTTGCATTAGCCATAGATGTTCTAATACCGCTCATACTATCTTGAGCAATCTTAGATAGTGAAGCAATACCCCCGCCACCGTTTTTATCAAGGTTAACAAGTGCGTCATTAAATTGAGATACTGAAATGGAACCATCAGATAAGCCAGACTTTAGGGCATCAGTCGTAATACCCATTTGCTTAGCCATAGCATTCAAAGTTGGACCCAAACCACTATCAATCATTGAGTTCCATGTTTCAGCATCAATCTTACCATTAGAGAACGCTTGACTTAATTGGGTAATTGAGTTAGTAACCTGTTCAGTTGTTCCACCAAAACCTAGGATACCATCATTTAATGCCTTGAATACACTAACTGACTGTGGCATATTTCCATTAAGTGAAGAAGTTAACAGTTGTACACCAGAAACAGCACTATCAAGAGGTGTAGGTAAGCCGTTAATAGCACTCTTCAAGTTTTCCATCTCTTTTGTAACTACACTGGTTTTAACACCCATGTTTTGGAAGTTACGAGTTGAGTTATTCAGAGTATCAATACGTTTAATAGCACCCTCAACGTTAGAGCTAATTAATGAGAATGCTTTACCAGCTATATTAGAGGCAATAGAACCCACAAAAGTACCCATAGCAACTGTTCCGGCACCGATTTTCTTAGTTAAACCGCCCATCGATGAACTAGCTCCGCCTAATGATGATGTACTAGCCGTTGCCAATTGAGCTTTTAATTTAGTAGCTTCACTCTCAGCCTTTGCAATATCGTTTGTTAACTTTTGAGCTTTTGCAGAGTTTGCGTCAAAGCCGGGACTAGCCTTTAAATTAGCTAACTCTTGTTTTAGTAACTTAGCCTTTGCTTCTGTGGCTGATAATTGGTTACCTAATGCTTGTAGCTTGCCTTTAAGAGCCGAAGTATCACCTGTTAATCTAAAAGCAGTATCTAGGTTTTTAGCTTGTGTACTCAAAGATCTTATATCAGAGTTGACACCAGTAATTGCTTTTGTGACACTGGTAGCGTCTGCCCCGAATTTAAGCATATAGCTCTTCGTGTTTGCCATATAATATATTTCCTTTCTTTTGTCAATACTTAATTATAGCATAAAAAAAAGACCCCGTAAAGGAGCCTATCATTTATACAACGCTTTTAAAATCTGTTGGTGTGAGAATCTTAGTCTTATATGTGTCAAATACTGAAGCGTTTGTTTCTGTGCGCTCTACGATGAACTGCTTAATGTTACCGAAAGTGTCAAATGAACGACCAGTAACAGTCAAAGTGCGGGTATAAACCTTTGGATTGATTTCATCTTCGTCTTCATCGTCACTTTCTGTATAAGACGTTGATGTGGCATTATAATAAACTTCAAGTTTTTGGGTAGTTGTGCCATCGGCTGATTGAACTGTCAAAATACGTTGAATGTCAAACGTTGGGTACCCACCACCATCAACATATCCACCATTAACCAACTTATAACCCATTTGAGCCATTTCAGTTTCATTATATTGCAAGTTATCCATTTCGATTGTCAACTTCTTAGGGTTAACCAGAGACATGTGTGCGGTAGCGTCAGCATAGATTGTTTTTGTGTCTTGATCTACTTCTGGCGCAAACTTTTGAACACCAGTTGAGTTAACAAAACCAGTCGTTCCGCCTTTGGTAGTAGTTGCCATACCAACCTGTTCAGAACCATGTGTAATTTTACGTGTATCATACATAATTGATTAATTCTCCTTAATTTAAGATACTTTCATTGTAGCATATTATCACCATTTTTGCAAGAAACTTTTACCATGTACCCTTTTGAAACGGTCTAGGAACCCTTTATGTTTTCCTCTTTTGTTAACAGAATTTACTACTTTCATATAACCATCACGAGGAACCAGTGTAGCTCCGTATTTGCCACGGTTTAATGTCATAGCAGACCTCATACGACCTGTTTTTATTGGAGCAGTTGAACGCCATACTGATAATGCAGAGGTCATATCACTACCTGCTTGTTTTGCCACCTCATCTCGCTTTTCTAATATTTTAGCAGTCATAAACCGTGGTGGTAGTTTAGTTAAATCTGATATATCTATTTTTTTAGCACTCATAATATTAATACCTGCCTATTGAATGTAGTCATTTCATTTAAGTGATCGTCCCACATAACTTCCGCAACCTGTTCATAACCCAACTCGGCTAGTTCTTCAGTAGCGTTCATTGAGTTGTTGATGTAAAGAACTAATGTTACTCTCCAAAAATGAGGTCTAGCGTCAGCCAATTTTTTTTCATGAATATAGGTTAAGACCGCCATTTTATCGTCAATCGTTTGCATTTCGTTTTCGCCGGCATACCATTCTAGTTCCGTAAATAGAGGTGATAGTTCATCATAGTATGGTTTTAGCTTATCTTTAAAATCTGCCATTAAATGATCACCTCCCCTTTTACTCGTCCGAATGTCTTTTGTGAAACATTGCTCAAACGATACTTTTTACCATTACTAATCGTCACACTATCAAAGTTAATAAAGTCGTCAATATTACCAGAAAATTCAATAGTACCCATTAGCCGTACGTTATTCTGGAATTGATACCATGCCTTTTGTTTTGTGCTAGGATTATATAGATACCCTTTCACTGTTCTGGGTGGCACATCACTGGAGTTCTTTTTTTCCAATTTAAATACTCTCATTTTACCCAGCATATCTAATCGCCTCCTCTAGTGTAGCAATGTTATACGTATGCCATTTATACATGCTTGCACTTAAATCGCTACCATACTCCGCCATAAATACAAACTCTTGACAATATGAGCCGAGGATGTTGTTTGAAATGTCCTTTTGCACAGTTGGGTTTATTAATTCGGCTTGTGTGAATGCTTGCTTTTCTAACATCGCTAAGTGAGCAGTCCAAGCACTATAACTCTCATCATCTAACTGTAAAATCTCTTTATAATCGAATATCATCGTGTCACCTCCTATCAACAAATTATACCATAAAAAAAAGCCCTCGTCTAGAGAGCCTTTATATTTTACTTTTGCCAACAATCGCCTTGCCAACAATCGCCTTGCCAACCAATGCTATGTCTTCCGGCGTTACGCTAAAACCTCAGCATAGATAGCCTTGTTAGGTGCTTTTAATGAGCCGGCAACATATGCACGACTTTCGATTACCTGAGAGTTAGTGTTGATTACGAATGATGACAATGTTTCAATACCAGAACCAGAAAAACCAATCAAGTATGAGTCAGTGTCAACGATAACAATTGGGTTCTTTTCGGGTAAGCGAGTAGTACGAACAAGTTTTCCACCCAAGTCCAAGTTACCAGTAAACATTGCAACAGACCATGCGTCACCAGTCAAAGCTAACTTAGCCCATGCGTTTGGTGAGATAAATACGGTTGGGTTATCAGCGTCAAGTGAAGCGATGTCTGTAATCAAACGTTCTTTCAAAGCTTGTCCATCGTAAGCTTTTGCTAATGTTGTTTTGGTAGCCAATGTGTCACCGATGATTGGACGAATAGCCGTGAATGCTGTACTATCTTCGTTCTTAACACCACCAACCAAAATAGCTTGTGAGATACGTTGCAACACATACTTAGGTAATTCTTCAAGTACATAAGATACCAATGCTCCACCCTTTAAGTAAGTCATGTGATCCAAACGTTGCAACTTGTAGATAGCCTTAGGGAAGATGTCACGTGATTCCAAAGCCAATGTTTGGACTTTCTTTTCAACGTTAATCGTATGTCCCCATGCGCCGTCAGCATTTTCATTAGGGTCGATAATTAATGAGCCGGGTTCGATGTTGAATACTGGTGAGAATTGTGAGAAAACACGGTCGGTACGCAGTGTGTCTTCGATAGCACCAATAATCTTCTTTGGTAAAATATCATCTTCATTAACGTCCTGTGTAATGGATTGTTCTGAACGTTCTGAGACAATATCCTTCCACTTACGACTAAAAGTTTCTGTGTTACCTTGTGTTTCTAGAGCTAATTTAGCGTACAATTCAACCGCCTTAGATGTGCTTAAAAATTCAATTCCCATATCATAGGTCTCCTTTATTTTTCATGATACGTTTATTATATCATAGTATTATTAATAGTGCAAGCTGTCGAATGCCATTTCTTCGTCCAATGACAAGCTACGGCGGTCAACATGTAGCATAAATGATTGTAGCGTTGCAATTTGTTCTTTTAGTGATTGAACTTCTGCGTCCTTATCATCAGCCTGTTTATTGTCGCCCTTTGGTTTATCATCTTTTGGTTTAGCCTCGTCAAAGTCCTTCTTCAAATCAGCGATGGCGTCTAATACGTCTTGTAATGTTGGGGCTTCTTTATCATCAGCCGGTTGTGCCTTGGGTTCTTCGTCCATTTTATCGTCCTCTTCTTTCTCGATTGCTTGCTTAACAATTTCTGCGGTCGCTTTAGGGTCGGCAGGTGTAGATGTTAATGATAATTCGAGTAAATCAATACTATCAATATTACCCTCAGTGTCAATATTATCTACTCCAAAACCAATTGACACATAGTTAGTACCAGCTTCAATTCCCTCTAACAACAAATCACGATCAGGTGCGTTTTTAAATAATGAACCCTCATAGTGTAATCCGTCATCATCAACAGCCGTCATAGTGACAGAACCAATTGATGGTTTATTCCAATCATGAGATAAAAGAAGAGGTACAGTTTTACCGACTACTTCTTTACCAGCGTCTTGAGTCACTGTAATCCCAGAACGTGTCATCGTGAGAGAGTTAGCAATACCTTTAATTTTACCACTGTCACTCTTCTGAACTTTTGTCGCTAATGTTGCTATCTTCATTCGTAGTGTCTCCTGTCTTTAATTTTTGGTTAAGCTCATCATCATTCAAAGCAACGGCGTTCTTATTACTCCAAATAATCTGTCCGTAAGCGCCCTCGAATGGCTTTAATCCTAGTTTAGCACGAACGTCATCAGATTGCAAGTAACCATTATAAATACCCTCTTTTGCCATCTGTGTAAAGCTCTCTAATGTGGCGAATTGCATAAGGTCTAAGATTATAGAAATACGACCGCCATTAATATAAGTATAATAATCTAATAATTCAAAGTTTAATAATTCTTCTAATGCGCCGATGAGTGGTTGAAGATGTTTTGCGTAAAATGCTCGATAATCTTCTTCGGTGTACTCTCCCGATAACATCTTAGGTGACAAGTGTAAATGCTCATAAATCAAAGTCTTCAAATCAGACAAAGCAACCCCATCAGGTTCAGTAACGTTAGCATGATCTTTGGTACTTTCATTCTCAAAAGTAAAGAACTTACCATGTTTTTGAATTTGATTGTCGGCTGTTTGAAGTCTGTTATCCATTGTTTGTTGTGCTTGTGGATTATTAGGGTCTTGTTCACCCTTCATAGCCTTTAATCTACTTTGTATTTCGATAACTGAGGTGGTATGTCGGGTGCTTAATGTATGAATGAGCTTTGTATACTCTTCTGTTAATCGACTAGGCAATTCTAACTTTAAATGCTTGTATTCATATTTTTTATAACCAGATCCTGCGTTACGTGACATGTAAATCTTTGAACCTTGCCTTCCGTCGTGTGGTTTATCGATTTTATAATATACATACCCTCGCTTCAAGATGGAGTATGCAAATTCAAATAACATCTCATTAGCCGTGACATCAGCATTAGGCTTCAAGTTCAAAAGATAATCTAATCTCTGTGTATTAGGTGTGTTATCAAATACGAACTTAACCTTTGTAAACTCAACTGCAATAAACTCTGCTACGTTATTAAATATATCAAAGTCCATCATGTTTGGGTCTAAAAAGATTGAGTTTGTTAAATTGTTAGTCATAGGCACAACATAATCGGGTGTGCTATTTATTTTTGTATTAATATCATCAAATTGTGACATATAGTTTTCTCCTTACCATGCTATACCAGTATCTTCGTCTTGTAATTCCCAAACATAATAAGCTTGAATAGTAGCAAGAACTGGATCAATTTTATCAACGGCTTTTTGTTTGTTAGGGTAAATATTATTGTTGGCGTCTATCTTAACTCTTAGATTATTCAAAGCCCACAATAACAAATCATCGTCACTTTGTAAATCACCACCGGCTATTCTGGCTTTAACCGTCTTGAGGGGTTGTGATAAATTCATAACGTTTTGTCTAATTTTAGTATACATACCCTCGCCATAATCCTGTGTAACTCTACGTTGATATGCTTTACTAAAGAATGCATCTCCACCAAAACCAATTGGCATTAATCTGTTCTCTTGAATGTAATCATCTAACCACTTATAAACTTCATCTTGGTCGATTGCAGAACCTTTTGTTAGGATAAGTGAACCCTCATTTATTAAACGAACATACATAAGCCGTTGTGCTTTACTAGTTTTGTTCTCGAATGTGTTTTCAGGTAAGAATGCAAAGTTACGTGTTCTAAGTTTATTCTCATTACGCCACATGATTGAAATAGCCGTCAAATCTTCAACCTCAGAAAAGTCACTACCAATCGTTACTTCATTGCCCCACTCAACGTCTTGTATTTCGCGAGTTGCTTCAAGTTCATCAGTCGTAAATAATGCATTAAATGATGACTGTGGAATATTGAAACTCTTGGCTAGTATCTCGGCTTGTGCGACTGGGTTACCTTGAGTTTTAGCTAACATATCTTTAATAATTTGAGGATCTGATATATTACGAACAAAGGGCATTGCTTTTTCATATAAATCAGGATTGGTTACCTCTTCAACATCGTCCATCTTATAAATCATAGGAAACGTAGACCAGTCCTCAATTTCACCGGCTAGTATTTTTTCCCACCGCTTATAATAATCATCGAAAACACTATCTCTAACTTGCCCATTGGTTGATATATAAACTGTGGTAAATCCTGTTTTCTTTCGTTTAGGGGCGGAAGATTTTCGAACGTTTTCAATTACGTTTGTATGGTAACTATGGAACTCATCAAATATTGCTAGACGAACGTTTGTGCCATCTAATGTGTTATTATCCATTGCTCTAATTTCTATTTGTGAGTTAGTTGGAGCGTATTTGATTTTACCTAAGATTGGTTTGAGTAGTTCATGTTTTTTTAAATCACCCAATACACTACGTTCATCACCAGCCATTTCACTAGCCGTTCGGAAAGTTTCATGTGACTGTTTGATAGAGTTTGATAATACGATAATATCATTACCTTTATAAGAACCAACCATCATAACAGCTAGGGAAAGTGCAGCCATAAAGGTAGACTTACCAGAACCAGCACCAATAACCAAACCAATATCGTTAATTATCTGCCGGTGAGTGTTAGGGTCAACAAAACCGAACAATTCTAACCAAAACTTTTGCTCAACCTGAAGTCTCATAGGGTGGCTTTCTTCATCGTCACCTTTTTGTAAGTATATGAAACCCTCTATGAAAGATATTAATGCTTTTGGGTAAGTACCATCATATTCAAATTTGTTTAGGTATTGTGGTATTCGGTCAAGAGCTTGTTTTGCCTCAATACACATAGGTTTTTCATCTCTAACAAGTTTTAAATATTCATAATACCATTTCATCTATTACCCTCCTCGTCATTAATATGCTAATTATAACACAAAAAAAGAACCCTCGCAATACACAAGAGTTCATACTAGTATCTTTGTTAACGGGGTGACGTCCTCGGGTTGTTCGTCTCGTTGAGTTGGAGCCAGATGCCATACTGGGGAATGATTTTTATGCGCACAGGAATTTCAAACAAAACCTTATGTATATTATATCATTATCCTAATTTAATTGCAAACCCATCTTTAATTTTCTTCTCGAGTTCTTCTACATCTGATGAGCCGGTGTCTTTTTGTGCTTTCAGAATACGTTCTTGTGTAAGCTTGTCGAAGTGGTCTGGGTACATCTTTTCAAACAACGAGAGAGTTGCCTTTAAATCATTCTGGCGTGTCTCAGTTACTTCTCTTACTTGAATTTTATCTCCACTATCTTCGTCAACTTCATAGAACTTTTTAGTGGTTGTGTTGTTTTGGTTTAAAAATGTGAAGAATGCGTCTAGGACATCCTCTGGTATAGCACTACCATTGAATTTTGGTGTTTTCATATATTACCTCATTTCTCAAATTCTTCTAACAATTTTTCTATTAATTTGAATAAATTTGGCATTTTTAGATTTTCTGTTTCCATTAATTCTAAAACTAAATATAAAAATAAACCAAAAATGTATAGTGGTATTGCACCTACTAAAATCGGTATTAATAAAATAAAGTAAATTGTTTTCATTATATATTTCATAGTCAATCCTCCTAACTAAAATTATAAAATCTACTTGACATGTGTAATGGTACATATTTAGATGATGATTTTTTTAAAGCCGAGAATGTTTTGATACTCTCTTGCTTTGACGTGTGACGAACCATGTTAGCAAACACATTATACTTATATCCAACTTGGTCTAAATACTCAGGGAACTTTAACCACCTATTATCAAAATTGGCTTCAAGAGCGTAAACGTCAGCGTCCTTAGCATGTTCGAATATATCTTCTCGTGTAAATGTTTCATATAAGCCGTTGACATCTGTGGCGTATACTAATTTCTCTTTGGTTGCCTTTTCTGTAATGATAAAACTATGGCACTCCACATCATGCGCCACTAGAAATGCTTCAACCTCAAATTCTGCTGTTTCAAACGTTCCTCGGTTAGTATGTATCTTGATTGTTGGCATAACCTTAATTAAACGAGACAACCCACTTTCATTTGCATGATCTCCGTGTGAGTGTGTTATAAATAATTCATCAGGTTCTTTTAAATCATATTTTTCTAATAACGTATGCCATTTTTTAAACGATAACCCAAAATCTAATGCGATGGTTTCGTTCTCTCCAGTTACTATCGAAGCGTTACCCGATGAGCCGGTTGCGAGGACTGTTAATTTCATACTTTAATTCCTCCCTTGTAAAAATGACTAGCCGTTAAGCCAGCCATTAATGTTATTCCTCATCGTTTTCAGCGTCATAGTAGAAGTTTGAACCAGCCTTTTGACGTACGAATGTAATTTCTCGACCTTCGAGTTCCTTAAATTGTGAAACTCCTAACATGTCTAACAAACGATCTTTCTTAGCTTTAAGTGCGAACATTCGCTTGCTCTTTTCATCAAATACTGAGTAACCACGAACGACTGTAAATTCTCCGCCTTTTTCTAATTCGACAATAACGGCAATCTTAGAACCATTATCTACGACTTCCTTAACTTTACCAGCCACAATAGCTTTCTTTGCTTCTGATGGTGTTGGAAATGGTTTGTCTAATGTGAAACCATTATGTCGCTTACCTTTTTTGTCAGTATAATCATATTCATACACTTCTTGTTCTGGGTTCTTTGTTAAATGTTCATCGAGAGATTCTAAATCTTTAACCCCAAATTCTGAAAGCTTATTTTCGATATAGTCAGTGTTACCCATCTTAACTTCAACAACGTCACCATCAACATCAAAGTACATAGCCATTTTGTCTTGACCGTTTTCATTTGAAATTTGTGAAAAAATAAAATTACCTTTTGTCATATATGTTCTCCTTATTATTTAGAAATTACTGTAAAACCAAATGAACGATTGTTGTTAACGTTTGAACGAGTCCATTCTACTAATTTATATTTACCGACTAACAAACCACCTACTAATTTAAATAATTGTTTCATATGTTATCTCCTTGTTTTTAACTGATAAATATATTGTAGCACATGAGTTTAAGTATTACAACACTTTCTTCCAGCTTTCTAACTTCTTTTCAGCTAATTCGATGTAATAACTATAATCTAAATCAGCCGGTGGTTCTTTTGGTAGCTCATAGTTGGCGATTGACATTTGCTCCGGCGTATCTGGGAACTTAGCATTTTCTAAGTCTCCCACTTTTTCTTTGAGAACCTTACCACCAGATTTTGTAGCGTAAGTACGGTTTACTTCGTTATCGAATACTTTACCATTCTCGTCTACCATTTTACCAGTCTGTGTTGATGATTTCATAGATTTTAGAGTAAAGCAATAGTCTCTGAACTCACCCTCTTGTACCGTTGTAATAAATGGTCGATCATAAACCAACTTTTCAACTAACATGTGATCTATGATTGTTGGCTTTGAGGCTTTGGTTACGTCTACCCCATTTGCCTGACCTACTGCACCACCTTTTAACTTTAACTTATCGTTTTGTTTAACTGCTATATAATTATTGACATCTCGTTGAATTAAGCGCTTGAATGATGATACTTCTAATTGTAGTTTAAATTCGTCTTCCCATCGTTGTTTGATATTGTCTAGTGTCTCTTGTGTAACGTCAGGGTAAGGTTTAAATGCTATACCATCTGTGTTGACTTGATAAACATTTCCCACGAGATCAAGATGATTAGCTAGGTTATAAATAGCAACCATACCACTAACATTGACACGAATAGCAGACTTTGGATTATATAACTTTGATGATTGGAGACGTAACAAGCCGTAGACTGAGTTGATGATAATTTTTTGTGTACCAGCTAATGGATTACCCAACGCCTTGTTTTTTAGACGCTCCGTGACAAGATTTCTAAACTTATTTGTAACTTGACCTAACAAATTATCTCGTAGCATAATATTAGGGAAATGAGAACCACTATCCCATTGCTGAACATCAGTCTCATCAACCACGTCATAAACAATCTTTTTAGTACCACGTTTATTTGTTTCAATTCTACCTTTAGCTGAGTGTAGACCACCAAACCCCCAAGTATAAACCATACCATGATCTTCCATAACGAGAGACGTCCATTCTTTACGCATAACTTTCTCACGTTCTGCTTTTGTTTTTAAGTGTGATATTTCAGGACTAACTTTCAAGGAATTTTCCAAGAATAATTTAACACCAGTTGGAACACCGTATATGTCAGGGTCTTCTGGTTCAAAGTTTTCCAGTTTATCACGACCCATTAAGTATGAAGCAGCCGTTGACCCATTAGAATAGTTAATTGATGTTTTAGATGTGCTGTATTCCTTAACTAAAAGCTCTTTACCATCGAAATAATCTTTTCTAGTCTTATATAGTTTGATGGTGGCTCTTAAATCTTGAATATTATAGTGGCACACCTCAAGTATCTGTTCAATTGTAAACACATCTTTATAATCAAACGGTATGGAACTCTCTTCAACTGCCATACCCGACATTGACTCGAACTTCTTTAATGAAAAACCAGGTTGCATTTGTTCTTTAGTATCTAGGTTTAAGAAGTCGATGAATTGAGATGGTCGTTTTTTAATAACACTGTCTGATTTTAATTTTATATAATTTGTTGGTCTATTTTGTAGTATATCCTCAATCAAAAAATTATCGTATGCTTTATTATTAAAACCAACAAATACATAATCACCATTTAGGAGGCTCTCATTTGCTCTCTCACGAACTTTACCAACGTTTAAGTATATTTGTACTCCATCAACTTCAAATACGTTAGATTGAAGATTAGGGGCGTTTACAATAACATACCCTTTCCCGTCTTCATCTAACAAACCAACTAAGTTCATTTTTTCAAATACTTCAATATCGTAAAATAGTTTTTTCATAATCTTTTTTCTCCTAGCACAAATTTATATTTACAGGTGTGCTAATTTCTGCCTTGTTTTTATAGTAATACAATTTAATTATCTTGTCATGGGGTTTCTAATTGAGTGGTAAAACTGTGTTGGTTCTTCCTCTTGATAATTAATGCCGTCAGCGTCCCACTTTATAATGGCGTCTCTTGCGTCCTCATATACCATACCACGACGAACGACCATTGTGTAGATGAGTTTGCGATAACTAGATGAACGACCACCAACCTCAAACTGTGGAACTTTCTTTAAGTAATTCTCGATATTATGTTTCGTAAAGTTTGACTTAGGAGCTTCGACCGGCTTGTCTTCGTACACCCTTAATAATTCAAAACGTTCTGGAGATGGTCCTAATTGTTCGAGGAATGGTTTGCTTAAGTCTAATCCATCAAAATAATAAAATGGTAACGTTGTAATTAGATTATCTTTACTAAATATGTCAACACCATCAATTATAGCATTGTCACCAGTCTTACGAATATTTAAACCATAAGTATTCTGATAAAAGCGATGTTCGTTAGTTGAATTGTCTTTATAAGCCGTGATAGTTGCGTAATGATCAAAGTTTGCAATAAAGTTCTCAATCCCATTAGCTCCACCTTCGTGATCTGCGTCTAAATCAACAACCACAAACTCACCGTGTGGTACAATTCCTAACCCGTATCCGTTATCTAATGCCCTATCTACTTGCTCAATTGTCAAACGTTTACTCTGCCAACCTTTATAATTAGGGTATTTCTTTTTAGGCTTGAGCGCCACCACATGTATTCCTTGATTGATAAAATAATGTGCTAATTCTTTAATCATTCATCAACCCTTTCATATCCCCATATCGTTTTATTATCGATCTTTTTACGTAATCTAGTCCAACCACCCATATTAGCCATATAATAAGCAATCTTACGACCCAATGCTGGGTTATTAGCAAAATTCTTAACATCTAATGCGTTTTCAATTATAGAACGTGTAGAAATGAATGTTATTTGAGGATTATTATCTAAATATTCTCTAACAGACTCTTCTTCGGGTGTAATATATTGAGATGGTGATTGTACTTCGTTTAATTCCTCTTGTGTCAACAACTGGTCTTGTGTCAGCTCTTCGTTTTTTCCAAACTCGTGCATTGCTTCGCCTAAAATTTGTTGAACATCTTCTTTAGTCATGTCAGAAACGTCTTTCGTACGTTTTTTAGAGTCAACAACCATAGTCATAAAACGTCTGTTACCTGTCTTGTCTCTCAAATACTCATGGTTATTTGTAGATCTAACTAGAACAAAACCCTTTGGATAATCACGACTACTTCTGGCGTATGCTTTACGAACACTAATGCTTGTCTTTGAGATGAATGACTTTAATTCTTCAAAACTAGTCTTGTTTGTTATTGTCATTTCATCATCATTGATAATTAGGTTCTTCGTCATCTCTAATAAGCTATCTTTATCTGAAAATGAACTAATTGAGTCAGTATAGAATTGCCCAAAACCGGCTAATTTATACATAATCCATGTTTTACCAACACCCTGACCGCCCACTAAGTCTAAAACACGATCGAACTTGATATACGGGTTCTTTACTTTCATGACAAGACCCTCGAAAAATATTCTTGTCATCTTAACCGTAATTTTATTGTCTTCTGCTCCAAGATAATCAATAAATACCCGATTCATTCGCTTCAAACCATCATAAGCCGTGAATGCCTCTCTAAAATAGTCTTTGGTTGGATTGAATGGATTATTACGTGCCTCATTGACAAGGGCTTCATACACACTGGCTGAACTATAACTGATATCGTAATTCTTTGAGATGTGAACATTAATATAAGACTCTACACCCTCAATATTGTAACCCTTAGGATATTGACCCAAGTTTCGTGACATATATATCTTGTCGGATACCTCGTTATATGAAAACAATCCTCTTAATGTGTCATCGTGGTGTAGTATCTGACTAAGGTTGTATGGTGTAGCTTTTATATCACCTTTGGAAGTCTTTTGTAATTTAGCAAGCAAGTCATCATGGTTCTTTTTTGCTTCAACAGTGCCCCAATCAATTACATTAGGTGTTTCCTCTTCGGGTGGCATATTATTTTCTAACGTGCTTAATTCTTCTTCGTTCATATCTGTTTTCCTCCTGTGTATGAATATATTATTGCACGTAGATTATATGTTGTCAATGGTGTTTTTTGGTGTCATTTATATTTAGTGGTATCTGTCACCCTTAAAAACACTTATGAGCCGTGGGGTTATCCCTTATTGGTGTCTGATAACT